>Ga0210059_1011113_pt1 | contig 13815 bp, 7 predicted proteins | sample Ectturendosymbi2_FD_188042 | JGI IMG/M metagenome (GOLD analysis project Ga0210059, IMG submission 188042) | Ecteinascidia turbinata endosymbiont from Florida, USA - Sample 2 (SPAdes) (version 2) | ecosystem: Host-associated > Tunicates > Ascidians > Unclassified | place: Key West, Florida...
GAAAAGCTTTGGGGGTGTTGCGGGAGTACAAAGTTGACCGGTGCCTCTTGGTGGCCCTCAGGTAACTCTGTTTGTCCTCAGAAGATTGTCTCCGTGTCGACGGAGTTCAGTCACAACCGTTCAGCATTGGTGTTGGACTCCAGCAAAGGTGTGTGCTGTTACCATTCCTCTTCACAGTCTAGTATACCAGGGTTCTCCAAACTACGGCCCGCGGACCAAATCTGACTTGGGAAGCCATTTCACCCGGCCGCAAAACACATTTTGCCAATAATGAAAAAATATATTCACAAAAAATGTGTTAATTTGGTTGAATGTAACATATCACGAAAAAATCGCATTACGCAAGGTGTCCGCCCCAGGAACTGTTGTGCGATAGCTATGTGGTCCTCTCCCAAAAAATTAGGAGAGCCCTGGTATATATGAACTGGATAGACCAACTATATCCAAATGGCTTACTGAGCCAAAATTATGTTACTATCTTAATCAGGGCCTCACATTGAATGACATATTAATTAGGGCTGCACAATGAATGAATGGCTTGCTTTGATCTTAGCAAATTAAATTTAGCAATATACTGCAAGTGTCCGAATCCCAACTGTAATCGTAACAGTCGTGATAAAGTGGCACTGAGGACCACCTGCATCAAAAACGTCAAATTCAAGATTATCAAAATAAGGAGAGGTTGTCAGCATGTTGGACACTTTTACTACAGCGAAAACCTAAACCAGGCCGCACAAAACCTTCGACTGGGCCACATGCGGACCGCGGGCTGGACGTAGTTGGGACAGACAGTCACAGACGCTTCAACGAGGGTGTCACTGTTGGGAACAGCAGGATATATCGTTTGCGTTTTGCGGGCGAATTGGTACTGCATGCGTGGATCTTGTCAACAGGGTCTTCAGCACGCATTTGATCGGTTTTCTGCTGCGTGCGACCAAGCAAGAACGAAAATCAGCACTAAAAGATTGAGGTATTGTGTCTCTCAAGTCCACCAAGGCACTGTATTCTGCCTGTGAGCGGAAATTCACTGCAGCAGGTGGAGACGTTGAAGTACCTTGGGGTGGTATTCACAAGTGACGGAAGTCGGAACAAAGAGCTTGATACACGGATTGGTAAAGCAAACGATGTTCTGCGTCAGCTTTATTGCTCCGTGGTGATGAAACGGGAGCTTTCAAAGACAGCAACGCTTTTAGTTTTTAAATCGGTCTTTGTTCCGATCCTCACCTGTGGTCACGAATCTTAGGTGACGACTGAAAGAATACTGTCAAAAGAACAAACGGCAGAGATAGGATATTTGCGAATAGTTCTCGGTGTGATACTTCGTGACAAAGAACACAGGTCTGAAATCCGTAAAGCCCGGGATGTCAAGCCAATTTCTCCGAATCGAGAGATCCCAGCTATGTTAGTTCGGCCATGTGTCCAGAATGTCCCAGCAAGGAATGGGCACTATGTGCTTCGGGCTACAGTCTACACCCACGGGGAAAGCGGCCCAAAGGTCGACCAAGGACCAGGTGACGTGACTGTATCACCGAACTTACTTGGTCCCGCCTTGGTGTGGAGCCAACAGAACTACCTGAGATTGCTGTTGATCGTGAGTTTTTTCGGGTCCTTCTAGGGCTGCGACCCCAACTCTCTATAAAGGAAAAGCGGACACGTAAATGGGTGAATGAATATGTAGGCCTACATTGGAACTTTCTATTTATGAAATTGTCTTTAGTTTGTTTGCCAAAAGTGAATATCGCATTCAAATAATAAAGTATATTTGGACGGAAAGTTGCGCTTTTGTGAAAATCAGTTAAGATTTTCAGACATAGAAGGGAAAACGGTATTGACACCCTGTAGCTCCACCATGAAACAACACTGCACCGTGTGAATCATGTTGATTAAATTTTGCAAACGTTCTGAAGGAGCATAATTAACAGGGTTTCTTTGAATTGTTTGTTGCAACTTGAAAAATTCCTAATTCTCTTAAAATTGTAAAAACAATAGGCCTACTACAACATATTTCGTGTTTTACGAAACTGTTTCTTTGAAGATGATCTTACTGAAAAACGTTGAACCTCATTCAAATTTCAAGTTGCATTTTTGCTATAATGAAAAATTGTTTATAACAAATTCAAAACAACTTAGCAAATATTTAGTCTGTTATTTTCATGCTTTTTTCAGAAAGATACAGGAATTTGAACAATTCACATGTTTTGTTTTTAGATACAGGAATTTGAAAAACGTTATCGAAGCTGAAATTAACAATGAACATTTTTGGACGCTGTATACAACAGTTAAAGCTAGAATTTACTGTTATACCCAGGGACCGAGTTTGCTAAAAAACTTTGGGGAGACAAACCTTATTGTTTGCGTTTCGGTGACGTCACAATGTTCACTCAACCGTAGTACGACGTTTTTGTAAAATTAGCAAAATGGGGGGCACATTACGGAATTGGTATATGTTTGGTTAACATGGCCCCCCTGGCTACGCCCATGATGGTGGTATAGCAATTAGTAGTGTATACAAATATACAATGGTGTTATAACTAGATATCTAGCACTTAGCACTGCATCTAATATGAAAAAATATTAATTCTGAGAGCTTAAATAGACATAATTATGCGAAAAAATTGTGATAACAATTCAAATTTGGTCCGTTTCGATGCACTGCTACTAATAATCACCACATAGATCAAATCAGAAACAAACCACAAGATCTTTTGGTAAATGCTAGCAGTGCAATCAGGCGCTTAGCCAGAAATTTCATTAGGGCTTGGGAAAACAACAACCGAGCTTCAACATTTAAATATTTTCATGCTCCTTGTTTTTAAAGCATCATCCATGAAACGTGCATGTTTCTGGCTTTTTCTCCTGAACAATTTTGTTCAGATTTAAGCCGACAAATAAAAAGTCTGCTTTCATTGAATTGACAAGTTTTAAAAGTTTTGATAGTGAAGTTCCAAGCTTCTACTTTGGATTAATGCTATCATTTGTTCATCAACCATTCTTGCAAAAGCGCTAGTAAACCTCTCAATGCTCAATACTGCACTTGAGGAAGAAGTCATCGCGGCCGCCATTACGGTTGCGCTTGTTGTACTGTATTTATACACTTCTGATGTACACCCAGTGGCGGGTTTAGGGTTGGGGGGGGGGCGAGGCAAGACTAGAAGGGGCCCCTCTGATGACGTCATCATACTCAGCCAACCGTGATATCACTTTTGATCAAGCCTGAGATACGGCCACCCAAAGATACGTTCCTGAGACTACGGCATTACTGACACAGCAGCAGGAGAAAATGCAGGAGGGTGTTCATGATACCCAACCTTGAAAACACTGAAAGTTGGGAAGACAAGGTTGGCAACACGTAAGAGTTAGGCAATAGCAAGTTGTCATTTTTCGTATTTTATTTTTGCGCCCCATTTCTCTGCATTCACCATCAATAAATTACAAAGATTACCCCTTTGAAAGTTTCACGCTTTCCCCCTTTCAAAAAATGCTTGGTAGTTGGTATTCTGAATTTGTTCACATTCATGTGCTTATGGGAATCCATGAAACTATAAACAACCAAAAATATTTAAAACACTAAAATTGTTTCAAACTGCATCCTTTTAACTACAAAAACGTAGCATACAAATGCATCCAATCTGAGAATTGTTTTAGAAAGCTTTGAGGCTGGATGAGTCAAGGCAGCCCTCATCTTGCATCTAGGAAATAATTCATCGTATACCTTATCGCAAACATTTCTACTGCAGCAAGTAGCCTACACAATTGATTAAATCTGTGCTTAAAAAAACGGTTCAAGCTATATTGGCTAAGAGCTGGCAAAAAAGCTTTAACATCACCTACACCTACCAAGTCTACCTTTAACCAATCATTTACTAGTCAAGCATCCAATAACCTGTGACTTCAAGCATAGGCTAAATTTAAACCACCTGAAATATCTGTAGAAAAAATGAGTAGGCCTACTTACAGTAATAAAAAAATGCCATTTCTGCCACCTGATAAGAAGCATGAATGTAGCCTTGCTCATTAACAGTCTTTGCAGCACAACAGCAATAACACAAATTACTCTGTAAACCAAGAAGATAATGTCCTATAAATTAAAAGATACAGTGTGGTACCTGCTATAAAGATTGCATGTTGTCCTATTTTCTGATAGAAATGTTCACTTAGATACAACATCGCAAGAAATGATAATTTTTTTTAAACCTTTTCAACTCAGAGACATAAAAAAAGACTACATTCTGTTCAACTGTGGCATTTTCATAAAATTATCAATATACCAAATACTTCAATCTCTAATAACCATTTTTTGTATAAAATTATCATTTGGTACAAAAAGTTATCATCAGGTATAAGTATTTGCTCTTATTTGATAGGGTCTTTTCAGAACTTTTTGGAAAAATTTTGACCCACAATTCTTTTAGGTGTAGAAGTTGGTTTGAAGCTTTTCTTTGTTTGCTCATTGGAGATAATGGCGGGGTCCCTTTAAAAGGAAGGTACTTAAACGTTACAGTTGCTGTTGCAGGCCCCATTGAAAGCATAGTACTTGCACATTACAGTTGCTGTTGGTGGCCGCTTTGAAAGCAAGGTACTTATAAATTACATTTGCTGTTGGAGGCCAGTTTGAAAGCAAGGTAATTACACATTGCAATTGTTGTTGGGGGCCCCTTTGAAAGCAACGTTCTTACACTTTGCAATTGCTGTTGGCGCCTCTTTGAAAGCAAGGAATTTTACATTACAGTTGCGTTTGCGAGCCCATTTGAAAGCAAGGTACTTACACATTACAGTTGGTGTTTGGGGCCCCTTTGAAAGTGTAGTACTTGCACATTACAGTTGCTTTAAGGGGCCCCTTTGAAAGCAAGGTACTGTACTTACACATTGCAATGACTATTGGGGGCCTCTTTGAAAGCAAGGGATTTTACATCACAGTTGCTGTTCGGGGACCCTGTGAAAGCAAGGTACTTAAACATTACAATTTCTGTTGGGGCCCCTGTGACTGCAAGGTGCTTACATATTACAGTTGCTGTTGGGAGGCCTTTAAAAGCAGAAGACTTACGCATTACATTTTTTAGGGGCCCCTTCAATGAAGTTTAAAAGCAGAGTACTTACACATTTCAGTGGCTGTTGGGGGCCCCTTTGAAAGCAGATTACCTTCAAATTGCAACTGCTGTTGGGGGCCCCTTTGAAAGCAAAATACCTGCACATTACAGTTTCTGTAGGGGTGGCTTTTGAAAGCAGAGTACGTATAGTATATAATATGAGTGAATAATTCGTTTTTTTACCAAAAATAGGGAAAATTTACGCGCGTAACACCTCAAGGGGGGACCGAAAAAGGGGGGCCCGAGGCAAGTGCCTTGCTCGCCTCCCCTTGAACACACCACTGTGTACGCCAACACAGTACGTTCAATCGAAGCCGAGCAGCGACTTTGTCCTGAGGCACTGACTTCGGAAGAAGATCTTCTACAAACGTTTCGCGCATATATGGAGTGGATCCCGTTGTCATCTATTTTTTGAGCGATTTCACGAATGTAGTTGATAGCCGTAAATGCTAGTCTTTCAAAGCGTTTGAAAAATGTTTGGATTTATGATAATCCGTAAGATCTTTTGGCTACATTCAACCTATTCCGTAAAACCTTTGTAGCTACTTTAAAATTACTTCGTTTAAATTATTTGATAACACTTAGCTAAATTTAACTGACTTCATTGAAATATACTCGTAAGATGGAATAAAATTTTAAACACAATAGTAAACCCAGTATTACAAAACTTATTGACCACGCTCAGCTGCATGTAAAGATAGCTTAGCACTGCACGTACTTAAATTTGTACAAATCACGGTCTTCTTGAAAATACAATAACTTATCTGCGGAATTTGAAGCCTTAATGGGAAAAAATTTAAATTTTTTGTCACATGCGCTTTGACAGCAGGACAAATTGCAAGCTCAGGGATGGATATTAGGGAAGGATAACGATGCAGTCGCCTCAGGCTCCTCTTTTTCAGAGGTACCGTGCCTCCTTCAGAGCCTTGCACCATTGTTTAAGTAAAAAGCTCTGTACCACTCTAGAGTCACATATAAAGAAGCTCTGAAGCAAGTCATATGTTTTTCAAAAGAAAGCAAAATTATGGGAAAATGTGCCATAGGAGGCAATTTTCAGTTGAGTAGCTGCAAAGCTTTACATATTTTGTTCCTTTCGTATGTATCTTATGCTCTTGAATTTAATTCATAAATTGAAATGTGTAAAAAAATTAACTCTTTTATCTACGTAATTTCACATCTACCTTTCGCAATGGCGATGTTTTGGGGTTCCTAAATTTAAATATCCACGCTGTCCAAGTTATCTCAGTATCTGTAATTAATGGCAGTGTCAATTCTCTCAGCACTTGCAAAATAAAAAGCATCTTGCTACTTACGTTAGATTTTGCTGCTGACTCTTCTCGTTGCAGTTAAATTATTTCAAATAGTTTACTGCAGGATAGGGTGGCAATTAAGATCAGGTGACAGTTGAAACACTGAGCTTATGAACAGCAGGTCGGAGCCTAATATATTGATAAGACTGATTTTTTTCTCGCCGGCAAGATAAAGGGAAATCATTGATGACAACCTTACGGCTCCACATAATTGTGATTGAACAGTCACAATACATGTCACCACAAAGAAATATCTACAATAAATGCTGTTGTTGCTAAACAGTGACTATGCCGCAGTGAAGAAGACTTTGATAGGTTATATTTGTAACACCCACGGTTATCAGAGAGCAATTTGCAATGGTCTTGACATGAAGCTTACATAACCATTAGGTGGGATGGAGCAAGCTGGTGAGCCAAAAACAGCTGCGAAAAGCGTTACTCCAATTGTTTTTACTTGCGGTCATTGATTACAAAAGGTCAGATGCAAGTTCGTATTCGGCTAAAAGCTGAAGTGGGATAGGTTTCTTGAGACAGTTTCGTTGATTTGAACTGAAGTATTTCTTTGGCTTATACTTCAAATATTTTATTGACTTCAAAAAAACTTTGGAATTGGGGTGGCATTGCTCCGTTAACTCCCAAGGCTACGCGCCTGTTCTGATTGCGGGCTACAGACCAGCGCAGGAATTCGTGATTGAACGAAGTTTATCTGCACGCCGATTCGGTAATTCTAATTAACCAACACCATTTAACAATCATAATAGTTCAGTTTATATACGAAATCTGTATATTGTGTCTACTGATAATGTTCATTTTTCTCATTTATTCCCAGTTTTTTTTTGCTGGGAAAACGTTTCCAACAATAATGTAACCATGAGATTTGCACAGCTACATTACTTTCATCCAAAAATGTTGGAAGGGACAAAAGATATTATGTCCCCCCCTGGCCAAAAGTTGGGGCGACATGTCCCCCCCTTAAACTCGGTCCCTGGTTAAACCTCTAGGAGTCTAAGGGTAGACGTTCTCTTAAAAATATCTTTTTGAACAAACCTCATTTCTGTATTTTTTTTCTGTAGTGTCATCTCAGTTGCACATTGGCTAAAGGTTCAAAATAAAAATAAGAATGAAAAAAACGCATTGAGCCTGACTGATGAAATAGGTAGCACTATCAAGAGTGTGGGAAAGTGTTCGTAATTATTGAAGACAATATGACGTTTAAAGTGGAACAGTTTTATGCTAGTTTGAAAAGTCAGCCTAGCTTAGGTGGTTACATTTTTCTTGTTTCACAGCTTCCAAAATCGCTTATTGCGTAAAAAACCAAAACAGTAACAGATATAAAGCAAATCGCAAAATGTCCACCAACAAAATACAGGTGTGCATCTTAGAATCTCTAACATATATTACAAAAAGAAACTACTTGAAAACCGTATAAAAAGCAAAGAACGCCATTATTCAACTAAAAATTGTTTTACTAATATTACTGTACGCCTTTTCAACTGCTTACCTGATTTGAAATTTTTCAAAATTGAATTAGGATACAATTTTGTAATTATCTTAAAGCTTGTTTATGCATAACTTGTAATACTTTTGCTGTATTACAGATTGCGTGCTTTTGATAAAAGCAAACCGTTCAAGTTAGCGGGCAAAAGAACAAAAAGCAAAAATTTGAAAACAACAGAAACACTTATTTGAAAAATATGTTTCAAGGTACGTATGAAGGTCCGATGAAAACCTATTTTTGAAGTCAAAATCAAAATTTTGTTGAAGTGACATACAAACTTTTTGAAATGACATGAAGGTGATCACAAAAACACTTTAGTGGAGCGTACGCGAAAATCGTTTTGTAATTCCATAACCAAATCCAACACTTTCTGCTTACCTGTTTCATTTCCTCAAAAAATAAAAACATTATATGTTCCTCTCCTTTATGCTTGTACCATTCTTTGACGTGCTCCAAGTAGCCTTCTCCGTCCTTGGCGAATACTCTTTGTTTACCTAAAATGATTTTTCTTACTGTTGTGTGTTTTAATTTAATTGTTTTTCATTGCAGTTACGGAATTCCGAATGTATAAAGCCTGTAAAAGTCCTTGTTGCAATCTCCTCTAAAGATTGAAACTTTCATATTTCATACACTCAAAGAGCATGTTTTCAAAAGCATGTAAAATCGTTACGTTTGCTGCAAGCTTTTTAGGAATCAGCCGGTTGGGCTCTACATTGCTTCGCTTTGCGATGGTTCAAACTATAGCACATATCTGTATTCAAGTAACAAGTCTTCACTAAGGCGACTAACTTGAATTCATTCGCAATTTTTTTAATACAAAACCGATTTCACGTACAATTACGCATCCTCAGTCCTAAAATCTTGTTCATCAAAAGCGGTGTTGTAATCAATGTGAGCTAAAAACATGCAAAAATTGGAAGAAATATGGAAATGCTTTTACAACAAAGCTTTTTAACATGCATAGGAGGAAAAAGTGTTTACCTGCCAAGTAGAAAAGGACTAAGTGTATCAAAAGTTTTATAAAGGAAAGTCGAAAGTAATACCAGGCCAAAAGGCAACAAAATCAGGAAAGTTTTGTTAATTTACCATATTGAGTCTTTTGCAATTCTTACGTGTGAAAACGTGTGAAGTCCTGATCGATAATAAGCTAGAAAATATGCCCGGTTTGAAGGAACTCAATCGAATTTCCGTTCACAAAACAAACTCATACCACTTTGAAAACATTAGTTTTTAATGGAAACTGCTTTCAAGATTCAAAAGCAAATTACAGCTTGCTTTTACAAGCGTATCACCTGTTTTTCGTTGAGTTATTTCGTTTTTTATGCAGTTTGGTTATTTGGAATCACCTTTTTAAAATAATGGACGCAGGGCTGGCCCTAGCAGTTGCGGGGCCTAATGCAAGAACTAGGCCTGTGGCCCCTCATTAGCGGTGTTGTGACGTCATCGTGCTCAGTCAACCGTAATACGACTATTTTGATGACGATATTTTGCAAATAGCTATAACAGGGCCTCCGAGAGAAATTTAACCAGGGGGCACGAAGACCGATACCGCGCGCCCTAGCTTCTGCGGACCCTTGTCGAAACTTGTATAGCTTGTTGGTATAGCAATGAGAATGTAGATAAAATTGTCACCATTCCACGATTTGCAAATAGATTAATTGTTTTAGTGACAACCAGGCCCGTAGCCACGGAGGGCATTCGGCATTCAGGGGCAGTGCCTCCAAGTTTTTTTGTCCCTTATATTTTGTTGTGCCCAGAAAAATTTGTGTTAATCATATAATAATAGCAAAAATTTTGCCGCCTAAAAATGTATTTCGCCACCGCAAACCTTAAAACCTGGCTATGGGCCTGGTGGCAACTGGCCCAGGCCTGTCACCTGGATTTCGCAGCTGGGGGCCAAACATGAAATGGGGGTCACAAATTTTAAATGGGGTCGCTTTCTTCTGTCACTGGCCTATACTATTTGAACAAGATGTAAGGACTGACGATACGTAGGGTTTGGTGAAATCGTTTTCATTAAAAAATTGCGATTGATTATTCGCTTCTTTCAAGTGTGGGGTGACGTTACTTGAATACAGATATCTGCAAGTTTGAATCATCGCGAAAAGATGAAAGCAGAGCCCAGTCAGCTGTTTCTTTGAAAGCCTGCTGAGAACCTAGAGCTTTTATTTGGCCTATACGAGTAACACATTGCAAATTATTAGCTTCGTATGTTTCAATAAGTTCGTACTCAGAAAAATATCGTCCTAGAATAAAGCAAAAATCATAGCTTTTTACTGTACGTATCAAGTTATTTTAAAAAATCCTCAAAACACGTTCAGTTTGGCTCAGTATGGGAAGTAAAAACAAGTATCTCCTCGAGATTTTTGAAAAAAGAAGAAAGCAGGGACTTCCTATATTTCAGGATGTGTACCATTTGAATTTTTTCAACGGATTCTGGTCTTATTCACGCGTCAAACGTTTCTCGCATGCGCAGTTGCATTTCGATTCTTAAAATCCTCAAAGTAAATTCCGCCATGTTCAGTCTGAAATAATTTTGCAAAGAATTTACAATTTCAGAAATAGGTGCAAATGCCACGATTGCCTCATAAACACTTTTCGTGCCTTCTCAGAAAGGTTTGATAGTATCATCATATTTTACCTCTTGTGCAGTTTGGATTCAGTATACAATCTGGCAAGATACATCACTCGGGATTGACCGCTGGTTGCTCTCAAATAATTTGATTAGTTTAAGTTTGCTAAAGATCTCTCTGCAGATGCCACAGTGGCTGGAATTGTGAGCAAAATTCTTTAGCAAATACATACATTTGGAAAACGTTCTTGACGCTTGAAGTCATAAATTGTGTTTATCATGTCTAGTGGAAGCAATATCTCTTTTCCAAAATTATCTGAATGTATGAAGAGCAAATACCGCATCTCAGTAACGAAACTTTCTTCGTCCATACGTTTACAACATTGTGCGGCTAAGATTCTCGCTTTTTGGTCAGTTACTGCAGCAGAGTAATCCAAGTAATGCCATATTACATCAAATCGTTCTTTCACAGCATTACAACGCATGATTAGTCCTCCAATAACAGTATCAATAATAGCATAGAATATAAAAGTTATGTACTATGCTTCTTGAGAGCTTTCCTTTCCCTTTCATCTGATACATTCCTTCGTAGATCTAAACTTCTTCCAGGAGGAAGCTTAATGTCAATGCCAAGGTTAAATGCAATTGTAGTTACTTCATTCCACACAGCTTGCCAACTGTTTCGTAGTTCGGCTAAATCCTTTACAAGTTCTTGAATCCAGCCAACTTCTGTATCCAATGTTGCTTGCCTCGCTTGGATAACTTCCATCCAGATGTCTATTCTGCTTAGAATTTTGAACCACACGGCTGACATAAATACACAAACAAATGACTTCAAAGAAGATAATGAGCCATTTGCATCATGCTTGGATTTAGCAGGTTGCTTCATTGTCATTGTCAGTAACTCTTCAATGGTAGTTTTTATACCAGGTAAACGTGTACACTGGTAGAAAATTTTTGACGGATTTAGTGATTTTCGGAAAAGTTTGAAAATGTTTGAAATGAATAATTTCAGTTTATTTTGCAAATCATGTTTGGTTCTACATGTATTTTTAACACTTATCATGGCGCTCCGATTTTATGCTTCACCACCACAGATTTAGGGATTTTTTGGTACTGTTCTTGGGATTTTCGGAGTTGCGTTTGTGAGAGCCGTGAATACAAGTGACAGTGGCAGTACTCGATAGTTACAATTACACAATTACTTGAAACAATCCCGACGTATTTGTGCAATTATTACGAAAATGGGTGAACTGTCAGTAAGCGTACGTTGCAAAACGGTAGCGCGACGAATTTAACTTCATGCTGCTGACTGTTGTGTATCACACAGACTGAACAACTTTGGCAAGGAACTGCGTTTTTCTAATAGTTAGCTGGTCTATGTACAATGCATCTTCTGGCAGTAAAATGTAGCGCTGGTTCTTGTGAAACACCCGAGTTTCTGTAACAAGCGACAGCACACTTCTTACATGCGGCTTATTACAGTTTTACTGAGTGGAAACTATCGACGATAGGCTGTACATAAACTTTGCTAAACGTCATTTGATTGTATAAGGTAATAGCCACAAAATTATTGCAACGCAAAGGAAAATGACAACAAAAGCAAACAAACCAGCCAAAAGCTTGGGCAAGTTTTCATTTAATTTACGATTTGTGAAGATTTTAGAGGGGAGACTGGTTAAAACTACCAGCGCTGCAGATGGAGAAAGCGACCATCAACTTGGGCTTGATCACAGAAAACCTTATCGTGCGTACTTTCATCCTCCCGGGCCCCCTGAACCTACCGGGCCCGGGTACAATGCACCTCTCGTAGGCCCTGGCTATATATATATATATATATCAAAAAGAAGCAAATTATTAGAGTTCATAAAACAACAGTTTCTTTTATCTGGAGGGGCATAGGCATAGCTCCTGCGGTGGTCTCCAGCTACGTCCGTGTTTATGACTAGTGGCATGCTGCTGTGTGGACATTAGACAGTCTGTCGCTACCGCTCGTAATGAAGCCAAAAGTTGCAAAGGAAGTTCGGTAGCAGTGGAGATCCGAGCGGCGAGCTCAACGTTACGTCAGTCAAACCGAACTGACAAGCGAATCACATTTCCAATGCATATACATCAGTCTTGTTGAGCGGCTCTTTCGTTCGAAGAACAACTGACTTGGAGAAAACTGCTAATATGAACTGATTGCTTTTCTCGCTTTCGGCAACCATCAGGACAGACACGTTTTTGCATCAGGTAACGTCTAATCTCACGATCCTAGTCCGCTTTATGACGCAATACACGAAAAGAACTAAATTTCACACGTGAGCAACCCATCAATCCGTCCAAAGTTCCCCCGAAAGCCCAATTTTTTAGTTATTCAAAATGCATGGACTTGAAATACAAACTATTCTTTATGATTTAGAAACGTAATGTACAAAGATTTTACAAATACCAAGTCAAAGATGTAGAAAAACGTTCCAAACACAATATTCAGTAGAACTCTAATTCGTCATCGTGTAATTCGTCAATTCGCTTAATTCGCTACTTTTTCATCGGTCCCGGCAGAATTCCTGTCTTTTGTGTACATATCTGTTCGTCTAATTCGTCAATTTGCTTAATTCGTCACCTCTTTCGATCCCTAAGAAGCGTTTTGTTCGGCTAATATGTCATTTGCAATTTCACTTTTTATGTGTAAGCAGCTAGTACGTGTGGAAATTAAAACAAATTAAGATCTTTATCTGAGAATTGTTGCACCTCTCAATTTGTTTATCGAATTTATACACGAGGTGCGAAGAGCGTGGATGTCTTTGCAAGGTGCTAGATTAAATGGAGGAGTCCAGATAGAGTAGTGGACTTAATTGCTGTATTCAACCATGACGTTATAAACTTGTATTTTACTGCAAATAAGAGCACTATGTGTACGAGCTACTATGATAAAGTATACGAACTTCTATGATAGAGTTTTCACATGTTTGCATAATTCGTCGCTTTTTTCTAATCCCCTTGAGGTGACGAATTAGGCAAATGCTACTGTATAATGCACATGGTTGACTGACGAAGCAGAAGCATTTAGCCGCCCAATATAATGATGAGCCGGAACAAGCGTGCTGGATGTCATTCATAACTTTGCCTTGCCTAGTTAAGCTTTAATGTCCTTTACGTTCATGAATCTTGACTTTAAAGTAGTGTTTTTTCTACGTATTTACGCTCGCAAATAGGCAAAATACGATGAAAGTTTGGTGGTGTAGTGGTCACACAAGTGCCACTACATGGAATTCGGCTAAGTCAGAGGGAACTGCATCAGATGAATGTGCCTGATGTGAAAGCCGAAACTCAAAATGCCTCGATCAGAAATGACGAGGGAAGCGC
>Ga0210059_1011114_pt1 | contig 13815 bp, 7 predicted proteins | sample Ectturendosymbi2_FD_188042 | JGI IMG/M metagenome (GOLD analysis project Ga0210059, IMG submission 188042) | Ecteinascidia turbinata endosymbiont from Florida, USA - Sample 2 (SPAdes) (version 2) | ecosystem: Host-associated > Tunicates > Ascidians > Unclassified | place: Key West, Florida...
AGCAGAATCAACTGCTGTGTTTCACATTTTGTGTTTTGTGAAGAAAATGGTGGAATTCAAAAGAGCGGATTGTCTGCGACACCCAGTGTCAGTGATGTACCTGCGCCAGAAATGGTAAGAGATTTTGATTATCAAAAGTAAAAGTGCTCGGTGATTTATGGCTGATAACTTTATGAATTTCGCACAAATTAACAAAACTAGTAAGAACCCGGTTGTGTACATCTGTACAAAATTAAATCGTTGGAAGTGATTTGCTGCTTTTTCTGACAGAGTTATTAGAAATGCAATAGCGAATTTTGTCGCGCAGGCATGCCTACGGTTGGTTGTTTCACTCAATTGATTTCATCCTTTATCTGCTTGGTCTTATTCCAACAACATTTCTGGCGTGCTCTGTGAACACATATCCACACAGAGAAATCGGGTGGAGCATCAGCACAGGGTAATCTTGTCTTCATTGCAATGTTAGTTAGAAATTAAAGTAATAGTGCTTTGGCTATGACTAAAATCCTTTTCCGTGAAATTGTTCTTTTTTGGGTTCTAGAGCAATGGTTCTTTTTGTTGTTTTTTTACTGTCCTCAAACAATTGCGTACCCCTTCAAATTGTCAGCATTTTTTGCATTATTCAAAAATATGAATTGATCATAGTTTCGTTACAAATGCAGCAATGTTCATTGTATCAGATGTTCATAGAGCACAACACCTAACCTTAAACTGCAAACAGTCGTCTTTCCTATGCACAAAAAACTTCATATACTGTAAGTAGTTTATACACGAGAGGTCATTTGAATTTCAAGCGATTCCACATATTGCTAGCGCGTTATTTGTTGTTGCAACTAATGGGTAAGTCTGGTTATCCGTGGGTGCGTTTTCCAGTTTATTTCGACAGTTTTATTCGATGAGCACTAGAGTAGAAAATCCAGCTTCACAAATGTGGAAGTAAACGAAATTAGTTTGCACAATGTTGCTGTACTGGATAAGTTTACCGTAAGTAAAACGCTGCACTCAACTGCAAGTAAAATTCTTCATATCGCAACTGAAGTAAATACACTTAAGTTTGATTTACAAACTTTTAGCCTGGATACAATAAACTGGTTCCGAGTCTAAAACAAACGATCAACTTAGATTGAAACAAGCTAGTGCCGCCAGCTGCTGGATTGGACCTACAGAGTTCGGAGCTGTAGTATTGGAACTGCGATACATTATAAGAATCTCATTATCAAACTATGACGTAACAACAGCGGTATTGGCAGGCTGTCTCAGTTCCCTCCAAACCATTGTGTCAGATACAATGTCTGGTCAAGGAAGGGTGAATGACGATAAACGACATGGTACAACAGAAGTTTTGCACGACGTAACACTAAACGTATGATTTTCCAATTTCCGTGGACCCCAGAAAACGCTTTGCAGAACCCAAGTTGAGAACCGCTGGTCCAGTGTAATTTCTTGTTTTGAATACATTGACGATGTCGCGTAGAAAATATTATCAAAATAGGATTTGAGAAAGACCAAGTTGCCAACAAATATGCTCTAGTTGCTCACAGGGAATTGCTTCGCTAGGTTCAACTACTGAACAACATATGCAACACGGTGACTTCTAAATCTCACTTATGTGTAGGTATGTGTATGTACAGCCCGTGTTGGACGGGTAATACATATGATTAAATTGTATTTTGGACTGCTGATATAGACGTGGTGACCGTGTAGGCATTTTCTGCGTCTTTTAATGTATACATACCGTGGGTGGAAAACAGTAATTTAGTGACATGCAGTTGTAGTGCAGTACGTAGCAAAATTGTGGTACAGTCACTTTAATTTAGTGAAATAAAATTGTGGTGTGAACAATAAAAGTTTGTATGCACCAGGGAGAATTAATGAGAAATTAAACAAAATGTTTTTCTGGTTTATCTCTGCTGGCTAAACACAATGGGTGATGATTTATTCAGTGCCAGAGTTGTGCTGCTTGAGGTGAACCTACTTGTTGTGTCTACAAAACAAACTTCGCTTTTTTATTGAATAGCGTCATACAAATACACACAATAATAAAATGATTGAAAAGTGGGCGCGAAGTAGCAAAACCAATTTCCGGTGAACCCTTTAGAAAAAATGTGACATTTTTTCAAAAAGAGTAGAAGACTACATGCAAAATATTACATGCCTTTAATTCAATGGTTATGCGTAGACAAAATTCAGTCAGTGCGTATACCCGCGGTTATGGTCATTTGCTTGTTGAAATGGGGCCAGGAAGACATTACGTAAGGTTAATATCCATCAAAAGTTCTGCAATGTTTTGCCATTACAAGCGAAAATTTTGTTTCAGAACAAACGGAAGTATGCTCGAAACTGTTGCTAAAAGGCAGTTCACCGCTGTCCAAACTGCCATGATGATACTGTTACTAGTAGCTTCAGCACTGGGATCAATTAAGGAGATAATACAAATGCATCAGCAGGTTTTGGAGTTTCGCTTTTGTGGAAATTATTATGTTGTTCGCGATGTGAAAATGTCATGAATTGCTTCAGTAAAGATATAATTTGCGACGAAGTCACAAAAAGTTCACTAAAAGTGCATCAATAAAATTGTTCATGATGTTAATCGCAACGCAACTAACATTAATGCTTTCTTTCAAATCATAAAATAAATTCAGTCTTTCCTCAAAACGTTTCTGAAACTTATTAACCTCAAAGCAATATATCATAATTCTGACGCAAGCATACTTCAATTTAACAGTACACTTTTAGTGACATCACATTTACGCACACAAATTTTCAGCAAAATCGCAAAAAGACAACAACAAAACCGAGACCGAGCAATACTATATATTATATGACAAAATGACTTTTAGCGGCATTGCTGTTGCACCCTATTATGCTTCCAATAACTGTTTTTTGCTGCAATTTGACCTGTAAAACAAATTGCATAAAAGCAAAACAAGCTTTATCTCGTAATATTATCGTAATGTTAATAATCTGTGCAGCAAACATTACTGAAGCAGGCTTCTGGCAACCTCATCGTCTTTGAATGCCGTGATTTTTTGGTTCCTTTTTTGCATCTAAATGCCACAAAAACAATTTTATTCCACAGAAAATCCTGTACTTCTCGGACCCAGTGAACGCTGCCCGATGGATCTTGTACATCTGCGCCATGATCTACGTGGCGCCCTTTTTCACGGGTTATGCTTTACATTGGCAGTTTGAGGCTGGTGCCGTCGCTGTTTCCTTTGCCTGGTTCAATATTCTTCTGTTTTTGCGAAAGTTAGTGGGAATGCTGTATCAAAAGGTGTAAAATGTGCCATCGTGCTGAATTTATGTATAAATCTGATTTTTCTTATAAAATGCCAGCAAATGCAAACGTAGTCAGTGACTCTGTTATTTTGTAAAAAGTTTTTTTTATGTCTTGGGGAAATTCATGAACAATATCGCAAATCTTATTTGAAAATATCACCAAAATATTGTTTTTGGTTGGAACAGGCAATGTTTTATCTAGTGACGGTGGGACTTCTCTAGATGGAACAAAACTTTTAAACATTTGAACGTGCTAATTTTAAGTTTTAGTAAATTCAGGTCGTGATGGATGAACTGCATTGTATGCATCTTCCTCGTTTCTGAGATTGTTTAGAACCAAAACGTTTTACTTTTTGCAGTTTGTTTCCAAAAGTTAGTACAAACCAGCTGAAAACTGTTGTAGGGCAAAAGACACACAAACAAAGTTAACATGAAAAGATGGTATGTTTTTGAAACATGTTGATGAACCAATAAACCTTTTTGACTAATAATTTGTATTTCTCGTCAGAATTGATCACATATGCTTTTGTGAAGTTATTTATTCCTTCCTGTGTTCAGGACGTTACGTTCTACATTTTTTAGAATAAAGAAAAAGTATATATGCATAAATTACAAAATAACATACAAATAAATTACAAATATTCATTCAACAAACAAAAACTATAAACCAATCACAAATGTTGATCAAATGCAGTTTACTTCGCTGCTACGTAAACGTTGCTGCTATGGTCGTGTCCTGCGGACATTGCATGCCATAACTGTCTCATATAACTGCAAATTTTTGACTTGACGAAGGCGTTTACTGTATCTCTCATGGAGTGATTGACAACAGGCAAAAATTACCTCTTAAAGTGACTTAATCTCAAACAGAATGATCCATTCAACCTATTGTGCGACTATTGTGTATAACCAATTATGTCACAATGGCATAATATGTCACTCAGCCATACTCATTCAGATTCGATGTTACTGGAATATATGTAGTGATGTTTCTGCAAATCGTCCGTACCTTTCTGGAGGTCTTTATCGTCTTTTCCTTCCTCATCATAGCTTTCGCATTTGCATTTTATCTACTTATGCAAAACCAGGTAAGCTTCGTTTTAGTTTAAATAATCTTTGGACTACGTTTACAAGCAACATGTTCACAGATCGAAATACAGTTCATTTGGTCTATTGTTGCGATGAGAAAGCCCGAGCGGCAAGTGCGCATAGCTTCACACTGTAGCAGCAAGCAACAATAGAGTTCACATGTCATAAGCACTCTTCGTGTACTGTACACTAGTCATTATGTTCAATCGTTCACATGTTAGTATCAGCAGAGATTACACGCCACGATCACTCTATTAGTGCTTGTTTGCGCCTCTTATATCTGGTGTTATTCTTGTGCACATCCCGTTCGTGGTGAATCACACATTCAACGCAACGCCAACGGAGAGGTTGCAATAACATCCCCTCCATTTTACAACGAACCGCACCAATCGCACGTGCTTTTTGTGTAGCCTGCACCTGGCACGCCCTTCACATCCTGGTCACAGCACCATTTTGTTGACGTGTCTCTCTCTGCAAACATGTAAGCTTAGTCGGTGAATCTGATTGACTCTGTCCTTATGAAAGGTCGAAGGCGCTATTCTCGCGGCTGTTTGAGACACGATGCAGGCAGGGGATTTAGGAGGTGACACTACAATTTATTGCCCTCGACTCTTGCGTCGCATTTAATAACGCATTTACCGACCATTAACACAAACGGCGACTTGTCTTTACCACGGTGAAGAGACAAACATATCGCAGAAAACGGTGGATCGGTCAGTCAGACAACAACTCGCTCGCGACACTCCTCGAAAAGGGAGCTCATACAAGACTCTGCGAGGTCGTAAATGCACGCGCAGAAAACCGCATCCAGCACAAGGTGTGACTGTTAACGTCACGTGTCACATACAAACGCAGTGTGAACATGCGAACGGTTTGTGCCCAGCAGGATGGCTCAATAAGCAGTCTAGTACAGTGCGTCGAATCCAGAGCATACGTACTTGCCCATATAGTCGGGCCATTTGCCGTAACACTATCTTTCGCACCACATTTGCTGTTACTTTACACACAATGGATCGCTTTAAGCGTCTTGACAATTGTTTGTAGCAAAAAATCATTGAAGATTCTATGTGCGTACATTGTGCTTTGGTTCAATTTTGTCACACTGTAGGCATCATGGCATAGTTGGTCCTTCTCCCCTGTGTTCAGTGATGAAATCATGGCTGTTTTTGATCACATACCTCTGCATTCAAGATAGATGTCTGTTGGTTGTTGCAGAAAAACAAAGCTTTTCGAGACCCTGGACTGGCAATAATGAGAGTGATAGCAATGCTCATAGGAGAGATTGACTATACGGACACCTTCCTCACACCAGCTGTAGACGATGATCCAAACACACTGCATTTTCACGGAATTACCATTGTTCTCTTGTTCGTTTTTATCCTGGTGGTTCCGATCCTGCTGATAAACTTGCTGATAGGCCTTGCCGTTGGGGAAATTGCTGAAATAAGGGAGAACGCAGTTATGAAGAAACTTGAGATGCAGGTAAAACACAAGATATCATTCCATGTTGCTTGCCTTTTCATTGTACTGGATTTGTGAATACTTGCTTGTGGTTTTTTAACAAAATAAGGTAAATTAGAACCTCGCAAAAACTGAGAACCTTAGCTTTGCCATCCTTCCTCTTTTGCCCACTTTAGCCTTGCATCTTCACTTCAGTAGGTTCCTCAATATAATGCTTACACGATGAATTAGAAAAGCTTCTTTTTCGTGAATATTCCACTGCACGAAAAAAGAATCGTGACTATTTTGTTTAGTCGTCAAATCCTAACGAAAATGTTGGAAGCCGTTGGACAGCTACAGTAAACCGCTCATATCCTCAAAGTGGATAGACCGTTAAAACAGTTATATTTTTTATTCAAATATGGCTGGTTTCCTAAATGTTATAATATTGTTTGAAGGAACTTATATGCGTGTTCATAATACTGAAGTTAAGTTTTAATAAAATGTTTTAGTTTCCGGAAATTAAGTAAAAATGTGAGGTTACGTTACAGATGGTTCCCGAAACGTTGTGAAAGATAGATGGCACCTGAACATTTGATGTTTATGTTATTTTTCAACGTGTTTTTTCATGTTTAAAGGTATTTCTTCACACTTCGCTTGAGTCTTGTTTGCCAATTGCTTTCCTTCGAAGTGTCGACAAAAGCATAGTTGTTTTGACCCCAAACTGTAAGAAAAATTGGATAACTCAAGCGTGGCATTCGGTAAATTTTTGCAGAAATAATGAATTAAAGCTTATTTGCTGTTGTCGTGTTATAATTTATTAATTTCTTAAAATTGAAGTATGTGCCAAGTTATTCAGATCTTCAGATTTGACGGTCATGAAATTCGGACACCTAATGGACAGAAATTTAAAATAAAACAAGCACATAATGCTGTAACTTGAAAACCATTTTGATGAGATAAGTTTATAAGTAAATCTCAGATAAACGTTTTCAGTGGGCCACGCTTGCGTAAAGCAGAAAACTGAAATTAACTGACCGTTTTTTTGGTAATCGGTAACATTACGATAAGAGTGCGTTAAACAGGTGAAAAACAAACTGTTTTAACTTTTTGGCATGACAGGTGAGTCAGCAACACTGCGCTTGCGTTAAGCTGAAAATATTCTTGCTTGACTTTCAAAGTTATATGCAGTTTTATTTATTTACGTTTCTCATAACTATTTCTCCGTAGGAGTGAATGAAGAAAAAAAAGGAAAAATGAGTTGGGTAGTGGACGATTTTTACGATTTTCCCGTAATTAAGCCACATTTCCACGAGTCACCAAACAGGCTTTGTAATTGAAGAGCTTAATATCAGGAAACATGCTCGGGTGAAAAAATAGGAACAACGATACTTGCCCTACCGGGTCTAGGACATTTCGGCGATGCCGTTTCGGCGACGGGCCGTTTCGGCGATGGCACGATTCGGCGATGGTGGTTGAAAACGTTTTGTACGAAAAAAGTGTTTTTGAAATATGCTTTTCATGAGCATTTGGTGGCCGGGAATTCCCCGCTCAGGAAATTATCACGTTATAGAATGTGCAATGAAAGGATTCTGCGAATGGTTCAGAGATTGACCGAATATCTGCGTGGGATGACCGAATATCTGCGTGGGATTGCTTTATGGCGTGACCGAATATCTGCGTGGGATTGCCCACAATTTCCAAACGGACTAGCTCAATTTCTGATGTTTTTAGATGGTTATTGTGTGGTGCCTTTAGCTGATATTTGTGTGGTATTTGTTTGTGAACTTGTTTTAACGTGTAAAAAGAGAAACGAAAAACGAGTTAAAATTGAAAAATATTCTTATCAAAGTTTCTTATCAACTGATTCATCACCGAAACGTCCATCGCCGAAAAGTCCATCGCCGAAACGTCGCCGCCAAAACGGCGTCGCCGATATTTACCATTCCGGCTCTACCTGCCTGCAACATTCCAAAACAATTTCACAAGGATCTGTGGAATGCAATGAGCCAGTGAGCCGCATGCTGCCATGTTGAAAAAACACGCTTCTTCCAAGCAATCATTTTTGGAATTATTGAAGTAGGAGTAATAGTAGTACTTCAAACCACTTACAAGCAATACGAAATGGCATTAGACCAGGGCCTCCAAACTACAGCCCGCGGGTCAATTGCGGCCCGCGGGGCCATTTTGCTAATGATGAGAAAATAATACATTGACAATAAATTTGTTGATTTGGTAGATTGTAACATATCCCGAAACAACCATCTTACGTGAAATATCCGGCCCTTGGACTATTGTGTAAAAACGTATGCGGCGCTCGGACAAAGAAAGTTTGGAGACCCCTACATTAGACAGATGAATGTTATCTGTCACCATGAACACAATCATTTACAAAAGTTTGCATTTATAAAGTATGCATCAGGCAGCGAAGTTAAGGTATATATTATATAATATATAATAAATAGATAATATATATTATATAAATAACTTACCTTGTCTTCCTGATGCATAACGAAATCGCTCTGCAACGACCAGCAGTAATGACGTGAACTTGACACCCTAGCGTGGTCAGGTTGGAAAGGAAAATCCTTCAGGCAATCTCTAAACCACATCAAAGTAGCTATTTTTTGCCAGTAATCCTGTTTTACTCACAATCTATACGTCCGTACTAGTACGTGCGCACAAGAGAAAATTAATATTGCCGGTGTCCAAAAGAAAACGTTTACGTGAATCTATCATAGCTCGTTAACCAGCGTCACAATCAAAGCATAGCTCGTTACCCAGCGTCACTATCAAATTGTACTCAAATCCACCCAGACCGGTATCAACAGTGTCTCCATAAATCAGTGTTTCCGTTTACAGACGATACATTGGCAGAATAATGTTCCTATTACCACTTCTTTGAATGTGATAAAACAATATTTCGAAAGGATACTTTCGAACAAACAATGTCAAGAGTTATTTTCGTCCTTGAGCGTAATCAGGAATTTTTCCGGTGCTTTTTAATCATTTGCAGATCACCTTTTATGACACTTACTCTATTTGCACAAATACAAAAAACAAGCATGCTATGTTCTTGTTCGTCAGATATTCAAAAAGCTGGGATCAAAAGATGTGGGTGAAGATGCCAGTGGAATGGAATCTGATAGCAACGGCGAAATGCAAGCCGAAATGCAAAGACAAAAGGAAAGGTTGGTTTTTGACATATGTACTCGTAAGTTAAGTTTCAAAGACCTAAATCGATTTGAAATTTTGCCAGACGTCACAGTGACGTCCTGGTTATGTTTGCCATGCCAGGCAAAATTTCAAACGCACAGGTACCTGTTTTTTGTTTATCAGAAAGTACCTAAAATTTCGCATTTCACAATATGATGTCTTCATTGACTTTCTAGTCCAATCGGTCGAAGAATTATGGCCGAAATTGCCCCGGGCCTTCTTAGTGGGTTCTGGGACAACGGTCAACTGGACAGTTGCCAACCATACAATTGTCAACTGGACAACTGTCAACAGGACATTGCCATCTAGGACAACTGCCAGCCGGAAAATTGCCGTTGCCCTGCAAAAAATTGTTATGGCGGTTTATTTCACTGAGCTATTGTGATAGATTGAACAAAGTAATAGCTTAAAATTTCTTGCGCTGAAAAGGCGAAAATGTATGTCTTTTCAAAACAGATGTACTGTTTGAATATTTGCCTGTCATGGTTAGCTGCGGCTACTACGCCTTTGTTTATTAAGAACTGCCGCGGTAGCTTTCTTCAGAAGCCCAGGTCACGAACTGGTAAGACATAACATAGAGCAGTCGTGCAGCTTAGGCTTTGACATACACGCTGAAAGGAGGTGTGTACTGACTAGAGAAATCATTTACAACTACGCTTCACAGAAGCTGTTCTCCGGTTATCAGTTGTCCTAGTTGGCAGTTGTCCAGTTAGCAATTGTCTTGGTACCTTCTCAGTCGCTCTTTTAGTCATAAAAGGGTTGTGTGTTGGTCATAACTATGGGTCTGATACTTGGAACGTCATTTGGCAACATTCAGTAGCATTTGCTCTTTTGCAGATTGAAAGCAATGGAAGAATCTTTGAATCAGCAAATCATCCTCTAGCAAAACCTCGTGCACAATATCCACAGCAAGAAGAAAGATTAGGTTCGGAGAATTGTTGTTTCTTGAGAGGAGTGACAAGTTGTGTGGAATAAAACTACTCAAACCCTGAAACAAATAACCTCATACTGTTTTTGTGAGAAATGAGTTTTCGCATTTGTGGGACATCTGTATTTTCTGTTCCTTGTTCAGCTTCTTATCGTGGCTCATATTTTACGATTTTTCATTGCAATTTTTGTTATTTGTTTGTTACGAGAAACATTTTGACATCTTTTGCAAGACGTCTTGCTTTCTTATTTGAATCGATACAACCAACTGAAAAAATGTTGAAGGTTTTCTGAACTGTAGTGATGAAGCTTTGTACAAAGTTAGTTCAGAGCCTAGACCAGAAAACAATTTTGTAGAAATTTCTCGTTTGCTTTTTAGTTGTTTACAGAACATAAGCTGTAGATTTTAGTTCAATCTAACAACCTCATATCCAGCAATGAAGATGTGCAATAGAAACTATGCCGATCTCCTATGCAGCAATTAATAAGTGCATTAAAAAGTAATGGCCATCACATATGTTACAATGAAGAAGCGCAGTAGAAAGCCTGGCAACTTCGTATGTAACAATGAAGAAGCGAAATAGAAACCATGGCAATGAAGCTTAAAATTATTCCTGAAATCACATCATCGTGCGGCAGAGAGACACTTTGCGTGCTGGCCATTTTAGAAAAGCTGATTACAAAACTACAAACAATTTATTTTTGTGACAAATAGTTTTTTTCACATACAACTGACAGGGTAAGAGAAACAGACTTCGCAATTTTGACAAATATTTGGATCCTGTCAAGAAAACTGGTTACCAGATTTTAGTCGAAAATCTTGATACAGGATTGCTAAACAGAAGTAATTTTGGAGATTTTTACCGACAGTCATTTTTCAAAGTGATTTGAAATATACGATATCATAGTACAAAAATGTTTGTTCCTCAAGCAAATAAAGCATTCCGCAAAAATCGCAACAAATCTGAATTGTGTATTCACGTAATATCTGACCTAATAAACATTTGTTTTGAAATTTCACATAATGTTAGTAATGCTTAACCGCCGTGTTGTATACGCTGTTGTAAGATGAATTAATTTTTCTAATGTTTTTCTTTCAATTTACTAAATTATGCATGTAGAGTAACTTCTATTCTCTGTGTAGAAGACTGACAATTAAATAAAATGCCAATCACGTTTTTGTTTCATTATTTGATTATTATGAGCATGTCTTGTACAGCCTCAGACGTAGAGAACCTTAAATGCACAAACAAGAAAATCTGCCGATCGAAAGTTTTTATAAACGGAAATGTGTAACAGTAGATGATGAAAACTAAATTTGCAGGAAAGATGCAATATTGGTGATTCACCAAAGTATTAAGCATTTTTCTCATTTCTCTCCTACGTTCGTGGTGTAGAAATGTCCCTGCCGAACGTCGCTAGACTATTAGTCTCCAATTTTTCACTTTATATATGATATCGTAAAAACTCTGTAAAATTGTATGTACAGTGACCGCCTCGTCGCTGGCAGCATTTCCGAGCGTTGCATATCACTTTTGCGCGTCTTGAGAATTGCAAACAAAACAATTTTGTTAAGAAAAAAACACCATGGATCTGACTAATTTCCGTTTTCTAAAAATTTCATGAAAAATGACCGACTCCTATAGCAACGGTTACGACTTTTTGGATGATAGATGAAAAACTGTTGAGTGCTATGCAAAAATAATTGAATCTTCAGTGCTCTTGCGTTTGGGTTTCATATCCTGTCTTACCTCCGTTGACTACTATTGAATGCAAAGCATTATTGCAAACGATTCAGAATATTTATACTGTATATAATTTTCGGTGGCAATGTTTCGGCAAGTAAAGTGTGATTCAAGTCGTTAAATAATATTAACAACGCTAGACAGCGTCACTGCTTCCTGCCATACAATTATATAATATTATATTACAATATAATATTATATAATAATATAATACATATAATAATACAAAATTAGACGATAGACAGCGTCATTGCTTCCTGCCAAACCTAAGTCAATATAGCCATAAATTCAGATGATTTTGGGGGAATTTCCTTTTGTTATTAATGTCTTCACGCCTAAACACAACGAAGTACAATTCACGCATACATGTTGCTGATAAACAACACGCTTGTGGATGACATAAACACGCAGGTTTTATGCTTAGCACATCTGTGTGTTGCTTCGCAAAGGTCTCCAGCAATTAGACGATTTGTAACTTTACTATACCAGGGGTGCAGTCCTTCCAAAGTAAAAGCTACGTGTAGATGAAAGCGAAAACAGGTTATTAATGAAATCCTGTTTGCTGTGAGATTAGCGCTTACGTGATCGGTGGTGATTATACATAAAACTGACGATTTGCTCGCAATTTTTTGGAAGTTTGGTAATAAAACGAAATAACTGAATAGTCATGCTTGCGCAACGTTCACTGGTGTTGGCAGCAACAAAACTAATGCGGCGTTTCACGACTGGAAACGGTTTTACTCATGATTTTAGGACAGAATCAGGCGCATGATTTCTTGCCCAAAACTAAAAATACTTTTAAAAACAGCTTATGATGTTTGATGTATACAAAAATTTTACTGCAGTAAAAGATCACTTACAGAATTAACAAAAAACTTTGAGATAAGATCTTGAGGCTACTTTATGGTATGAACATTGGGTACAACATAATGTTTAATAATGTAGTGCGAAAAAAGAAATCATTTGTCGGTATCGCAAACCAACATCGCTGCAAAACGACCGCAGTAATAAAATTTGTAATCCACCGTGTAAGAACCATATGCCTAGCTATCAACGTTAACAGATTTCAGCTTCAATGCACAGCACAACCTCACGTTTTAATAAAGAGAAAAACTTTATCCTGAATTGGATGCTATTGGCAGTAATGACATTACTCATGTAGGTCGCTGATTTTACACGGCACGTCTTTTTGTCCACGAAAAAGATGAGGTACTGGCACTGCACACAGGAACACTACGTAACTGCTGCACGCAGGGCAAAATTGTCAAGCGCAAGTCACTTGAATTAGATCTGAGTGTTGAGAAGCAGGTTTTTTGATCCCGCAAAGATGTAAGCACGTAAACGTCTTAGTTTTCGCAGTAACGGAATTAGCTAGCGATGCAGAAGCAATCCTTTTTTGTCAAGTTGAGATGAAAGTGTCCACCTGAGCAGTGCAGTTTTCATTTGTGTGCCACATTTTTATATATTATTCAAAGCAATAATTGCAATATTAACCAGTGTGCTGCGAAAGTTTCGTTCCTTGAGAAACAGCTAAGATAATGTTTGGATCATGTTGCACTACTGTGGATTTAAACTCTTAATCTTAACGTAATTGTTTTGCTATTATGCTCAGGCACTGTTCAGAAAAAACAAAATGTAACATTTAAACGGACATATTTCACATCTTAATTGTATGAATGCATTAAGTAATCGTTACACGTCTGTATGTTACATCCAGGGGTGTCGTGGGTGGGAAAGCGTGGGAATGGCGTTCCCAAAATTTTTTAGTGTGGGAACGTACCTTTTTGCACGAGTAACGTTACTTGAAGTTTTAGATTTTTCTTTTCAAGTTCTACGTGTAGCGTCTGGAGCAGCATAAGTGAGTAAATGACAAGTTATCTCGTTTTTAGCACCGTAGCATGGTTGTGTAATTACTGTGCGTGACATCAACAATGGTATTTGCGTACTCCATGTTTTATCTCATTGTTTGCTTTCATTGCAACTTTCCTATCTTTGTTTCAGAGGAGAAATTAGTCATGAAGTTTTCAGGCCGTTGCGGAGTATGTTACAGCTTGACTGAGTGGATTGCGGGAACTAAAGGAGCTTTTTGCATGTGAGGGCATCCGAACAATTTTGGTGT
>Ga0210059_1011115_pt1 | contig 13814 bp, 7 predicted proteins | sample Ectturendosymbi2_FD_188042 | JGI IMG/M metagenome (GOLD analysis project Ga0210059, IMG submission 188042) | Ecteinascidia turbinata endosymbiont from Florida, USA - Sample 2 (SPAdes) (version 2) | ecosystem: Host-associated > Tunicates > Ascidians > Unclassified | place: Key West, Florida...
GGACTTTTAGGCCACCTTGGCCCACTTTGCCTGGCCCTGGGCGCCAACCATTAGGTGGTAGTATTTCGCTGAAGTTTTTACTGGAAACTAGGCTACAATCCGAGTCTTTTGATACTTTGGATGACCTACTGGGGTTTCGGTTCAAAAGTTATGATGTAAGTTCGTAAAAATATTAGACTAATTAGCTAATTAGATAATCAATTAATTTGTTTATTTTAGATCATAACTTTTGAATCAGAAATGCTAGAAAGTCGATCAAAGGCTCAAAAGACTCGGGCTCGGGTCTAGATTCCAATGAAAACTTCAGCGAAACACTTTGGCGTAGCGGTTGAGCCTCAGGCCGGGCAACATGTGCCAAAATGACCCCAAAACTTTTTCACTTATGACGTCAGTCACAGAAAATCCGCAACCCCGAACCAAAAAATTTTTTTCGGGTGTAATCTACTAGACTGGCCGATTCTTTTGAGCCACTGAACAGCTCTCTAGCGCAATCGGCGGAGGGGCTAGGGCGTTGGTAAGGCAACCGAAAACTGCTGTTTTTTAGGCCGAAATCGAACTACAAATATATCGTAGACCGGCTCTCAAAGTGTTAAAGATTAAACAAGCCTTTCTGCTTGCACCTGAATTGGCTGGTCTGGACCATAAAAACGATACTTAACTCTTTGGCGTCCGGACGCTTTTGGGGATTTTCAGAAAAAAACGCCTAAACGCACGTGGCTTTGCACGGGAATTTCTCTGGTCCGGTATGCTCTACAGACCCGGTAAAAGTTTCAAAAGACATGGCAAGTCTTCTAGTCTGCACTCGAAAAAAAATTTTTTGCTTAGGGAGTGCATTTTTTTTGTGAGTGACGTCATAAGTGTAGGACTTTTAGGCCACCTTGGCCCACTTTACCTGGCCCTGGGCACCAACCGTTAAGTGGTAGTATTTCGCTGAAGTTTTTACTGGAAACTAGGCTACAATCCAAGTCTTTTGATACTTTGGATGACCTGCTGAGGTTTCGGGTTCAAAAGTTGTGATGTAAGTTCGTAAAAATATTTGACTAATTAGCTAATTACATAATCAATTAATTTGTTTATTTTAGATCATAACTTTTGAACCAGAAACGCTAGAAAGTCGATCAAAGGTTCAAAAGACTCGGACTCGAGCCTAGTTTCCAATGAAAACTTCAGCAAAACACTTTGGCCAAGCGGTTAGGCCTTAGGCCAGGCAACATGAGCCAAAATGACCCCAAAACTACTTCACTTATGACGTCAGTCATAAAAAATCCACAACCCCCAACCAAAAAAATTTTTTTCCTGTGCAATCTACTAGACTGGCCGATCCGTTTGAGCCATTGAACAGCTCTCTAGCGCAATCGGCGGAGGAGCTAGGGCGTTGGTAAGGCAACCGAAACCTGCTGTTTTTTAGGCCGAAATCGAAGTACTAATATATCGTACGCCAGTTTTCAAAGTGTTAATGCAGAGAGGAGAATATCCATGTCTTCCACACTGGGCCAATCCCACAACAAACAACTTGTATTAGTTGTCTCAATTTTGTACAAGTTTATTTCCACAACTGTTGGGGTTTCATCATCAACATCCTCAAAGAATATTTTTTAAAGCTGTTCCCAGTAGTAAGCTTAACGCTTGGTCAAAAGGAACAGCATATAATTTCTCCATATTTACTCCCCACTAATTTTTCCATATTCAGCTTTAATCTTATGCATGGTACTTAGGAACTTCAACTGGTTATTTAGTGGTGTGTTTGTAACTGATTCAACAAACAAATTCCTTATTTGATTCAACTTTCTTTTATGTCTTTCTTCTTTTTCTCACTTTGTACTTTTTTAAAAAACGTTTTTTTGTTTGTAAAGATTTTTCCATGCATGAATATTGTCCTTTTTAGAAGGTGAAATTTCAAGCTGACCTGCCTCTAGACTAGCCTCAAGAGATGTTTCACCGTCTTGAGGTATATGTGTCACAAATATTTACTACGTGGTAAAGAAAATCTTTGTGTTATTTTCATCTGACTAAATGTTATGTGGCTTTGTCAATTGCTGCATGCAACTAAACACTTCTTTCTGATCTGGCCCTTCTTAAAGGTAAACTTGCTGTAGTGTGCTTTCAGAAAAACAGTCTTTTGAACCTACTATATTTCTCCACATAATACTACTGTGATGCAGTTTAAATATTGTAATTATGATGCAGCTTCATGACCACTGTTTTACTACTTTCTGGACTTGACCTTGGGTTCTTAAACTGAGGGTGTCAAAGGTTTGCAAGGGGGACACGGGTGTGGTAGCTAGAGATTGACCGATATGGTTTTTTTGGGGGGCCGATGCTGATACCGGTAACCGATATTTCCAAAACTTTTAAATCTTGTTTTCTGCTTATTATAAAAAATATTCTATGCCTTTCCTTTTTTCAAAAACTTCAAAAATCTGAGTTAAAATATTCAAATTGTAGTAATTTCAATATCTTGCTGTGATTTTTGATTAATCTGATTAATGATGATATTTTTGTTTGGGCTGCTACGACCGACGCATGCTCCACAGTTCATCTTGTATGCTTGTTTACGAAAACGCACCTGCTAGCGTTGCTGCAAGATAACTGTCTTGACTTGCTTTGTTGTACTTTCTTGCGAAAGTTTTCTGTATGGATGAGGAATATAACAGCGTTTTATCAACATCTAATGAGACCAATAAAATCGTCTGTTTTGACCGATACCAATATATTGGCAAAACCCAAATATTGACCGATTATATCGGCCAGGTCGATATATCGGTCTATCTCTAGTGGTAGCAACAAACAGTGGTAAAATGGGATAATGGCAAATGAATTATTTTTCTTTTTTGGGGGTTTGATTGTGAGTGTAGCTGTGATGCAGTATCAATCACTAACACCAAAGGGTGTGCACCTGAAATAGTTTAAGAACCTCTGTGGTAGACTCAAAACAAGGTAATTGGCAATTGCTTTTGAGCTATTATTGTCATCAAATACATTTACAATACAGCTGAAACACCAAAAAATAAATTAGGGTTTCTTGTTTTTTTTCTTTTCAGTAATTTTGATAGGGATGGTTAATTTTCAACCCAACGTTGAGGAATTTTTTTACCCCACTTGACTATAACTTCTGTGTGTTTTAGTTTCTATACAACAAACCTAACAAATTTGACAATGCATTCTGTGTTGTAAACGTATTTTCCCGTCTGATTAATATTAATATTGTTTCAATTTTTATTTTACATTGCAGATATATGTTTACAAATAATTTACTGAGTTTTGTGGTTAATTTAAAGTAAAAATCCATCTTTAAGTTATTGGTAATTGGTTTGTTTTGCTCTATATTGTCATGTGAAACTGCATGACATGACTATGAAGGAAGATTAGCTTACCTGTTTTTTAATTTCTGTATGACCTTAAAGATTTTTTGGTCTGTTTTCTCATGACAGAAAGCTATAGCAATTGAGAATCAAAAGCATTTTGACATTTTAATTAGTCAAAATGCTAATTTCTAATTATTTGTAAATAGTTGTTAATTCTGGTTTAAAGCAGTGTAATTTTCTGTTGCTAAGTGTAATTGTTTGGAATGTTGATGTGTTGTGAAATGAAATTGTTACATCTTGAAATTTTGTTGCATAGCACAGGTATTTACACGTGCATTTAAGAAAATCATGTTGAATATTTGAAAATTATAGTTGTATTTAGTGTGTATAAAGTTTTGGAAAGCAAATCATATTATTATTTAATTGAAATGGGAAGCTATGGTGGCCACGTTTTGCCTGGAACCTTTTTCTTACTGTTTGGTTTCTGGTATATCATCAAATATTCCAAAGATTACTTGAGGTAAGGCAGAGGTATGCAAGTACGCATAGTTCAGCATGCCTCAGTGGTGTACCGTCTTTGTTTTAAACATACCTGACCAATGAGAAGCAACTCAAAACTCATCTTTTCAACATTCATCATATGTAATTAATGCATTGCACACACACCAACAATAATACAGTAGAATTGCTGTATAATGTCATTTTATGTGGCTGGCAAAAAAGTGTCACTATAGGGGAACTGTCCTTGTACCCAAACTGCGATAAATTGTTCTTAAAATGGCTTTTAAGTTCAATGCCAAAGCCTGACGAGGCTTAAAGGTGTTCTTTGATTATAGGATTGTCACTTACTGTATATATTTTTGCATGTACCCTGATAAGAATAAGTGAAATTATTTTGTCTTTATTTTTTAAATTGTATTAAACTTTGTTCTTGGGGTATCAATCTCTTGCAAGTTTTGCCACTTTTGTACCATTAATGCTTTTGAATGAAACAACAATATCATTTTATCATAATGGGATTTTTACTGCTTCTTTTGTTCTACTATTTATGCACTGTTCCACCAAGACTACTATCCATCAAACTGACTACAGCTACAGCAATGCCTAATACTGTATAGTAAAACTCGTAATGATTTGCTTCCATTGCTACTGATTGTGCAATCCTTGATGCCATTCTTACATCACTCCTGTCACAGCTCAGCGATTGGTCTCTCAACTGCATACTATTTGGTCTTGAGCCTTACGCCTCAAACTTTTAGGAAAACTTGCAACTGTCATTATAAATAAACAAGTAATTCTGGGGGAACTGATGAAAAACTGTCACTATAGATGAAGTGATGATATAGCCAAAGTTGTTATTGCGCAACTTGAATGCATGTAGAAGTTAAGAATTTTGTTGGGCCCGACAAGAAAGCGTTGTGAAAGGTGAACTCTTGTTATAGCCATAGTTATTATATGCAGAATTGTAATGTGTTATTATATCTTACCACTTTGTAGATCTCTAAAATTTATGACTTTAAGTATAAGCAAGTTGCTTTGTTTCTGAGGCATACATATGTTAAGTAAATCTGACAAGATATATCAAATGATGTTGTAATCCTAACACCACAGTCATGTTGTTATCCTAACACTGCAGTCAGGTTTTCCAATGTGTAAGACTTACTTTTCTAACTGCTAACAGTTTCATATTTTTTGCATGTTATATGTAAATATGTCAGCTGCATGTGTTAAACTAATCCTTATACACTTGATTTTTTATTTTGAATGTCTACTAATTTCTTGTGTTCATTGCAATTTCTTGAAGATCACTGTGACTTGTTTTACAATTAGCAGAGTTGCAATTAGCCAATGGTGGGTTAAAGTTTGTAATGACTGCTTCATTGTTCTTAATCAAGGAGTTATTTTATACCATGCATATTTGTCACGTCGATCAGCAAACCCCATTATACAACACATATGTCAGTTTTTCATACCATTGATTCAGTACAGATAGGAGCTAGTCAAGTAACTAAATGGTTATAGCATTACCTCTGAATTGTATGTAGCTTCAATTGCTTGCATCAGACATATTCTCTGTAAGGCTTGTGGGTCAGGTTTGACATAAATGTTTTTGGGCCTAATTGTGATAATTTTGCTGAAAATATTTTGCAATCTGCTGGTGTGGTAATTCAAAATCCTTATACCTTGGTCTGAGGGATGCTATGAAAAAGTTTAAGATTTTTGGTTGGAACATTGGAAGCATGATAAATTTTGCTGGATTGCTGTGGGTGTAACAAAATATATGTAATTTATAGAAAATGTTAGGTATTTCTTGGATGGGGCGTAAAGTGCTTCTTTCTTCTCTCTTGCAAACACATGGAAACATTCATCTTTGTGATAAATTAACCTTTTGTATGCACTAAAGAGAAGCAGCTCTGAACAAATTTTGTGGAAAAAACATTTTAACTTCAACATGTTTGCCACTAATATCTTATTTTACTGAAATATACTTCTAAATAGCAAAACCGTGAGTATTAGAAGTTAAGTTTTCATTTTGGTTTGTTAAAATTTTAACCAGCCCATCAAAACACTTTGGGACTTTAACATTTTGCACAAGCCACAATTGTGGCATTTTAATACATTTCCAGTTATAAATTCTGAACTACTAAAGCTATAAGACATTGCTGGAAAAGTAAGACAGCAACGCATTTTTTGTGGTATGTTTAGTGTATATGTGACGTCACTGACATTTTCAAGGGAAAAGCCCGTTTTAGTGCAGCCAAAAAATGTTTTCAATCAAACAAGTGTAGAATAAAAACCAAACATGTTGGAAAAAATGGTTCTATATACAAAATGACAGTCATAGACATTAAGTTTTAGAAAATTATTATAAAAAAATTAACTTTTTTAGGGGGAAAAGGGTGCAAAAACCTGTTTGGGATTTTTTTGTCTTTGAGGATGTATTGCTCTAATTCAAAACACAGGTAACACTGAAAAACACTGAAAAAAAGGTATGGTGTAAAAACAAAAACACTTTTTTAAAGAGTAAAAAAAATCAATTTTTTTACCCAAAAAATCTATTTTGCAAAGCAATGATAAATGACTTTAGTTGGTGTTTTTGGTTAGTTAAAGTATTTGCAAGTAGTCCAAGCAAAAACAATGCTTTGAAAAAAGTTAACGGTGATTGTGAATGCAATTTTTTCAATGTCTGAAAATTGCCATGAAAATATATATTACATTTTTATAAAAATTTTAAAATATGAAGATACCTTTTTTTAAGCTTAGTGGAAAGATTTCTGTCTTATTCGGTGTTAGGACAACTACCAACCAGACATCTGCCACCCAGGACTACTGTCTACAGTGCAGCTAACGACTAAGACAACTGCCAACAGGAAAACATTGGCAATTGCCTTTTCGGTGATGGACGTTTTAGTGATAAATCAGTTATATAGGGTTTTGGTTTGGGGTTGAGGTATAGGTTTAGTGTATGGATTTAGGTTTTAGCACTTAGGATTTAGCGCTTAGAGTTTAGCTATGTGGTTTAGGTTAGGGTTTGGCTTTACGTTTATGGTCAGCAAACATCCTTTGTAGTCTAACCGTTGAAGTATTTCAAAAACACAGTTTTTTGTATGAAACATTTGCAACCACCATCGCCAAAACATCCCATCATCGAACTGTCCTAGATCGCAGAAGCTGTTCTCCAGTTGGCAGTTGTTCTTGTTGTTACTTGCATTTTAGTCGGTTGGCAGTTGTCTTAGGTGGCAGTCGTTTGGTTTGCAGTTGTCCTAGAACTGTCTTCCTCATCTAAGGGTGTTTTCACAGACTTTCAAACACAATCTGTTCACAAAGTATAGCTAGCAATGTCTTTAAAGCAAAATTGTGGCTTCTGTGGGCATAAAAGAGTTTACAGTTTGGATACCGGTTGGTTTCCCATGGCAATGTCCACTGTTACTAGGTGGCTTTGGTGGGAAATTTGAATCACCAAAAGGTTGGATACTGCTAGGTGTGCTCCACCTGTAGGCTAAAGCAGAAAACATGCTTAAAGACTTGAGGGTTTGAACAGCTCTCTAGCATAATTGCTTGGCAAGTTATGCAATTGCTAAGACATGTGTAATCTGCTGATTTAAATTAAAAGCACCAGCAGCGAAGGTGTCAAGCCTCTTTGTCATGGTCTTAGTCATTGTTTTCATTTTCAAACAGTATAATGTTTGCAAATCATGCCCTTTTATAAAAACTTGTGGTGTATATAATATATTTCTAGTTTTGTCCATTTGTCAACACATGTCCTTTGACTTGACCTACTGCATCCTAGTTGTGTTTTGATTTGTCTTGCATCTGTGTAATACAATAGCTTAATCTTTGAAAGGCACACTAAGTTTTAGAATAGCTTTTGTTAACGGAAATAAAAAACTGGCTTAATTTTATTTTTGTTCCTAGAAGTACATTTCATTAGTGAGACATCAAATGTTTCTAAAATGATGTCTTTGATGGTAAAATGCCTTTGATGTCACAGATACCAGTTATGTTGTGATTGAACAGCTTTGCTGATACCATGCGTGAAACTGAACGAGTATTTCAACATGTGACTTTTCAGATCATGTTTTAAGTGCAATTTAAGTAACTAGTCTCTTGCAAAGGTGACAGAGCTGAATCAATCAGCAAATTGTGTTTAATAGGACAGTTGATTTCATGTCACTCTACACATCCTTGGACAGAGGTGCATTAGCATTGAGTCATGTACCTTCATTTTTTATGTTCCTGAAAGTGTGTTCTGTGTGTACTTCTAAATAAATAAATCAAGGTTTTGATTTATTATATTGTAAGTTCTGAACAACTGGTTGTTAGCTAGAGACTGTAGATCAGGGGTTCTCAACCTTTCAAGCATGTGTGGCCCAATTAATAAACTAACAGAGGGTCCATGGCCCACCGACCGTACAATTTCTCCAACAGCAGCTGTTGCATATGGACTGAGCAGATATGAAAACAACTAAAAACAACATTTAATAACACAGTGTGCGCTCCAATCAATGTGAAGGTTGTGTCTGTTTGTTGTTAGAAAGCATAGATATGCGAGGCTCAACACATGATAATGCACAGATCAAGTCATTTCCACATTAAGCCTGCTTGTAGATTCCATTTTCATGGCAACAAGAGCCGCCTCTCTGCCTCAAAATACTTTTAGCAACTGTGTATTATGGACAGTGTAATAGGCTTCGTGGAGGTTTTCATGTAACAACAATTTCTAACACACAATGATGAAAGAGAATATTATGTCCTTTGTAGCTCAAGAGCTACCTTCGTTTTCAATAAGGTTCATCTTGCAAAACTTACTCAATTTCAACAATACCAGGCTGTGGCCTGTCAAAAATCCTTCTGTAGTTTAGTCCACAGGTTGAGAAACCCTGTTATAGATATTTGTGGTTCTGTAGAAGCATCATAGAGAAATATCTTTTGTGTGATTTGTTATTCTGTTGCAGCATATCCTATCAAAGGGGACCAGTATTTTCTAGGGAATCACAAATCCAAGTAATACAGCACTTGAGTAATATTGATAATGTATGGCAATGATGCAACTGAGTATGGGCTCCAAATGATTAGTATAGATAGTGTGTTGACACGTGATCTGCAATTTGAAATCCACCATTACACTTGATAAAATATCAGTACAATATTTGTCATGGCACAGAGTGTTACTCATACATTTTTCAATGTTGTGATTTTAGGTCCAAATAATAACTTCAAGCTTTCTGTTTTAAGGTCAAAAGGTGGCAACAAGACAGGCGGAGTCTTTTATTGCTGTAAAGGAAAAATACCATGCAATGGGTTGGTGATAGAAGGAATTGTTAAAATAGTTTTTGTGTCCATTGGTATGTATGCTACTTCTTCCAATCCTGATTTTACTTTTCAAAATAGCATTTTCTGGAACTGGATAAATTTGTTTGCATTATTATTTGATTAAAGTGCTTTGTGTATAACTGTGGGATGGACAAAGTAGTATGAGCTCCAGGTGCCTAGAATAACTGGGTAGGAACAGAAATATTCATTTGCAAATTGGTGTAGATTGAACTTAGTCGATACAGAACAAGTTTTCATAAAAGACACACTGGTCCATGGTCCAGCACTACTGGTGCAGTTAGCAGTATTTCGACTGATTGTAGTCATAGCCACGGGTGCAAAATTTTCTCTGAATTTTAGTAGTGCACACATATAAGCTTTGCCACACAGCATTCATATGCATGAGGTATAAAATGCAAACAACTTAGGAAAGAAAATATACAATTTATTTTCTACCTTTACTTATTTACAGACAAAATTAAGGTTGGCTATTCTCCTTCAGTTATGTATATGTCTCTGCCCACCTGAAGCATGCCATAATCTTATACTCTCCCACGTTGGATCAAAGTTTTTCACTGATTCACCACTGGGGTCAACAAGCATCAGTGAATCGAAGTTGGTTGTAGTCAGTTAAGATCTGAGGTCAGTCTTGATACAGTTCATTCTGCTGAATCCTTGTTCACAGCAAGCAGATTAACTTAATAACTCGGGCTAATAGGAATGAGCCAGTGAGCCTAGCATGCAGAAGACCAACAGGCATTATTATCATTGCTCTGTGATGTACGTTATGCAATAATGGATGAGTTCTCATTAGAACTTCCCGTTCAATGGTTACATAACTAATGTCACAGAGCAACAATAGTGCCAGCCAGAATGAGATTAAATGGAAATTTCAGTGACTCAAGCTTCGAACGGTTGCATTCAGTCAGTATAAATAGCATGATGACCTTGAATGATGCGGTTGACGTGGAGGTTAGTTACCCTGAACTGATGTCATCTGTACTCCATTCCAGCTATCTAAATCAGTGCTCTTCAACCTTCTTTGTTATGGTGCACCCTTAAAGCTATTTTGACAAACTCATGCACCCTATTTACTTAAACACTTGAACTCATGCACCCTATTTACTGACGCTTCCCCCATGTCCCCCACCTAATTGTGCCCATGTCTGTAAGCACCCTGGCCTAAGTAAGCGAGTTCCCTAATTCAGTAACTCAGCTACATAATTCAATTGATAATGGCTCATTGTCTGTTGCTTATGAATCACAAATAAGCATCTAATTACAATTAGCTTAAAATGGTCTGATGCTTATGCACCACACTTTAGAATGTGCAAAGTCTCGGTTAAATCCTGAAAGTCATTGGTTGGTTAATGGTTCATTTTTGCTAACAGAAAGTTTTGTAAAAAATTATCTGTTTAGTGTGTCAAATTTGTGATGCACCTTTGTGAACACTTTCTTAGTGGTCCACCCCACGCATATTTTGGTGCACCCTACAGTGCACTGAGCACACCAGTTGAAGAGCGTTGATCTAAATTATGGCATCAATATGTCATTTTGCTTACACCAAAACATAGTACAGGAAATGAGGTAAGACTAGCGAGCGAAAGGAATGTCAGAGTGAACACTGCTATGTCGCTGCAAATCCCATTCGTGCACTGCAAGATCTTGGTTGCGTGACGCAAGTGCATGACCGCATTTTTGCACCCCTGCACCTGTCTGGCATTGACGAAATGATTGACTTTGAGAAACCTTTTTCAACATTTTTGCCTAACACCAGGTTCAAAAACATTAGATAAGCTGCTGGAACAACTGCAAATTTGGGTATGAAAACTCTAGGGTTTTGTGGGCGAATAGTTAATACCTTTGGTGCCAGTGTCCAATATAGTCATACTTCGAAATCATGCATTAGGCGTGCATTGATCTGCTATTTTCGTGCCACTATTCAACTCCGTAACTTTTCAGTCAATTGTGCTGAGGAGCTGTTCAAACCCTCAAAAGATGTGGCAAGTCTCGTAGTTTGCATTTAAAAAAATTTAAAAGTTTTGGATTTCGTTTTTTTGTGGGTGACGTCATAAGTGGTTTAGGTTTTAGGCTGTTTTGGCTGAGGTTACCTGGCCTTGGGCGCCTACAGCTAGATGAAATTTTTGACTCAAGTTTTTTTTGAAACTAGACTGTAATCTGAGTCTTTTGAGCCTTTGACTTTATAGCGTTTCTGGTTCGAAAATCATGACCTAAAAGCAACAAAAAATCAATAATTAGATAATTGTGTAATTATCTAGCTAGGGGATTAATTAATTCATTTGTTGTTTTTAGGCCATAACCTTTGAACCAGAAATGCTAGAAAGCCAATAGCCAAGCAAAGGCTCAAAAGACACGGATTATATAGCCTAGTTTTCAATAAAAACTAGAGCAAAAAATTTTGAATAGTTTGAGTGTTGGATTGCAGTGCCTCTGAGGAAGTCTTGAGTGAAAACTAATCTGTTATAAAGCAGTGTTTCTGATGGCAGCAAGATCAGCGGAAATAATCTTAGCAGCATGGTATCTGGAATGAAGTATCATTGTTTTCAAATGTTGGATAGAAAATAATCATCTGCGATGATGTTATGTATGACATGCTAAGTTTTTTGTTTGCCTTCAGATGGGCTTAATAGTTGTTTTTTTATAAAGCATATGTGTTGATTTTTTGCCAGGTATGTTGGTTGAACTGTTTTACCCTGGTGCACCTATGGGTCATTTGTATTCTGCTGATGGAAAGTCGTACACTCATCCTATGAACTGGCAGCATGCAACCATGTATTTCTTTTTCGGTTTGTCTGGTGTGACAGATATACTTGCATTTACAGCAAAACATGTTTTACCTGCTGGTAAGCACTATGAAAGCTATTAAGTGTTAGTTTTTGTAAGCCTAGAGTTTGTTCAACTTGAAGTTATGTTTACTGAGTTTCTTATGCAAGCTTGTTGCTTTATTTAAAGGTATTGATCGGATTGGAGGTGCCTTAGCATTGTTTATTGAAGGCTACCTATTTTTCTTTCATTTGCATGGCCGCTCCATGATTGATACCAGGGTACACATACTCTTGGTAAGTATTTATATTAGCTCCTTTTCATATTTCTGTTAACAGTGGCTTCCGAGAAAAATTTTATAATCAGATGTTCTTGTGATTTGTGATTGAAATTTCATTTTAGTTTGTCTGCTGCATTTTGTGCCTATGGCAAGGGTGACCAAACTACAGCCAGCAGCTCCATATATATTTTCAGTTAGCCCTTATCAGCTTTCAAAAATGCAATAGACAATTGCTTGCACATAATGGAGAAATTTTAACTGCCTTGCATTCCTTGCTCATTACTCTGTCTTTATTATAAGCTTAAAATGCTAGTTTTATTTGTGCATGTTTTTGGCCATATTTAACACCCGATCGAATCGGTTGTATTTAGATATCCCAGGATTTGGTCAAAGGTCGTGCTTTGCGGCTTTGGTATGTGAAGGTCAAGTTATTGTGTTTAAGATAGAGATGGGCAAAGTCCAGTTTCATAATTCCTGCCCTGACCTGCTTCAAAAAATTTCAACGACAAATTTGTCTTTTTCTTCAAAACGTGGGCTATGATGAAGGACTTGAAATATTAATGCCTAGGGAAGGATGTATTGATGATCAAACTTTAATTGCAGGTGTTGGCGGTTTGGCCTTGTGCGTTGTTTGCTTTTCTGGAATGTCTAGTAATGAACCGACGGAAAATTTTGCACATCTTTGAAATGTTGCATACAACATTGCTCATTGTTCAAGGAACATGGTTTTGGCAGGTGAGCACTGCATGCACTAAACTCTGCTATGTCTAAAGTTTTTCCCCTATAAAAGAATTTTGAGTAACGTTTTGATTACATCAGCATTGAGCAGCATTGACGCTTTTCCTGAACCGCAGCAATATTAAAATATTGGCAGATTTTGAAGCGATTAAATGACTGTTGTGTTTGGTGTTAATTGGGAAACAGTTGAGTTTATTCAAAAAGTCAATGTAAGGAGTCAACCGTATTTCTTCGACTTCCTAATTTTTGGCATTGTTCTTGGCATTCCTCTGAGGGTTAACCTCAACATTCGATTCTATGCAATGCTGTGCAAATGCAGTGTTTTCTACTTTGAGTGGCACCTATGTGAATCTACAGGCGGCTGACGTTAAGAACTAGGAGTCAGCAGGATAGCTGAGACTTTCCACCAGTTAAGTGCCTTCCATATATGTAAGTGAAGAAGGTGTCGCGTCGTCAAAAGTAAAGCAAGAGATAATTGTTAAGAAGTACGTAAAACGCAGATATTCAGACATAAGTGTAGACAGTTTTCTTCTTCAGAAAGCTGTTTATTGAAACGCTCAAAGTGTTGACGGGCACGTACCAATGAACTCGGTTAAGACGCCGGTTACATGGGCGTCCGCAGAAATTTTTCCAGGGGGGGGGCAACGTCAACATTTTGCTAATTCTTATCAGGTTGCTGACGATGCAATGCAAATGTACGTTCACGAAACGCTAAACCTAAATGTACGTTCACGAAACGCTCAGTGGCGTACGCAGAAAATTTTCATGAGGAGGGTTTTCATTCAGTGGCATATGGTGGTCATTTGTATTTGGTGTGCGGTGTTTATAACGACACAATTTGACGTCATATTCATGTTTCCAAACTAACGTTTCGCGAAATTTGTTGACACAAT
>Ga0210059_1011116_pt1 | contig 13814 bp, 5 predicted proteins | sample Ectturendosymbi2_FD_188042 | JGI IMG/M metagenome (GOLD analysis project Ga0210059, IMG submission 188042) | Ecteinascidia turbinata endosymbiont from Florida, USA - Sample 2 (SPAdes) (version 2) | ecosystem: Host-associated > Tunicates > Ascidians > Unclassified | place: Key West, Florida...
CGTTATAGAATTAGTAGGAGTATGGTGGATGACTGTGGGCAAACGTGTGGGTGTGGTGAGCTCTAAGCTTTTGTAAGTGCTCTTAAGTTTTGTAGATGCGAGTAAAAGCGCATTGTTGGGTCTAAAAGACATTTCTGTGTAAATCTAATAAATGTGTAGTTGGATTTGTGCTCGTCAAAATGGATTTCCGTGTGTGTGGATAAATATAGTCTAGCTCAGTATTCTTCAACAGGGGTTCCGCGGTACCTAGTGTTCCGCAAAACATGTAGCGGGGTTACGTGAGTTTTAAGGATTCCGTGAGGTTCCTCGTTTTCTTTTAGGGAAAATGATTTCTTGCTTCAGTATGCTGATACGTCATTATGAAAATTTTTAGATCACCGTGCTGCATTCAGATTCCAAGTAAGACAGTTAGTTGCACAGGAGGTTGAGTGCAGTTAATAGCAGAAAAAGAAACATTGATAGTTGTTGCGTCGCTTGTTCTAGTTGTGCAATTAAGAAGAACGTTATTGTTGCATCACAGTCATACGGTGTGGCAGATGTACAGTTCACCGTAGAGAAGGCCCCCTTGAACTTCTGAAGCTTATTCGAATGTATAACCTTGGGAACTCTGTTCCAAATATTGTAATAATGCTGCGGATTTTTCTCACAATTGCCGTTAGTGTTGCTACCTGTGAGAGGAGTTTTTCGAAACTAAAACTGATCAAGGATTACTTAAGATCTAATACAGCTATGTCCAACCCAAATGGCTTACAGAGCCAAAAATCGTGTCACTGTCTTGACCAGGTCCGCACATTCAATGACATATAAATGAGGGCCGTACGTTAATTGGCTTACTTTGATCTTAGCAAACTAATTGAGCTTAAGCTAATGTACTGAAAGCGTTCGAATCCTAATTGCAATGGCAACAGACGTGATAAAGTGGCACTCAGACCACCTGCATTAAAATTACAAATTGAAGATTATGAAAATAAGGACAGGTTGTCAGTATGTAGGATATTTTCACTACGGAGAACACCTAAACTGGGCAGCACAAAACCTTCGACTGGGCCGCATGCGGCCCGCTGGTTGGACATAGCTGATCTAGTATGAGCACCTTGCGGTTGAGAAATCTTGCCACACTGTCTATAGAGCAACAATCGACAGACAATATAAATTTTGACATTGCCATTGAAGAATTTGGCAACAAAAGTTACGGTGTAGAAAATTGTTAGTTTTCATTTCTATGAGAATGGATTGTGAAATGCAGTCAGGGTGCATCTGCAACTCTTTCTTGTGATTAGATCTTAGTCTTTATTTTGTTTGGCAAAGTCAAAATACTCCACGTATGTAAATAAAATTGACCGAAATACTCAATTTCAAGTGATACCAAGAAAAAAATAAATATAAGTTGTTAGTTGACTTATACCCAACACTCACAGAAAAACTACGCCTCTTTTTACCGTAGCACTAAATGAATTATAACTACGAAATTGTAAAATTCTATTTGGAGCTGTAACCCATGAATTTTGATCCGAACATTATTTAAACACAGGTTGTAGTTGTAGATCCGTTTTGTACAAGCACAACCAATCAAGTCACGATCGACATAGCCAATGCTATATGCATACCTTCTCGGCCAAAAACATCCCACACTGTGAAATTCATTTGCCGGCAGCCAGTTTCATTGTCAAATAATACTGCACCGCTGAAACCTCGCTTAATCCCAATTTGCGTCCCCTTTTTCAGTACAAACCTGAAATAAACATTTTTCAAGACAAATTATATCACTAGCATCAATCAACTTTATCGTTTAAAATACTCAGCTTAAGGACAATACCTTTTTTCTCTAAAATTACGCGCAAGCTCTTCTCCAAAAGAATTTTTATTTTTGCGGTTTTGTTCGCAAAAAATAGGCCAAAGTTTTACTTATATTATCCGGTTTTACAGAGGTATTGTCAAATCCATACCTGCCATTCTTCAGAACTCTTGGACCTCGGTCAGCCATTGCTTGCGACAAGGATACCATGGCTAGCAATAAAGAATCCATAAAGTATAAAATGTCAGCTGCGTTGTACTCGCTTGGAAGTGGTAGAAATATACGGCTAGGCAATGCGGGAGAGACTACAATAAGGTTGTTCAAAGACTCTTGGTCTGGAGCTAAGGGCTCGTCAACCATTTCACTTCTGGCAACAGATCGCTTTTGAATTAGAGAATGCGTAAACATGTTTTTATGATAGACGTCGTCGATGTTGCTTACGTGGGAAGTGGTTGGTCGGGTGCCCATTGCATTGCGCAATACCTGCGCTATTCTCAGGGAGGTGTAGAACGATGCATGGAACTGATTTGGTGTACTTCTTCGAGATTTGCTTAAAATTTCCTCGGTCTTTTCTTCTGATCCATAATTGAAGTGGAAGCCATCTACAGTGACTGCAACGTAAGCTCTTCGTTTCGCAACAGCTTCACTGAGAGTATAAGCGGACTCAAGCAGCTGATTCGCAAGCGAAGCTTCGTTTTTGGCAAAGCTAACTGGAAGGCACGTGACAATGGCTGTAAAAACATTCAAAAGAATTTATTTTGGAGAGCCCTTTTGCCTCTTGTAGCTCTGTTACAGTGTTACTAAAACATTTGAAGGAAAATGGATAGATGGTAAAACATGACAGTACTCTTTGTTACACAATCGCGAATATTAAACAGTAATGATGTTAAATTGTGTTGCTGAGTCCTTTGAAAGAAAACTTCATTAGCGAATATTTGAATCCTTTCAATTTTACACCATTAAAATCTCTAGGTTTGCTGTAAGTTCCGAGGAATCCGCCGACTGGGATTTGCTTTCTCGTTTTCGCGTGCGCCTGTCTGTATTAAAGTTAATGCTGTGTACAAGGGAGATAAGAAACCAATCCGCAAATTTTAATTGGAAATGTAATTCACGTAACACTACGCACGTCACTCCTAAAATCTTAGTGAATAAGATTTTACGACTGACGATGTGTAGTGTTGCTTGAAATCGATTTTCTACCAAAAAATTGCTGATTGATTCCTTGTTTATCTCCCTTGTGGACAGTAATTTCTTGAATTCAATTTTACACATGTTGAATTCATCTGCAGTCAGATGCAGATTAGAGAATAGCTCAGGTTAACTCGGTTCACTGCAGGGTCGTCGCCAGCGGGGGGGGAGCAGCGGTGCCCGGCCCCCCCATTTGAAATCAGTGTCCCCCCATTTCACGTTTGGCCCCGCGGTTGCTACATACATCGAATACTGAATTTTTAAAATGTGGCCCCCCCTTCTGGTTTTTGACCCCCCTGCTGCTAAATCCTGGCGACGGGCCTGGTTCACTGCCAACGGATAATTGCTGCCTGATTGCAACTCTTCAGAAATCGCAAATAAAACGTAGTTTGAACAGCAATGTGAATAGGTTAGTAGGCTTTTGTCTTTAAGAATTATAACTTTGATTGTCCAATTTTGGAACTATTTTACACTAGCGCACGAAAAAAGCACTTGTTGAGTTGCGTGCAGTTTAGCTGAATACACAAAATATCAGCTCAAGAAATAAAACTTTCGATGAATTAGGCCAGCAATATTGCATCAGTCCATGAGATAGCAAGAGTAATGAGAATAGTTAATGTTTTCTGGGTATCGGAAAAACTTCTGATAGTCTTAAGAGGTTGCTTTTCACAACAGTGATGCTAATTACCTTGAACAATTTTAAACATCCCATAGAATAAAAGTCCTGATGCTGCTGCGGGAGGAAATTTTGTCTCTGTGTCTATAAAATTACAGGCACTGCCAATTTTTAATTCTGATTAAACTTTTTTGTTATTTAAGTTGCTTCTTCGGTCAATAACTACTGCTTGTTCTGCTTATTTCACAGTCCAGTAAGATTATAAGCGTGAAACGCGGAGTTGAAGGGAGGTTACAGTAGTCCTATCTATTTTGTTCTGGGGGAAAAATCATTTCAATCGCGAGAAAAACAGTTAATCCTTGATTTTGTGAACAATAATTTGTCGGAACTGTAATCTTTGAAAACAAATTGTGAATTTAACTCTTTTCTAGTATAACTCGGGCGAAAATAGTATGAAATTAGCGTTTGTATTACTTAGACAAGTTAAACTGTAAAATGTTTTGAGAAATCTCCTTATTGGGCATGAACATATTTTTCATGCAAAAAGCTGTAGCCTCCTGATCTTTTCGCCCCCTACGACTATGATAGTCGCAATATTCATTATCTCCACGAAATGATTCACACATTTTCCTGTCTAGTATTCAGAAGTCATGCCAAGTGGTTGCTATTAAATAAGTTCAATTTAGAACTGCATTTTTGCCCTTTTTAATACCAGATGTACGTTTGTAGTTTATTTTTTGTTTCATAGAATAGTAACGAACATCAAAGTATGATACGTTTAGTTTTAATCTAAACGTGTTCCTTTGCAATTCCTGAAGCTTTCGATTATTAATGCAACAGTTGTGTTATACACCACATAGTGGTGCTAAAGATGCGCTTTTTGTATAAAATTCATGAACACCTATTTGAAACGTTAGTTAGTAGATTTTCAATGTGTTGAAACAAGCAGACTGGAAGTAAGACACTGTTTTTTTTCCTGCAATACTGTGACGTCACGAGTGTGCACGGTATTTGGAGATAAAGTTAATTCGTCCTACTCCAATGCTGCGCTCAAAACACATGCCTTTATTGGGGTTCCCCTGCTTTCAGAAGTACCATGAGTTGCGCAAAAGGATGTGGCAAAAAATTGAGCAAAATTTTTGAAATTTGAGCAAACATTTTTAGTTGTTCGAACACATTTGCTTTCCTGCCACTGTGAACAGGTGTGGTGTTACGGGGTGGCGAGCGAGGCACTTGCCTCAGGCCCCCATTTTATGACATTTTTTTCTTGAGTATTATGAATAGTCATTTTTTGCACAGATATTTCATGTATTTTAGCTGGTTTGTATTTAGCCCATGCTTGAAGTCACAGGTCATTTGAAGCTTGACCAGTAACTGGTTGTTTGAGGTAGACTTGCTAGGTGATGTAAAGCTTCTTTGCCAGCTCTTAACCAGTATAACTTGAACCGTTTTTTCTTAAGACAGATTTAAGCAATTGTGTAGCCTACTTGCTACGGTAGCAATGTTTGCAAAAAGATATAAGATGAATTACTTGCTACTTTTGCACATTTTTTAAACAACTAGTGTCAATGTAAGACAAGGGCAGCTTTGACTCATCCAGCCTCAAAGCTTTTCACAACAATTCTCACTCAGGTTGGATGCTTTTGTATGTATGCCAAGTTCTCGAATGGATGAAATTTAAAACAAATTTATTGTTTTGAATCTGCTTGTATGTTGCCTATGGTTCAATGGAGTCACTTAAAGACATGGCTGTGAACAAATTCAGGAAACCAAGCATTTTTAGGGCGGAAAGTATGTTATAAATTTTCTAGATCATTGATGGTGAATGCGGAGAATTAGGGCGCAAAACTAGAGAAGTGGGGGACGATGCGAACTTGCTATCGCTTAACTTTTATGTGTTGCTAGCTTTGCCTTCCCAACTTGCAGTGGTATTAAAGTTGTGTATCATGAATACCCTTTTGCATTTTCTGTTATGTCAGTCATATCGTAGTCTCAAGAACTTGTACTTTGATGACCCTCATATCCCCTTCCTAGGCTTGATCAAAAGGTCTTAGCACGGTTGGCTGAATATGATGAAATCATCAGAGGGCCTCCCTTTTTAGCCTTGCCTCGGGCTCCTCCAACCCTAAGTCCACCACTGGCTGTGAGCGTCCCAGGCTCTGCGGTCAAGTATGTTGTTTCCATTAATTTGGTTTTTGCTCCTTATCAGGACCCTTTGTCCGGAAAAAATGCTCCTTTATGCCCTGCCTGGATGATACCAGTCAGACCTCTATTTTTAGTTGCTTGTATTGATTTTATCGGTGCGTAATGACGTGATTACACCATATGTAGTGTAGCTGCTATATGTAACAGCTTTCAGTCTCAATACGCATATTAGCTGACAAACATAAAGCACTGGTTACAGTGGCGAACTTCATACTGATCTGGTGTTTCTGTAATTTCTGAAGATGGTTTAGTTTTAGTATTTTTTGAATGAGAGACAGTCGTTTCATGAGAACAGATTTCATTGACCTTGTCTGGATGGCTGTACAGACAAGTGATACTTTTGCATTCCTTTAAGCTAAAAATCAGCATAAAGTCATGTTGATGATGTCTACGGCAGATTGAAAATACAAACGATTGTGAAGTCCTCAAGTTCCCCTAAAAATTTGCATGAAAGAATAACTCCTGCGATCAATTTCTTGAAATTTTTTTTACTCCAGCTACAAATGTTGTTTCGATAGCTAATGTGATAACAGATCTGTACAAGATTTCTCAAGTTATAAGCAAACCTTTCTTTATGAACCGTTTTTGCAAACTTTTTTTCAAATAAGCTTTCCTTCTAGGGCTAGGCCATCATGCATCATTGGTTAAAACAAGCTTTTATCACTACTAATTTGTATTAATCGAAACATTGGAAGAGTTATCAATTTTTTCGCTTACCAGATAGGCCGATCGCTTCGCAAGGCTTCCAGACGTCATCATATAGCAAGTGGTCCAACGCGCTGCGATTCTGTTCTGTGTAAAACGTGATGTCTTGAATTTCTTTTGAAAATTTTATCGCAAAGTAATTCGACAGCAACAACTGCTTTTCGATTTCTCTGCAAACGGGTGCCATTGGCGTTAGAGAAGTCGTGAGCCAACCTATGTTTCTCCATCTAAAATGGTGCAATGTGGCGATCACCGACTTCGCAACGTTCTCAAGGGAAGGCTTGAGGTAAAGCAATGTGGAACCTTTTATCCGCGGTTCATCGAATGGGCACGAGCCAGTGAAAGTAGGGACATCCCACTTTGTCACAACCTCTTCAATCAAAGCACAAAATCTATCGCGTTTGCGTGAAACGGATGTTGAGGCAGTTGCGTCGAAAATGTTGAAGACGAATGCGTCGCATTTGTCCTTATTTTCTTGGAGTCCTTGGATTATACTTCCGATGGTCGCATTCAAATTAATACGAATATGAAGTAATGCAAAAGACACTTGCGAATTGTTATAAAGTCTTCGAAATTCTTCTTTGACTAACTTCACATTTTCGGATATGTCAGCTGTACCATCAAGGCTCCAATTTAGCAAAATATTGTGTTCAGCCTGATTACCAGTTTCCTGAAGCCTTGCTTTAGGAGACAGCGTCGGAATGGTGACACTATTGTCTATTTCAGTGGAAACAACAGATATTATTCCAATAGTTAGCTTTTTGCTTTCAGCATCCTGGGCAGACCTCAACAAAACTAGCATGGAAAATACCCACAATTTTCCTAGCCAAGTTCGCGGCACCTTTTCGTCACACAGAAGTTTGATATTTTTGTCGCCTGTTAGCATTCCGTCAACCGGTGCGTACAAAGTCTTGTTAAGGAGCAAGCGTGGCACACACCATCGCACGGGTCTGCTTCACACATATGACATACAATAGCATCTGCTGCAATGATCTCCTTCACAATTTCCAGGCTGTCGCTAAATCAGTACAACCGTTACAATCTTTTGGAAAACTTAGCTGTTTGAAATGACCTAATATCTTGGTTACTTCCTTTTTAAAGACATTACCGTTGCATTACGTTTCTAAGACAATTCTTTTCTTGCTACCAGCAGAGAAAACGGTCGCAGTTATCTATACCTTACAGAAAAATTTTGAAGCGAAATTATCGCTTACGACTGCTGGTTGTCGAGTGAAGAGGTTGGAACGTTTGCCAAATGCTGATTACTTTTCAGTAAATGGTCCTCGTAGAGAGACCTAAAGCGGATTTTCATGTTCAATCCTTATGAAGCAGCTTAGCGCGAACAACAGCACAAAGGAGAAACATCACATGAGCGGCTTTTTCGTCACCGACTGCCAATGACTTCAGTGTTAAAAATTGGTAGTAAATTTTGTTGACGGTGTTTGGTTTACACAAATTGAAAAGTGCCACATACAGTTTATCTTTAGGCTTGCCACAAAATTTATTAAAGATGCGTTCATACTTCCACGCTATGGTCGCTTTCAAAATCCATAAAATGTTAAAATTGTAGTTGGTATCTGTCTCTGTGATAAAAACACCATCAATACTTGTGAGTCAATAAAAGTATCTTTGGCAAAACTTTGAAGCTGGCCAACGAAAAATATTATGGCATAGAAGCTCCGTGTTAAAAATTGACTATTGCTGTAGCTATTTATAAAAACTTGTGTAATTTTTACTGCAGTTCAAGTCTTACTCATAGTAATGTTTTACTACATTATTGTAACATTAAAAAATTAACACACCACCCCTTTAATTACTACAGTTGGGGCCAGCAATCAACACGGCATGTTTTTGTGAATTTCAAAATAGCCACCTCATGAAAGCGAAATTAAGATTTCTTTGAATTAAAAGAAAATATTAGTTGATATGTTTGTATTAAGCATGTTTTTGATTATATAGTCGTTTTCTAAAGATGAGAAACAGTGTGACCGGCGTGTCCAACGGTTTAATTTTGGCATTTATTATCATGAAATGAGTAAAATCAATCAATACCATCGCGCATCGGTCGTTGCACGCGTGACCAAGGACCGCGCTCGAGTTTTAGAAAGAGGCGCCGATTCGAAAAATTCGCGACACTCCCCAACCAGCTATCCACAAGTGGAGGCCCAATTTGCGCCCGCTACACATCTGGGAGACGAATGTGGATAGCACAGAGTGCATCTATTCTGGGAAACTTGAAAGCCATGCGCAAGCGGCAATCTTGCCATAAGCTAGTGATCGAAAAGCGGAACATTACTTTACTCGCAAGAAAAGAGCCCATTGCACAGTACCCGGAATTCGCGGAGGAAACCGCGATCTAATATGCGTACATTATGAAAAAAGACCATTGTCTCATTGTCAGCCGTCAAGTCATTGTATTCCTGCTCAGAAGTTTTTTCCATGTCAGGTGTTAAATCACAACCGTTCACTGCGGGTGTTGGACTCCGACAAGGGTCTTTTCATAGCGTTCACAAATTAGAAGACAGTCACAGCAAAGTCGACGAAAGTGTTATTTTTGAAAGTTGCAAGATCAACCGTTAGCTATTTGCATACGATTTGGTGCTGCTTGCATCCTCTCGAACAGGGTCTTCAACATGCATTTTGTCGGTTTTCGATTTGTCGCTTACCACTAAAAAGTGCGTGTCGCTTACCACTAAAACGACCGAGGTATATACTTCTCCAGAAAACCAATCCAGCGCATGCTGCAAGGAAGCTGCAATACACTGCAGCAGGTGGAGAACTTCCAGTACCTTGGGGTGATATTCACAAGTGACGGAAGATGGAACAGGGAGGTTGATACGCGAATTGGTAAGGCAAAGGCAATTCTGCGTGTGCTTTATTGCTCTGCGGTCATAAAACGGGAGCTTTCAAACACCACAAAGTTGTCAATTTTGAAATCGTTTTTTTTCCGATCCTCACCTATGGTCATAAATCTTGGGATATGATTGAAATAGTGTTAGCTCAAATACAAGTGGCAGAGATGGGTTTTTACAAAGAGTTCACGGCGTGATACTTTGCGATAAGTGCGCAGCTGTGAACTTCATGCCCTGAATGTCGTGCCGCTTCTCCTTCGAATAGAGAGATCTCAGCCAGGGGCGGATCCAGAGGGGGTGATCGCCCCCCTAAAACATACGAAAGTAACTTTATTCATCATGGTTTTGTACAATTCCTAAACAAGCATTTGCGATATAAGGCCATTTTGCCGTCCATTATTTTGTCACAGCAGTGTTGTGAAGTATACTTCATCTCTCTTAAGTAGTGAACCCGCGAATGAGATTTGACTACCAAATATTACTGAAATCGCCCTCTCTAAACTTACTAGCTGGATCCGCCCTGATATCAGCTACGATGGTCAGGCCATGTAAACAGAATGTCCCAGGAAGGATTGGCAAGGCAGGTCCTGCTGGCTACACTCACGGGAAAGCGGACCAGCGGACTCAAGAAACAAGTGGCGTGAATACATCTCCGACCTAACTTGGAAGCGTCTTGGTATGGAGCCAGTAGAGATTGCTGAAAACTGAGTTTTTTCCTAAGCCTACTAGTTCTGCTGCCCCTGCGACCCTTCCCAAGGGAAATCGCGTGTGAAAATGAATAAATGAATGAGAAAGTGTATTTAAAATGTTTCGACAGTTACTTGTGCATTTTTATTGCATTGTCTGTCATCAAAGCCGGCCTGCACTATATATTTCAAATGGATTTTGAAATCATTCTGAACAGGTTCGAAAATAAGTGATGAACCTAGCAGGTGTTAGAAAATATGATAAAATGTTTAGCATTTCAGTTGTTGCTGAAAAGATCCAAGCAGGGCGTTCTATAAACTGAACCACTATAACAGCCACATGGACAAAGCTTTTTTAAGTAGTAATGCGACCAGCGCAAAAATGTCGATAGACGTACAAAGTTAAACATTGGCACGTTATACGAGCATAACGAAACAGTACTGCGAAACTAATCAAATACGTAAGTTTGCTTAATTAAGCACGGTATCATTTAATGGTACCACATAGTTCAAACACCAGTTGACATGAAGTTTTGAATGACATTGGCGCCTGTCAGAAAAAAAATAGCTTAATTTGACGGCTTCCGAACTCGGACAGGATGAGCTGACTTCCTTGGGGCGGTATGCTAACGTAGGCAGGCATTATGATTCCATCTTTCGCAGACAAAATGTGTCTTAAAAACTCTCCATCCCTTGTGAAAGCAGAAACTCTGACCAAAACAAAACGCGTATTCAATCATACAGTACAAAATCTGCAAGCCCTTGTTCATGCAAACGAAGGATCGCTACTAGAAAGGAAGCCGGTCACATACAGAATAGTAATCAAGTCATTGTCATTGCCACACTTCAAAGAGAAAATCATATAGTAAAGCTGCGTAACAACATACAGTACAGTCCCAGAAACTTTCTCTCAGAAAGAAGACAATCATGGGCGTGGGAAGGGGGCAGGGAGGGTCAAGGTCACCCCTGGATTTTGAAAATTTCAGCAAAAAAAGGTTAGTTTCGAGCTGGAAAAAACAAATTTCACCACTTTTGCCTCCCCCATGGAAAAATTTTGGAAAAATCGCCTAGTGGCCCCCTTGAAAAAAATCCTTCCGACGCCCATGAAGGCAATCATTTTAGCTTCTACAAGCAAGCATGCACTATTCGTGAGATATGTTCACGGAAGAGATTCTTGCCTGTGGAGTCTCATGTATACAAGACCTAATTCTCGTGACGTAGGTTAACTTTTCAAACTCAAAGACGCTGCAGCTTGTCAAGCACAAAGCTATTTAATAAATAAACTGCTTCTTTGAAGTGTATGTACATCCCCTGACGGGCCTTCTACTGTTTTAATAATTCCAAGCCAAAGAATCCGTAAGAGTTTATGAATTTATTTGTCACTAACACAAAAGTAAGTTTTAATTTCGTTTTATCACAGAGTCGAAGGCAAAGCGGCACTTTTCCCAGATTTTTCCATCAGAGCAGTTACGTTTTCTATTTATGTTGGATTGTGAACGTATGTCAACCTATCTTACAAGTTTTCATACAAGGCCTCTTATCAAGAACGTAAAACACATTAAATATGCTCACTTGCCTGCTTAAGCCATATATTTCCTAGATTCGCGTAAACTGCAATAAGCCCATTGTTCCAGAGCACGTTATCAAGCAAGCATGTGGGTATTTACATATGGTAATTTACAGGGACAGAGGCATTTGTGAACAACTTTGAGCATTTGTACAAAAAGTCAAAGGATTCGTAAAAAGATATTTAAGTGCAACGCAAAATAATGGGGTATGTTCGATCAATTTTGGCAAACTTGGTCTTGAGGTAATGCACGGATCAACCCCTTCGTCGTGTCCCCCTAACTAGAGCTCCTATAGCAGTTATTTCTTTCTGACAAATTTATTGTATTATGTTGATCTTTTTTACAACAATTCAAAGCGAAGAATCTATCTCCAAATTTTCACGGATGGTGTAGCCCCGTGACACAATTCTCACTGCCACCAAAAATGAAACCAAGCAGACAAGACACCACTGTAACGTGAGCGTTCCTTACTCATAAGCCCAACTTTGAACAAGCAAGTTTTAAGAGATCTCGTTATGTGTTCACTGTACTGTCCGTGTTGTTTCGATTACGTCGTTTAGTGAAATGATATTAAATGTACAAAGGATATATACGAGTACATTGCATTTAATACTTTTCAACAATATGTCGCTGCCATACTCGCGCCCCCTTGCGAACTTTTCATGCCTCATCCCACTTTAAGAAACCAGACTCTAGAGCAGTGTTTCTCAAACTTTTTTTATTCCATCACCCCCTTTTCACTCTCGACACATCGTTTTCGCCCCCTAAGCCTCACAAAGCAAACAGATGGTAGCAAATTTAAAGAATTTTATTTAAAGAGGTTATTAAATAGCTGAATCAAGCCATTAAATAGCTGAAAAGAGCAATTGTATTACGATGCTAATGATAGGTTCAGAATTCTTGTGAAAATAATGCACACTGTAGGCGGGAACATAGACGATCCAGAGCAAAAATATAACGGCAAATTGCTTAAGCAACATCCTCCAACGATTGTCATAGTAAATTAAAATTTGCAAGAAACTAACAAGTCATAATAATAGACTACTGAAGTTATTCAATGATCGATTAGTGGTTGAACATTTCAGCCCCCTTTGCGTTGTTTTACCCCCCTATCGCCCCCTTTGTTTTTTTCGCCCCCCTGACCCTCGAAATCGCCCCCGAAGGGGCGATTCCGCCCACTTTGAGAAACACTGCTCTAGAGTCTAGAGAAATCGAGAGATCTTTTGAAGACTACAAGTCGCAGATTAACAACCGGGTAAAGGAATTGGCCAGCCTATACAGGGGGAAGAGAGACAGTTGGTAAGGCTTTAAGATAACGATGGCAGTGCTTCATCTCTCTCTCGGGTCATTCAACATATATTTGCATGCCACTCAGGCAAGCTCCCATCGGATCCATGCAGCATATGTTCGTGGCCTTACGATAGGAAGACGCATCTAGTTACAACATTTCAATAAAATGTTATTTTTATAATTTCACTGTTTGGATGCACCCCCTCTGTACACCCGTGGTTACACGTAAGGCCTATCTTAGTAATACCGGTTATTCCACCAGTCGGCAACAATGATGTTGTCTTTGCAGTCAGATGCCAGAGAATATGGCAAATCTAGCTCGCCGTTTCTCTTTCCTTTTGTCCCGAATTGTGCATAAAATCTTCCAAGGCGATCAAACAGCTGAAAAATTCAAATTAATCAAGAGATTAACTGAAGGTTAAGACGTCATGTGCAGTTTTTTCAATACATTTGTCACATCTCTACGGAATGGGACAGTTCGGCGCCGCCGTTTCGGCGATGGACGTTTCGTCGATGAAATGTGAAATGTGGTTTCCTTTGGAATGTCACCAAAGTGCAAAAGTTCGCACTGCCGTCGTCTGGGAAGCGTGTAAGAGCAAGAGTGAGTCTAGCACTTGTCTCAGATCTTTCCAATTATGCTGTATTTATTGCGATTCATGATGCATACCGTGGAGTTGGAAGTGCCATTACTGCATGCTCGTACACCCATAGGCAACCGATAGCAAGAAAGTACGATATGTTCTTAAATTAGCTGTGAAATGCAATCAAAATGATACCTACGTAAAAGATCAAGCAATAGATGCTGTCCAGGCTTAGCTTTTGTGTAAACTCACAAACGCCTCATGCCAGCAAAAATAAACGTCACAAGCCATGTTTTGTTACACACGTGGTCACGTCGCACTAAGTTCT
>Ga0210059_1011117_pt1 | contig 13813 bp, 6 predicted proteins | sample Ectturendosymbi2_FD_188042 | JGI IMG/M metagenome (GOLD analysis project Ga0210059, IMG submission 188042) | Ecteinascidia turbinata endosymbiont from Florida, USA - Sample 2 (SPAdes) (version 2) | ecosystem: Host-associated > Tunicates > Ascidians > Unclassified | place: Key West, Florida...
GTGAGCTTGCTTGCTTTGTATATTTGTGCCACCACACACTTTATTAGTTAAGGTTGTGAATTCAGGCTCTTTTCATTGGACCTTGCCACTATTCATATATTTCGTTCCATGTCTGGCCTTTCGCGTTTATGTTGCAGGTGACCTGAATAAAAAACTATAGTTCATAGCAAGCGTTCTCTCGACTTCGTTCTCTAATGCTTTAGAGCAGGGGTCTCGAAACTACGGCCCGCAAAGACATTTTGACAAAAATTAAAAATATGTTTACGAAAAATCTTGTTGATTTTGCAAAATGTGACATACCCAGTGTTGCCACCGGAGTCAGTCGCGTTAACATCAGATGGTTGCCTTTTTCAACATCAGATTTTTACATTGCAGTTTAATATAAGCTAAATTCGTCCATTAGCAATACCTAACAAGGTGCGATATGACCCAATTTGAATTTGACACAGAGAGAAGTATGATCTTCAAATGGAAAGGTAAGTTATTTATGCATAACGTATATTTTATTCCTATTCCCAACGCTATGAAGAGAGCTTCTTCAGTTTAGACCAGGGTGGGTAAGCCCTGGCACACAAGCACTTCTACCGGCACGTGAGCGAGGCCTCGGAAACGAGATCCCCCCCCCTTCAAATGAAAAAGTTAACAACTTACAAGTCGCAGTATTATCTGATGACACTCGGTGTCCATTTTTCATCTTCGTTTGTTAACAATCTGTTATTTAATTTAACCCTTATGTGCTTTTGATGCCATATGGCTACAAACAGAGTCGTATCAGCCAAACTTTATTAAGTCTCGTAATAGGATAAGCCTGAGCGATGAAACTAGTAGTTCGTGTATATCTCTGAAGGTCACAAAATATAAACCCAATGTAAAATCTCTGTCAGCGGTAATGCAGCAGCAGAAGTCTCACTGATATAGCACAAGAAAAATAATCAAAGCTTTTTGTCCGACTGATATTTTCTTTGAAAGGTTAACTAAGTCTTGTTTTTTGTGCATGTTTTGTTTTGAAAGGGGCAAAGCATTGTTTTTGTTGGGCGTTGTTTTCAAGGTGAATAAATGCAAATTTGGTTATATTGTGTTTTCACTGTTTGGGTGAATTTGTATCATTTCCTCAAGACTCTTCACATACACCTTAAAGGATGTCAATTGGTATGTTCTCACAAATTGGTTGGCACGCAGAAGAATATTGTCATTGATTTTGCCGATTTCGGCACGCAGGTCGGACAAGGTTGCCCGCCCCTGGTTTAGAACAATGAATTACCAAACACACATGAGGGTGAGACAATGATGAAAGAAACTTAAAAATCATGAATCTAACTTATTTTCATCTAAAAAGTTTAGAAAATATGTGAAAATAACAGCTCAGATTTGTTTGTCAATCAGTGTGCTGAATAAACCTTTGCGATTCGGGTTTGTTTAACAGTTTTGCAGCTGTGTGTGTTTAGTGGAGGAGTTCTAACTGGGCTCAATTTTGTAATTGTAACCTTGAGTTTTGATCTAAGTAACAGTACGTAGTTTTTCTATTTACTTCTACGTCGACTTTTGCGCAGGACTGACGATGTGTTGCTATGTTCCTTAACGCAACAAATTGTGATTGATTCGCTTGGTGTGGGTCACTGCTGTGGCTTAACTATTATTGCTAGCCATATGAAGTGCGCCCAATGTAGACACGTTTAACGAGAAACTGTTCGAACTGATTTAACAAACATATAGAACTTGAACAAGCAACCTCTGTTTGCGAGCAATCTAGTCCACTGACAAAAAGCTCGCAACAACGCAAGACCGCCAGACACTGCAGAACTCCGATGAAAAGCAGTTTTGTCATACTTATATTGCGTAGTAAACAATATTATCGTGGGGTTATTGGACTGATGAGCGTCTAGACCAGCGGTGCCCAAAGTTTTCTGGGCATGGGCTGCATTAAGTTTTGTCTGTAAATTTCGGCGTAAGCTTTAAGATTGTATATTCTAGGGCAGTGGCACTCAAACCGTGGCCCGCGAAGCAATTTTCATTGGAAAGAAAACTAACACTTTAATCATTTAAAAGAGAATTTTTTAGATAATTTTTACTGAGATTATTAATTCTTGTGGCCCGCGAAAGGTTTCTGAAAGACAAATGTGGCCCACGAGCCAGAAAGTTTGAGCACCACTGTCCTAGGGTAACAAATTACAAAAATTCTTTGGTAACTTCAACACAACGAAACTCCCAGTTCATACATGTGCGGCCACAGGCCCGTCACTAGGGCGCGCAGCCCACCTAGAAAAATTTTCGCCCTCCCTGGAAAAATGTGTTGGGCCGAGTTGAAAACTATTGGACATAGTTTAAAAATGTGGGCCCTTCTCAGAAAACACTTCACCCCTCCTGGTGTCCCAAGTGGGTTACGGGCCTGTGCGGGCCTCATCTTGAATACGCCTTTTCGTACACATTTGGTTCCACAAAATGATCGGAAATACGGAAACTGACTTTGTCTGAAACAGAAATGCCTCAAAAAGCACCACCGCAAATTTAGCAATACAAATGCGGTCGCCTACTACCACCTATACCAGTACATGCAATTCACATTGCCTTAAGAACTAATAAATGATAAGAAACAACAATTGATATTAACAGAACGGTTACAAACTACAAACCAAGCAAATAGGCTTGTCTGCGTTATTCGCAACTTATGAAAAAAATCGATTATATAGGCTACAATTTTCGACTTTTGCGCTGAAGTATTTGAAGCCGCGATTTTTGACTTGTTGGTCTTGTGGGCTAAAAAGAGGTCTGTGCTGTGTATTGGACTACGAGGTTTGGAAGCCCGTTACCTTTGGATTAGTTGCAGTACAAAAATTCAAAACACCTGGGTAATATGTGTCCACAACTGCTAAGTTTTCTTCGTCATAAGCAATATAACTTAAGTAGGTTATGAGCCCAGACGGAGGCCGCAGAAATTCTCCCACGGGCCGCACTTGGGGTGCTCCTGGTCTAGACGTTTGCATTTTTGCTCGTTTCGAAGTAAACTGTGAAGTTATGCCTCTGCGCAGTTTCGCAAATTTCAAGTTAGTAATGAGTCGTCATAGGAAGGAGTTGCGCGGAACCCCAAAAGCCCGGGCTCCGAGGCCAGTGGTTCCCAACCGGTGGGCCACAGGCGGTTTTTAGGTGGGCCATGGCGCCATTTCGCATTTTGGTATGTTTAAATTCACTGAGAGATGGTGAGAAGCACCTCTCGTGAACCTGAAACATCGCTGACGACGCAATGTCGTTAAACCGGTTTTCTGTCAAGCTTTCTATCTATCTGTGTGTTTTAAATTGCCAAACATATCAGGCTGATTTAGTATGCACAATAGTAAGCTCAGATGCACGCATCGAGCAGTATGCAACTTAGCGGGATAAGAATTAAAATAAATTCTCAACGATCAAGGAAAAAACGAAATGGTATCCTGTCACGATAATAACCATTTTATTTCCCGCCTGGAATGTCTTGCTGACATATTTCAACAACTCAACAAAGTTAATTTGAAACTACAAAGAAGGGGGAGGACAATCGTCGATTTCACTGACACCTCAGCGCATTCGTGAAAAAGCTTGACAATTGGAAGCGAAAAGCTCAAGCAGGAAATTTTGCTTGTTCGAGAATCTTGCCACGGCGGCTGGTGATGGAGCGAATGTTGATATAGCATCGAAAGTTGTTCAACACCTTGGAGGGCTTCGTAAGGAATTTGTGCTGTAATTTCCCGAAATCATCAAATCAAACTTGGATTTGGTGAAAAATCGTTTTGTTGTTCCAGTCGAGAATGTTGCGGATTGCATGAAAGATGAACTCATCGACCTTCGGAACAACTCTGGGGCCAAATACGTGTTCGAAACTAATAAAATTTGTGATTTTGGCTGAAGGTGTCTGACGTTTATCCAAATGTTTGAAAAGAAGCTCTCCGATAGTTACTTCTCTTCCCCGCACACACTTATGTGAATCTGTATTCCCTACCCTTCTGCACGTGAAAGCAAAATCTCGAAACCGATTCAACTTTACGCCAGAAGACAATCTCAGATGCGCTCTTTCCACAAGGCAGTCAAGAATTCACAATCTTGTCGAAAACGTCACACAAGAGCAAAAATCGAACTGAAGTTTATCTCGCGGTCTGCTTTGCGTTGCTGATGCTAATATTGAATATAATTTGATGTATTATCGTAAAGCACATATTTTGTTTGCTCATATTTGTGCCCAAATGAAGACAGAGTAGCGTTTTCTATTGTTCTGCGATGGTGGGCCACGACGTTCTGCTGAGAGCGCCAAGTGGGCCACGGCATAAAAAAGGTTGGGAACCACTGTCCTAGGCCATGGCCTATTTGGTCAATGGGTAGATCCGTCACTGACTAAAACTGCCTTCTGTTCATCATGATCCCTCCTGCGATGGAGTGTCCACATGATACTGAAGGGAGCAGAATGCGAAAAGAGAGTTTGGTCGACAAAACGTAGCCAAGAAAAAGCTGGGCGTTTCTAGACCTTTTGGATAAGATAAAGAAAAAACAACGTAAACCGCTCTTAATGGTAAGCCGCACGAAATGATGGAAAAAAAATTTATAAGCCGCGGCTTACAATCGAATAAATACGGCATTCATTAAATTAGCGTTACAGCAACAATTACCATTCAAGCACCAGCGGGCTGTGACCAGGCTAAATTGAACAATATGTTCAACGTACATTTGGATATGGACAGCATCCATATTGACCAGATGACAGCTTGCAGCAAGTTGTTCCATCCGGACATACTGATTGTGCATCAGGACAAATAACACTTTCACTGTCGGAATGGACTTGAGACTTGGACAAACTTTCAGCTGCAGATCAAATCATTCATTTAATAAAAAGTATCAAAGACTATAATTCAATAATTAAAATTTCGGTACCTACTTACAATATATACTCCATGGAATAGAATCTTGTTTTTGACAAGTTCCAGTGAAAACATCACACTTGTAACCGCTTGGACAACAGTGCACACCGTCAGAACAACAAACAGCCTGAAATAAGCAATTATTAGCTTTTTCAATATGCACATTGAACGCGAAACAAATTGTTTATTTCTTATTGGTATGTACAACAGGTAGTAGAATGAGACAGAAGAGACCATGCCCCCTCCCCCCAGAAACAAACATGCTAAGACTTTTATTGGTGCTTTTCAACTGTTAGAAAATAAAAAAAGAAACAGTCGGACTCGAGACGACGTCAGTGACTGACGAAGTCATTGACTGGCCCCTCCCGAACAAAATTCTTGGCTGCGCTATTGTTGGACATGCATCATGCGCTGGATGACATGGAAATATTTTCGAGGAATTTAGTCATTGAAGAAATATGAACAATTGGCCTCCATTTGTCGTGGTTTCGAAAATTATTCCAGATTCGTTTTGCGCTTTTTCCTCGGCCGATCTTTAGATTCTAGACCGGGTCTCTTGTTCAGACTTTCACACCAGGAGTGTTTAATAGATTAAGCTCTGAATATAACCGCCCGTTTCGCAACACCAGCCTCACGTGCGCTTGCACACAGTAAACGCAGATGAAAAGCTTACAAACGCCATTGCAGACATGGAAAAGCAACCACATCAATACTGGGCAGGCAATTTAAGAATGTGCTAAATTCTGCTTCATGGCGATATAAATCTATGTTTGTAATGATCAATATATAAAAATTTTGCATAACTTGTGATAGGAATACGTTTGACAGGAATATCGTATCTGAAAGGGATGATTAAGTATGTAAACATCAGAAAAAACATTGAATACTCTCTTCTGCGATTGCATCCTTAAATCTTTTTGGGAAAGTTCGAATTTATTGTCATGTAAAACTTTGCTGAAAAAAAATTGTTGATTAATTTTCAACTTAATCAACAGTTTTTTATCAAAAACTTGTTTGTAACCATTTTGGAGACTAACTACTATGATAAAGATATGTGAAAGTTTGAATCATAGCAAAGTGAGGAAAGCAGAGCCCAGTCGGTTGATTTCTTGAAAGCTCATAGTCAAGAACTTTCAATTCCACGAAAAACTGTGAACAGCTTTCTGGCCGTTGCGATCTGTGTTCGTTGAACAGTGTTGTAGCTGTGTTTAGGGGAGGAGTTACAACTGTGCTCAAATTTTGTAATCTTCAAATTTTGTAATCTTGAGTTTTGTTCTTAGCAACAGTACGTAATTTTTTCTTTTTGTTTCATATGTCGACTTTTGCGCAGGACTGAAGATGTGTAACACACGAAACTAGTTTCCTTAGGCAATAAATTGCGATCGATTCGCTTGGTGTGGGTCACTGTTGTGGCTTTACAAATATTGTGAACAGCTTTGTCGCACATTCAAATATTGTATATCTTACCAATCAATCCACAAGGAATTTAAAAACATTAAGATGCTTTCCTTCTTCGCAGTGAATACCGCACTGTTTCACTGATTAGTAGTAAATCAATCATTTCTCGACAAACGTTACAAGAATATTGTTTCCGAAACAACCAAGAAAGTACAACTATGACTTGGAGAACCTTTCTGTCCATGCCTTACGTTGATAAAACTCAGAGCAACCAGAACAACTATGAAATATATTAGATATAATTTGAATGAACTTAAAGGAACATGTTCAAAATCGTCTCTATTAATAAAACATATGGAATCCGAGATAATTCTCAACAAGGATACGCAAACACATCTGGAACAATTCACTGCAGTTGGCAGACTCACCTGTTCTTGGAACCATTCTTGTACTGGACACACCTACTACAGGAATTAAAATTTTCGCTGAATAGAATGCAATCCACCAAAAACTAATCGATAGGTACTCAAAGGCAGATCTTCGTAGGGACTTTACTAATCCTGAAAATTTGTTAGTCCTCGCAATCAGCGTGACCTGTTTATCTGATACACAAATCACCTTAAACACACCCTGTGCTCTGGGTCAATTCAGTGACAATAATTTAGTAATTTGTTTACTACGTGCAAGTCAGAATTATCTTTATAGCTCCATAAGTGTAATGTCGACAGTATCTTTCACTTGAGGCCATCTATGGAACGTCTGTCACTGGAAGTTAAGATTTGTTTGCAGCATTTTTACGTCTCAAATTACGTTGCTTTGAATTACCTGCAGACTTAAGTTGCTTCCTTTCTGTAAATGACTATTCTGTTATTTACTAGAGAAAATCTGAAAACGTCTGATGTTACAGTAACAACTACAGTACTACTAAAAAGGCAATAGGGCTGTATAATTTAACAATATTTTAATGTACGTTTGGAAATGGACAGCATCCATATTGGCCAGATGACAGCTTGCAGCAAGTTGTTCCATCCGGACATACTGATTGTGTATCAGGACAAATCACACTCTCACTTTCGGCATGGACTGGAGACTTGAACAAACTTTCAGCTGCAGATCAAAGGATTCATTTAATAAACAGTATAAATAATGCGTTTAAGTATTGATGACAACTTACATTTAACACTCCATGGAATGGCATGTTGTTTTAGACAACTTCCAGCAGACACATCACATTTGTAACCATTTGGACAACAGTGTATACCATCAGAACAACAAACGGCCTGAAATATTCAATCAAATCATTCACTTTAATACCTGAGTATGAACATCAAACACTAGAGCAGTGGTTTTCAACCTGGGGATCTTGACCCCCGTGGGGGTCGTTTGCCATTTTTCTAGGGCCGTGACAGCTTCTGATAATATTATTCATTAATAATATTCATAATTACTTCTAGATTTTAATTTTGTATGTGGAACCACTTTGTCGTAGCCAAAATGATAGGATCACCTGGCAAAAATGAAGCCTACATTTTCATTCAAAATTGTTTTAGTGTGATTATGACCATTACCAAGCTTTTAGTATGATTATGACCACTACAGTGCTGTTGTGTTTGGCAACGCAAGAATAACTTTGTGATGTAAGAATGTGCTGTGTTTGTTAACTAGATATACACGAATGCTGTAGCTAACATGGGAGTTATTCTATTTTTCAGTGGGTTGTGCTGTGGAGTGATTTGCATACAGCACGGGTCTCTCTCTCACTGATGCTGCCATATGCATGAATTTAATGAGTCTTTGTTCAACATAGTGATATTGTACATTATTTTTTAGTCATTGTGATTTTATATTGTGCAACCACAACTGCATTTCATATGCCTGACTGAATCTTTTCAAAAGGGGGACGTTTGGTTAAATTGGGTTACAAAATGGGTTGCTGGATGAAAAAGGTTGAGAACAACTGCACTAAAGAAAGTTTCATTTCTTAATTGTACGAATAAACAATGAGTGGATGGAAATAGCATTTTTTTAACACAAAAACAACTGAGAAAACAGAAAGCAGAGTGAAAAATTAATAATTTCAGCATGATGGAAATGAAGTGCACTTGAACAAAATGAAAATCATGCAATTTACTAGTCAGTGAAGCCACCTAAAACTCAAGGTGATGTTCCTGACCAAATATCAGAGAGAAATATGGAGATAAATGATTCTCTGCTTCAAAAAGATTTACAGTTGGTATAATAATTAAATCTTCAGGGTTCCCATGCATTTTCTAAAAACATTGCAATACTAAATTAAATAACATTAATACCATCATTTAGCTTTATTTTTCAAAAATTTACTTGTGGATCACATATCAAAAAATAATCTGCAGAAGTGTCATCAGCAGTAAAGAACATAATTTGAATAAACAAATGGTTGACTTTGGAATTTCCATACTTCTTAAATATTTTATGTACATTTTAGCCAAATTCAATACTTTTTCAAGGTCTTGAAAATTGATTTCACAATCCAATACTTCTTCAATATTTCAATACCACATGGGAGCCTGAATGTTAAAATTAAAGCAGTTGACCAAAGCAACAATAATTTTTAGTATTGAAACATCCCTAAATTGGCAATATGTTACGCATTTACTACATTGCTACATTTCATGAAGTCTTCCTGTTGAAAACGCATTCTGAATACACAAAATTACCGAACCACCTAAAGAAGCTGGAACAAAACAAATCAAAGCCAAAACTGAAACAACTTTAATGGAAATCAAAGGTCATGAAACTGAGACAAGACAAAGATAATCTTCAAACATTTGCACTCCTGCCTTATAGACCACATGCAGCTTGTAACACCATGCATCATAAGCAGAATTCAAAGCTCTATGACAAGTGATGTTAATCATTGTCTGAGTCCTTGACCAGCTGATGGTACTACACACACATCAAAAATGTATAACCTACATCTGGAAACTGACAGCATCCATATAGTCCCGTTAATTCTTTGCAACAAGTTGTTCCATTCGGACATCCTATTCCATCAGGACAAAGCACATCCCTGCTGTTAGCACGGACTTGAGACTGTGACAAATTCTCAGCTGCAGATCAGATAGAAAAGGAAAAATTATGAAGACACTGTCAATCACCAAGACATGTTTTTAAGTTTGTGTGGAATGATAGTCTTATAATTCTGTTCTGATGCTTTCGCAGATGTTGATGGCATCTAGATGTTCCCATTCAACTCCAAATAATGCATACTGAAATGGCACGTTTCATACAATCATGAGGTATTTCGAGTTTTATCAGGGCTTTTAATATTTCAATACCACATGGGGAGTCTGAATATCAAAATAAAAGCTGTTGTTCACCTTGCCAACTTCCCTGAGAAAAAAACGGGCATAAAATTAAATGAATGACATTTTGTATAAATCGAACTAAAAACAAGAAACGTATTGAAGCAATAAGTAAATCATGACTTTGCAAAATTCATGAAGTTTGTTGCAAAACATTTCAAGACAACTGCATGAATTTTAGAAGTTGAAAAGGTTGTAGTATCAATTAAAAGCAGTCCTAGGATTTAGTAGGAAGGAACTTTCCACTGTGATATTAAATGGAGTATAGAGGCACTCAGCTGTGATTTAAATAGAAGAAATAGCTTAGCTTCAAACAAAACTACTGTAGGTATATGAAAAATTGACAAGGTGAAATTAATTGGACAAACAATTAAACCCAACCTGCCTTGACATGTCTTGACAAATGCAATCTGTAACATCTCAAAACAGTTACAGAAACTTGAAGTAGTTGAAAATATCACCACAATGCAAAAATACAAAAATTACCTAAAACATGAAAATCTTTTAATCAAATTCCAAACTATATATGGGTGCAAAATCACTGCAGTTGAATTTGCAATGCACTGACAATGATAGCATGAGTTATCGAAACATCTGCAATATGTCGTTGATATCGTTTTCACATTGGCTATAAAACTCTGCCTAATACTAATCAATTTGAATAAGATTTTAGGACTGAGGATGGGCAGTGTTATATGAAATTGTTTTTCTATTTAACGATTTTCTCGATTGATTTGCTTGTGTTATCTATAGTATATGGAGACTAGTTACTTGCTTTAGGTTAAGTTGGTTTCATGAACTGCTTCTAAAATTGACTAAAACTACAGAACAAAAATGAACTACTTCCACATGAAAACAAATCCATAATTCTTTCAACAAAGGTACTCACACAACATATTTATAATGCATCAGTGAGATGGATATTTCTTTCTATAATCTACAAAATTTGCTCTTTTAGTGTTCATCACACATACCTGGTTTAAGTACTGCTGCAGAACAGTTGGGTATGACCAACAGGCAAATTAATGCAGGAAATAAATGCATTCAAAAATTTAAGATGTATAGCTCCTAAATGAAACTTGAAAGCACCATGGAAGAACAAAAAAACAGAATCAACGTTGCACATAATCATGAGGTAAAAATGATGAAATTTAAAGATAAACAAAACGACATAAAGGGTATATTAACACAATCACGTGATGGGACCCTTCAAATAATGTAAAACTATAACAAAAAAAACAGATACCAGCAGACAACTGAATTAAAATCATAAGACAGTGGCTATAGGACTAACAGCAGACCTTTCCAAATAGAAATTTGCAATAGATTACTTAGAACTAAATACTTCTCTTACTTAGTTACTACACATGATATTGATATTTTGTTTTTCATACACCTACACCTAACACTTTTGGAATAATGCTTCATTGCTTGCTGCTAGTATTACTGTAACCTGTCCAAACCATTGTCTCCTCAACTTCATTTGGTGACACACCATGCATCTAGTTGAGAACAACTCATCCATGCACCCACCTAGCTCACTTTACCAACGTAACCCACCAGTTGTTCTCTTTTGGATCTTATGTTCTGATCTTGTTCTTTCATTTGCTGGTGAATGTGTTTTGTCGCATCACCTTTTTTTATACCTTTTAGAAATTTTTCAATTTTATGCCCGAACCTCGCATCCAATGAAAAAAGTGCGGCTGGAAAAGTCGGGCTCACTTTACTGTTGCAGTTGACTGCATCGCCTTGAACTACTTAGCAGAGATGATCACTATCCGGTTTGCCGGTTGGATATCCGGCAGAATAGTGAGTTTGCAACCGGATAAGGATATCCAAAAACTGTATGCAAATGGGAACCGGATACGGATCCGGATATCCGAAACGCTTGTATCAACATTTCGAGGATTCAGACTTTTGGAAAAAGTTGCACATTGCACAATCATTCAATTATTATTTTCAGAAGCATCTTTTCACCCTTCTGCGCCATGACTCCGAGTCTGTCTATGGTGTAATCTCTGAACCGTAGAGTTATGCCAAGTTTGTCAGCATGAATCTGTTCCTGGTGTGGCAAGATAGGGCTCTCTTTCAGTGTACATTAAAAGCACGTTGTTTGCTGCGTACCTGGACTAGGGCTAGCTAGTGTAGACCTACCGTGATCTGTAGTCTAGACTTAGACTAGCTAGAGCACTAGCTCTTTTAATGTGTTCTGAAGTCTACACCAGGTCTTGCAGTCTCCACGCCTATTCTACGTGATCCTGCATTGACTGGTTGTTGGATGATAGCCTACCAGGCCAGATAGCTTTTTTAAACATATGCAAGATTGTTGATTTGTGACATTGACTTGTTAGACTGAATTCTTAATCAGTCATTTCAATATAAATGACAAATTTTAAGCCAGTGTATTGTTTTGAATGATGTTTTGGTTTGTAGAATAGCATTGCTATGTAGTTACGTTTGGTTAAAGTGCAACAATGGGTAGAAGTAATAAATAAAACTTGAATGTGAACTCAAGGATGATGTTAAAATCTAACCATTGTTGCCAAAAAATGGCCAATGAAAAACTTGGTGTGGTAACAGAACCGTCACCAGAAAGACTTCTATAGGGGAGCTTTACAGTACATTTGATTTGTGCAGTGGAGCTTGACATTCGGAAATTTGAACAAACATCACTGTTTTATAGTGCTTCATATTTAAATTTGGGAGGGGGATTGGAGCTTTGTTTCGGAGGGGCTAAGCCCACCAAAGGCCCCCCGTGGTGAGCGGACTGTGTGGCAAAACTTTAGCTTGCTTTTTAATGCAATTGACTCGGAAAAGTACTTAGGTTATGCAATATGTCAAGCTTGCAAGAGAAGATATGTCAAACTTTCTGTTTACAAGCATGACAGGGACAAGTGATAAAACGCATTCAAGTGTCTACTCTGCTTCGAGGCAAAATCTGTACTGGGACTATTTTGCCTTCATTTGAGCACAATTGGTTGAAGTAGTCATATGACAAGCATGATACGCAGAGACAATTGGTTGGGATTTAGGAGTTTATGGTTAGTATTTAGGATCAGGGTTCATGGTCAAGTTTTAGGTTTAGGGGTTCAATATTTAGTGTTAGGGTTTAGCCTACAGTTCACTTAATGCAAACAAGAAGCTGCTAACTGCTTGCCATCACTGAAACCACGACAACCATCATCCATGCATGGGACTGAGCTTTTACAGATGTCATGGTCAACTAAGCAGGACATGCGTTCCAAACTTGTCATGAGACTACTTCAACCAATCGTGTTTAGCTAAAGGCAAAATGGCTCCAGCAGTTATTTTGCTTCATGAGGCAAAATAGACACAGCACAAAAATGTATGTTGTGCATCGCAATACACTTTCGGATAGTTTTCGGATACGGGTAATATGATTTCAACCAAAACAGGATTCGGATCGGATACGGATATCATTTTTCAAAAACAGAATAGGATCAGATGGTGAAAATTCACTATCCGATCATCTCCACTACTTAGGCAAGCACAAGCAAAAGATGGCAATTCGGGGCATTAACTAACAGGAAAGCAACCAGCATAAATAGAGATCCATCACTGACTTCAATCTACTACTAGGTTGCACTATCATTATATAGGGATAAGTGAACTACGATAATTCGCTTGTGGTGACTATCACAGTGACTTGTAACTCATGGGCACCATCTGGCGGTGACCATTTATTTTCATGTGGGGCTATCTCCGGGCCGCCACATTACCTATGTATCAGAGGTGGGACTGGATCCGGATTACCGGAGTCGACTCCGGCGGGATTCTGCGTTTTTCTTTCAGACCCGGATGCGGACCCAGAGTCAAAAATTTGTGGAAAACCGGATCCGGAGTCACTTTTCCATTTCGGAAGCAGCAGAAGTCTGTGCCGTAATTTTTTAGGTGAAAACATGAATATATTACGTTTGGATCAATGGTTGTAGCCGGAGTCTGAATTCTATTTGAATAAGGTGTTAGGGTGTGTATAGTGAATAAGTTGTTCATCTGAGATTACTGATTTTGACTGAATGAAGACAACAGTCAATGAGGAGTATGTCAAATGTGACAAGGAAGAGTAATGACAAAGATACAGACATTGTTGTTGACCCTCTCCTGTGGTTTATAGGCATGCTAAAAGACCAGAGCAACAGGCAGGATCTAAATAAAGTGATGCTGGACTATTAC
>Ga0210059_1011118_pt1 | contig 13813 bp, 8 predicted proteins | sample Ectturendosymbi2_FD_188042 | JGI IMG/M metagenome (GOLD analysis project Ga0210059, IMG submission 188042) | Ecteinascidia turbinata endosymbiont from Florida, USA - Sample 2 (SPAdes) (version 2) | ecosystem: Host-associated > Tunicates > Ascidians > Unclassified | place: Key West, Florida...
ACACTTTTGGCTTTTTTTGCAAATCAAAAAAAGCCAGACAAAATCTGGCTTTTTCTGGCTTTTTTTCGGTCGGCAAGACTTGGCTCCGGAAAAGCATTGTCTGAGCTGCGTATTCATTCTCTTCTGAAAAGAGTCTATAACCATGCAGGATGCATAAAATATTGAAAAGATTTTACTGTTTCCCTGAAAATGATCGATGCTGTTGATAAGAAACAAATGTGTCACAATGTAATTACGGTGAAAGAAAATGGTTTTAAAGACTGGAATTTTATTATAGCGATGGTTCTGACAAGTTTTAATGTCTATTTTGTGTTCGGTTATGCATATTTCATGTGTATATGCTGTAAAACTGCAATCTGGATTTTTTTGGGACAAAGTCTGGCTTTTTTTGGTGAAGACAGGTTGGCAACCCTGCTGTTGAAAGACATCTTGGCAGGTAATGCAGCGAGAAATGACATACTGACAGCGGTAGCCGGTAGGCCACGTACATTTATACTTTGTGAAAAGCAGCATGAATAAATCGATAGTAATGCTTCCATAAGTTTACAAAATCCATTATTAGTGGGAGTGTGACCAATGTGCCTGAGTGTCAAATTACCCTTATGCAGGCTTCTTTTCATGCAGTATAAAATTACGCGGCTTGTTACAGTAGAATACATCTATGCAGGCTTTTGGGAACACGTCTTAATCGTTAGGGTTTAGTTCTGATATCTGAGTGAATACTGAGTGCAAAGCTATATTTGCTGTGGCGAGTTTTCATAATTCATTTGGTTAATTTTGCAAAACCTGCGTGGTGTTCTAATTGTAGTAAGTTTGTCCGTAGGCGTGTCAACATACAAGTCTACTTAATTGTCCGGTTTGTGTAGCAAGGTTTTATTGATCGCTTTGGACGAGATCCCAGACGTTTGCAGCTCTTGTTTCTAAGTCAGGGTTTCTCAAATGGGGCCCTCGCCCCCCTTAGAGACCACGGAGCTGTTCTCTGGGGGCCACATGCAGCGGCCGAGCAGGGGCCACGAGCAGAGGCAGAGGTCAAAACTAGGTTTTTTATTGATGAGCAGGGGGCCACAAGTGTTGAGAATCTTTTGAAGGGGATCACGTTTCATGAAAGTTTGAGAACCACAGTTCTAAGTGATACTGACAAGCCTTGCTAGCTGATACCGCAATCAGGGACAGAGCAACCGGGCAACCCCCCCCGAAATTTTCAAAAACATGTTCAGTTGATAGTTCCGTTGAATATATCAGCTCGGTGCGTCTCTGCTTGCTATATAAAATAAAGTCATGATTTGTGATTTCCTTGAAAACCATGACAATCCAAGGCTTCCTTCTTCACAGCTCATTACAATGCTTACTTGCAAAGAAATGTCCTGCGTTGAACATCTGCAGATTGCGTACTGTGTAAATTGTCATAATACTAATATACCTGGCTATTGCTGCCAACGAAGTGTTTTTTTGTGATTGTTACCGTAACACGGGGCATTTTCTTTGTAGTGTAGAAAGGATAAAGTGTTTTCTGAACGTCCATTTGCATTGCATCGTCAGCAATGTTCCCTATAAGGTGCGCAAATACTCAGGACCACCAGAACTGTTGCGCAGTGAAATTTCATTCTCGCGTTCTTGCAACATTCCAAAGCAGTGGAAACTCCATCGAAAACAAGGAGCTATTGGAATGAAATGTGTATTTTGTTCGTGTTATGATAAGATTGTGTATTTAATATGTAATTCACAAAGTTTGTAATTCATTGAAAACTCCTCTTACTCTGCCCTAACATAATCATGCTCACTAAAACAAATATTTATTCAGTGTAAAATTATCTTATAGGGAACACTGATCGTCAGCAATTTGAAAATTATAAACAAACTGTCGACGTTACTCCTGGAAAAATTTCTCCGGACGCCCATAAATAATCATGCGTTCTTGATTTCGTTTTTTCGTGTTTTCACTCATTGCGAATTGTTTGTTTCTTTCGGAAGTTCAACTTTTTTTAAACATTTGTGAAACGTTAATGACAAACATGCATGCTGTTTGTGAGCATTTTTAATGATTTCAGCTGCTGACTTCAGCTGTCAATTCTACAAACGAAAAATCAGACGGTATGTGATTGTAACTATAGGGAGGCTATTTTAAATCAACAGAATTGACTGACGTTCAAACGAGCAACCACAATGCTGAGGGCGAAACCATCTGCCTCGCTCTAAGCTGATTTATCTGTGCTAGTCATTCTTTGCACTAAAATGATTTGTTTTAATGAGCGCCTGCAGATGAAGATTTGGCAAAATTGGCAAGTTTAGTCAAGATATTTCGAAACTTGAACATATTTTTTAAAAACATCTTTGCATGGGATAAGTGGTGAAAGGGCGTAACTTAAGCGTTGTTACATTTCTGTTAGTTTCACGTCTTGGGATGAGAAATGCTTCGGTTGCATTAGAGAAACTACGTCGATTTTCACACAGCAAAATACCCAAAACAACACACATCATACGGTTTCTCAACATTTCAAAAATATTTTTTTAGAATCTAGCTGCATATCTAAGCCTTATAGGTAATCTACAGAAGCTTCTTTAAGAAACATATCTGCAATGGGGAAAAACAAAGTAAAAGAGGCAAATGTTCATGTCATTGACTAACCATTGCAACATGTTCACTTGAACAAAACGTATATTAATACCGAAAAATATTCAGCGACGTGCAACCCTTTAAACGGTTTGCTGCGGAACAAGCTAGTTTTATTTCTACAAATTAAAACTTCTTTACATTAATCGATACTCACTTTTTGTGTTATAGTTTTTTTCTTTACGTAGGCTCAGCAACTTGCAAGAACATTTGCTCTGCAGGCTATTACTTTAAATAGGTTTAGCACTAGCCTATAGAATCATATCAGTATTACAGCTAAGACCACAAAAGCCGGCTTTCTACATGCGGTGAAAATGTAATCTGATGACCAGGTCACAATGCCCATTGTGAACAACAAACAACTGACAGTAATTTTATGATCAATCTAAACGCAGTGCTCTAAAAACCTATTTCTACTTTGTGTTGCTCAAGCTTTTTGAAAATATGCTCTTATATTTTGGATAAAATTAAGTGAAACAAAAATAGGAATAGAAATTTAGTCTAATTTACGGTTAAAATATCTTTCAATAACCTCTAGCTCAACCGTAGAGGAAGTGTAACGTGCTAACAGATTAGGAATTTAGACTGAGTCAAGCAGATGAAAATCAATGACAGCCTATTTCATTTACATTTCATTACTTATAAACCTCTTGAGCTTATGTTTCCATTCCCATGGATTTATTTCATTATCTGCCAAATGCAGCAGATATTGAGCAAAACTGTGTATAGATATTCAGCGGCATGAATTTTGCCAAGATGACGAAATCTCGTTTAATACCGCTTTTACTCAAGATTTTTCCGACCTTGCTCCCATATGACCCACTTATTTTCAAGAGGTAAACAGCCAGATGTGATCGCGTCCGATAAACGTTTTCGTACAAATATCTTTAAAATGTTCTGAAAACTTATTGAAATGAACCAGTCGGGCGTCGCTAACAATGAACAAATTTATGTCTGATGTCCAAGTTGTCCAACTGCTCTGTAGCTTACCACCTGTACTCCACAACAGCCCTAGTACATCGGTTCATTTTATTTTTTCGGTTTTTGAGACCGCGACAAAGCAGACAAAACATCACAATAAACATGCGATGAATACAACAAAGTTATAAACTTTCGCAGGACCATATGCATGCGAAGTTATGACAGAAGAATTTTTCAGTTGGTGAAAAAATCGGGCTGTGTTATGATAATGTTTTGAAATAATACGGGAATATTTTTGCATACTGATTTCCAGGGTTTTATTTAAGATGTTAAAATATTTCAAGAGGCCGCAAATTGATTTTAACTGAAAACCGAGATAATCATATAGCTTAGCTAGGTTTTAGTGTATTTTGGCAGTGGTTATGCAATGAAGTTCTAGTTCTAATGCATCTTGAGAGACCGTTGGAAAAATTTGAGAGACCGTTTCGGTCCGTCAAAACACTGCTTGTGTTGCTTGACAAAAGCTCAACGAAAATAGGATTGACAAAAGCCGAAAATTACATAACCAAGGACAATGAAAAAAAACTTTCTTCAGAAACGGATTTTAAAAGTGACAGCTGAATATAAATGTAAACAGAAACATAATACAAGAGAGTCGTATATTAAATAACAAGGCATAGCCTACCTATCTAAACCAGCTGCGAGAAAGTGTATTAAAAATGACTGTAACATGAAATGAATAGGAGATTAAAAGCGTTAAAGCAAGTGAAGCGAACAGTCATTTCAGACAGTTTCATTTGTGCTGCTCACCAGTTTTTACATCATCTGTTTTTAGTCTGTTTGGTTTTGGTATTGTTTTTAGTGATGTCAATTGAACTGATAAAACTCTTCACAATGTTTATTTAAAAAATGAACGGGGATTAAATAGTATCAGGTATAGGACAGTTTAGGTCCAGAAGTCGTAATTGAGGAAGACTCTTGAGCAGCAGCTGTGGCGAGGTGGTTACGTCACATATAAAGCTGAATTCGTGACAGCAGTTGCAGAGTGAACCTGACAGAGCGGGGAATCTCTGTTGCTGTCCTGGGAGAGTCGTTCCACTCTCACTTTAGTAGGCTCACGGCGACGCAGCGTTGTGGTTGCAACACTCCTTAGAAAACACAACTGGACACAGCAACTCTAGATCGACAAGGACATTTTAACTGTGATGAAATAGTCTTGAAAATTGGTGACAACGAGATCGTTTTCATAAGAATACCTAAATTCCAACCAGTGGTCGACTTAGGGTTGGGTTGGAGCGAGGCAAGGCTGAAAAGCTCCCTCTGATAACGTCATCATACTCAGCTAACCATAATGAGACATTTGATCAAGTCTAGGATGGGGATATGCGGGACATCCAAGGATACGTTTCTGACACCACGGCATGACTGACATGAAAGAAAATGCAAAAGCGTATTCATGATTCCCAATATAGTGTTATTCACAATGTAGTGTTAGCGTATTCACAAAATAGTGTTATTCGCCTAAAATCAAACATTTTGGTCCCCCCAAATTTTTGGGCTGGCTACGCCACTGGGTTGGGGGTCCTTGAAAGTAGAGTACGTACACATTGCAGTTGCTGTTTGGGGCCCATTTTGAAGCAGAGTACTGCACGCTGCAGTGATTGTTGGCGGCCCCTTTGAAACTAGAGTACTTGCAGTTGCCGTTGGACTTGGGCCCATTCAAAAGCAGAGTATTTACGCATTTTTTACGCGGGGCCCCTTTCAAAGCAGAGTACCTACACAATTCCAGTTGCTGTTGTGGGCTCTTTTCAAAGAACAGTACTTACACCAGTGTTTTTCAACTTTTTGGAACTTTACGCAAATATGTGCGTTGCTCATGGAACCCTATGCAATGATCGGAGTGTCTATCGTACATTTTGTAATAAACCAGATGAGAAGCAATACCGCATCTATGTCTTATTTATGTGTTTCAGCAGAACCCGGGCAGTCATTTGCGGAACCCTTTGGTTCCGCGGAACTCGGTTGAAAAACATTGACTTGCACATTAGAGTTGTTGTTGGGGGCCCCTTGGTAATAGAATATTTATTTATGATCTGCTGTGAAATATTTCACGAGTAGATAATAAGTTTTTCACCATAGATGAGGAAAATTTACACGCGAAACACCTCGGGGGAACATCAAACGGGGACTGAGGCAAGTGCTTCGCTCGCCTCCCCTTGAACACACCACTACTTCCAATTCACCGCATCTTTTACGCCTACCCTTCCTCTCGGGAAGATCGTAGGGACAGTAGCCTTAGATGGACTCGATATATTTCACTGTTTTCTGCAACCTCTAGTAATTATGCTAGCTCCATCCAGGTGCGACCAAGTCAGATCGGACCCGCAATCACCCCAAGGGACCCTCGGTCGATTTCTGGCTTGCTTTCCGGTGGGTGTACACGGTAAAGCGCTTTCCTCGCCAACTTTTTTGGGGCATTTTGGTCACGTGGCCGAACAGTCGTAGCTGGTATCTCTCTATTCGAAGAAGTGGCTCAACATTCGGTGCTGTAGGAATGTCACAGCTGCGCTCTTTGCCGCGAAGTGTCACGCCATTCTTTGTGTTTCTGCGCAGCAAGTCAAAAGCGTAAATTATACTTGATAACTTTGCATGAGATGGGTCAAATTATCATTGGATATATTTTGCTCTATGCAGTTTATGAAATGTTTCGTTGCTTTTACAACGGCGTTAACTGTCATTGGCAGAACCTATTGCGTTTTCGCGTTTTCATAGCTTGTGTAACGTTCGTGTCAACTGCTATGCAACATGTGCATGTATGCGGATTATGTCTAATATCCTTTCCTTGCGCAGTTACAATGGTATTTAATTTAACAAATACTACATTCTGACGTTTAACATAAAAGGAAACAAATTGCTCATCCTGTTATAGTAAGCAACAAAAAACTTTTTTCACTTGGGGTGCATATACGGTTGCCCACTTTTTCAAACTGCAATAAAGGACAGCAAATATAATTATGTTCCACTGGATCAGAAAGATTGGAAGAATAAAAAAGAGGACTTTCGTTTCACAAACGACAAGTTTAGGAGTTCTTGTTGATAAAAGTTAAGCACTTCATCCTGTGGGAAGTTAAAGTTTAACTTAGAACACAAAATGGTTTAGATGGGCCAGCCAAAATATCAAAAATATCTGCTGCTGAAGCTTTATTTTTCTCAAAGTCATGCACATATAACTTCAATATTTCCATTATATGCTGCAAGAACAACAAGTAGCCTTTAATACATTGTAGAATTTCTATTAGATCATCATCAGTTGAAAGTAGTTTGATCAATTGTTTGGAGCAATCGGTTGGTCCACTTGAAAATTGCAGAATAAGCTGTTCACAGGGCCGGCCTTAAGCCAATGCAACCAATGCAGCTGCATTGGGCCCCGCGCCTCTGGGGCCCCGCGCCATGGTGTTTGGGTAGATTGTTCATTTTTGCCAGATACACCTTGCGCTTGAGAATTCGCAAGAAATGCCTTTAAAATTTCATTGTTAACAAAGAACGCTCTCGTCAGAACTAGCGAAGTTCCTCTCGAACGTAAGCAAAGGGTGCTCAATTCTCGTGTTAGTTTTTTACTGTATATTTGCGCTCTACCACGATCGTAACACGGTTGACTGAATGCGATGACGTCATAAAAATCGCTGCGCAGAGGGGCCCCGCGCCCAGGACTTGCATTGGGCCCCGCATCAGCTAGGGACGGCCCTGGCTGTTCAAGTATGTAAAATACACTATCAGTGCATGGTAGCAGCGACAACCACCTGGTAGATAGATGGTGAAGAATTTCAAGTATTTCTGTGGCTGTAAATGAATCAAAATCTTTGAGAATTGCACGTCGTTTTGCTGCAATTGAAAAATGGCCGTATATTTTTAGCACAACATTGTTTATATCCACGTTCAAGGTTCTCAGAACATACCTTGCAACATTATGTAAAGTGTAAGCATTGCAATTAACTTTTAGCATCATCATTCGAACCGGTTAGATCAGGGGTTCCCAATCTGGGGTACATGTACCCCTAGGTGTACATTTGCCTATCTCAAAGGGTACATTGAAGGTTATCAATAGAAGGAAATAATATATTTATGTATTATATCTATTTCCAAAGCTTTATCATATATCAGTGAATTTTATTTTCAAAATCCATATATTAGTTTATATTTCATACATACACAACCAACTAACTTTGAGACATCAAAACGGAGTCTGCCTTTATATTTCTAAAAATCTAGAAGTTCTATTAAAAATTCAGTGGGTTTTTGTTATTTTCATCAGCCTTTTTGTCATAAGAAATTTCAGGGGTACATGGTCAGAGAGGTTGGGAACCCGTGAGTAGATGGTGCAGTTAGTTGAGCACCCGCCACCAAAGCTGGTAGGGTGGATTCGTTTCCCGGCTGGGTCATACCGAAGACTTGAAAATCGGTACTTGTGGCCTGTCCAGCCTCGTGCTCCGCTTGGTTGTGTTGGTGCGAGGGAACAGTTCACGCGCCGTGCTGCCATTGACCAGGAACCAGTGCAGCATTCACTACGAAAACAGTGGCGCGAGCGCCGCGCAGACCACTCGCTCAGAAAATAGTACAGAAACCAGTTATAAACGAAACTGAGCAGATCAACATTTGGTGTGAAGATTTTAGTGTACGTTTTCTTCCAAAATTGCAATTTGCGTTATCTGCATTTAAACAAAAACCTTTTTACCCGATCATTGTATATTTTCCATCTTCAAGCAGGTGAGTATTCCATCAGTCAGAACTAAAGCTTTTTTGTCAGGAACGTTTGTAACAAATGCCTCTGGCTTGGTCCAGCCACAAGATAGTTTTGCTACAATTTTTGAATCCTGGTAAAGTTTTGAATCTAATTTCAAAGTACAATCAAGTGCATTGTGTTAAGGATTGTTTGACTGCATGATATATCTGAGTTATTTCTGAAGCACCAACATCATTTGCATCTTTAGCATTTACCCCGAATTTATCCAAAAGACAACCAAAAGCAATAGCTCTTGATTCGCTCCTGTGGCCATCTGAATTTTCATGTTGCTTTACGACAACACCCTTGTTCCCAATTTTAAAGAAGGTTCAGCTAGTGTTTCCAACCCGGGTTTTCCCGAACCTGAAACCCGTTTTTTTGGCTATTTTCTACTACCCGAAACCCGGGTATTTTTCAACTACCAAACCAGGGAATTTAAAAAAGCCTGGAATTGCTGTTGCATTCAAATATTAGTAATTCTGATAACACTGAAGTTGCAAACTGGCGCGTGTAACGGCCAAATTAACACGTTTGAACTTTCAACTATGAGGCCACGAGTTGTGGGTTTTGTTCGGTGACCATCGTATGTTCGTTGTTGGTCCGTTTATATTTTCGTTCAATTAACCTATTTAGACGGATCGTGACGTCATTTTGCACATAATAAGTGTCTACGCGAACTTTAGTCTTTTCGCTAACCTTATTAAATATCTACCACGTGAGGTACTTCTTCAAAGGTATGACGTAGTTTCGTGGTTACTAGCTAATTCATTTATAAGCTGTTATGTGTTAGTTCATATACAAGCCGTGATTCTTTGCAAAATCGATTCGTTCCTTTTCAGTTTTCAATACCTTTCTACAAAATATTTGGCTTTCCTTTAGAAGCGACTTTAAGTAGATTATTAGTCATACACATTCAGTTCAAAGACGTTAGTAATCAAAGAAAATCAGAAGCTTAGAGCCATTTCTTATAAAACAAGGCTCAACCAACACCAAAGTGCAATTCGTGCTCCGTTATACGAAGGCATGTGGTTTAATCACCAAACGTTTAATCAACCATTTGAAATCAAAGCACAGAATCCATGTAATCCTTGAGAATGAAGACCACAAAAACTATTCCGGCACAGAAAGAGATGCGACCACAAACTGTGAAAAAGGAAATAAGTGTTTTTGAGGCTACAAATAAGAGGTCAAATAACCTTGAAAAGCTGTACCATGCCTTAATTACAATCAAGCCGAAATCAGTGGAACCAGAGAGGGCTTTTTCAGCAAAGGGAATATTCGTCACAAAACTCAGAAACAGACTGAACGATGAAAGTATGCTTTGATTATCATGCGTCAGTATTATGAACATCATTGTAGAACTGTGCTTAACTTAGTTAATAATTCGATAATAAATTGCGCAGAGACCAACAGTAGTAATTTCATAATGATATTGAGTTTAATCGCTCAAAATCGCATTCATTTCAAATCCCGAAAAAAAAGGGTTTTCCCGGGCTTCTTTTCTCAGCTACCCGAAACCCGGGTTTTAAAATTTTCCCCGAATTGGAAACATTAGGTTCAGCCTAGGTATTTCACGGTTTTAACATAGTTTATGGAAAATTTTGAAAATAAAGGATATACCATTGTCATTTATCAATGTCAAAAACGACAAGGACAAAAGACGAAATTAAATGCCATTGTCCTCTGAGAGAAAGGACGGTTCGCAACCCTAGTTACATTTGATCTGCAAGGGATGCACAATGTGCTGATACGTGCTGATGTGGAAAAAAATAGATGGATACATCTTAGAACGCGATAGTTCTGTGGTAATGTGTCCGCATGTCAATGCGAAGGTTGAGTGTTCGATCGGAGTGAATAGCTGTAACGCTCATTGGGCACGAGCGTTTAGCTCAACCGCCACAGCGAAGCAAATTTCAGGTTTCGGCCACCGTCAACAGTTGTCACCCCAGAATCAAAAGTTGTATCTTGCTGCGTTTAAATGTCAAATTAAGGTAACACGAAGAAAACGCCAACGTATTTGACCTTTTCCATGGCCGGACAAAAGTCGAACGCCTTGTCGCTACCATATAGGCAACCAATAAGGGATGCTTTCTAACTTCGACCACAAGATCAACGAACATACAATATACTAAGTCATACGATATAGTACTAGGTCAATGCAAAACTGACGTAAAAAATTCTAGATTTACAATGTAAGTTTACTATAATCGCCTCTTGGTTAGCTGGCACAAGGCGACAGACATAAAATTAATATTTTTATGTTCATAATCCACACCATTGCAAAAAGCTATAGTTTGTTCTTTTATCAATATCTGCATTTGGCAAAAATACATGTGATTTGAAATATCACGCAGTTTCCACAAAAATCTGCAGAATTTTTCCGAGAAATAGAAATCAATGTTGCGAATTCACTTAGAATGTTACGACATAAAACGTGTGCAAAATTTTGTGCAAAGTTCTTTGTTACTTTTACTTGACCGGAACTCCTACAAAGTTGCATCGGTTTGCACATTTGCCAAAGCAAGATTGGGATACTTTAAAATAAATTTCAATTTTTTTGTAGGTTTGCTTTAAATTCCATCTATTCATTAGTATCTCTTTTCATGTAGAAACAGTCAGAATAATTGCATTTGCAAATGAAAAATCGCTAAATTATTGCATTATAATTTGCATTTATGGGTATCAGTTGCAGTTACATTGTTGTAACATCATGGCCCTTCACATTGTTGGTTTTGGAATGGGTTCTATTCGATGTTTATTTGATCAACATATGTTTTTGGAAAGGTTTCAAATTCCTTCTTTAGGGAACTAGGGCTTCCTTTTTCGGCGCACTGTGGATATATCCAATAAAAGATGTACTAACAAGAGGCCGCTTTCTGTTCATTGGCCAAGACAACTCAAGGGGCGAAACCCCTTGCTAGAGATGAGGTCGAAAGTGCCTCTCTCGCGAGGGATGATGGAGTTGGGATCTGTAAGCTAGAATCCTCGAACGGAAATGCATTTTTTCATCATCATCATCCTCCAAAAAAGCGTGGACCAGAAGAGCCGAGAAGAAGATTTGGAAAGAGGTGAGCGCCCAGATGCAACACTGCCATACCGAAACGTGAATCTGAAAAAGAGAAGTCTTGCCAATATTGAACTGAACTAAGGCTTTCATGTTGTTGCAAAGGTTCAGGCCAGCCTAGAGCTAGAAAAGGTTTAAAACATCGGAACGGTGACAGTGTGAAAGACTTTGACCATTTAAATACACAGCACATGGTTTCGGGAAGACAACTTTATGCTCTTTGCACTGAGTTGTCTAGAGAGATGTTCATGCCCGCAAGAAACCGCACTAACCCTCAGGGAGAACTTGGTCAGCGATTTTCTGACCTCTAAGCAAGAGAAGGCAAGCACAAGCTTTAACAGCAATGCTCTGGAGGGAGATCCTACTGAAATTGCTGCAGGTCTTACATCTAATTCGTTCACATGCAAGGTCATGACGTCTGCATATATCAAACCGTCGCGAAACAGCTCGTAAGGGTGTGGAAAAGAGTTTTCACCAGATATAATTCGGTATCTTCAAAGGCGTCTTGCTCAGGGGACTTTCTTTTCTTAAGGCCTTAAAGCTTTCTCCAATTTTTGAGTATGAAAACCGGGTCAAAGTCACGGAAGGCAGATAATGCGACAAGAGGAAGAGCGTCGGATGTTTGACATTACGGCATTTGGATTCCTTGCACATAGTTTGTTTACATTTAAAAACGCAGATCACAAGCGTAATGTGCAGTCGAGTTGTGAATTCATCTCGTACATTTTTTTGGTAGTAAACGAGGATTTAGACCAGTGATGAACCGAAGAATAGCAGAATTCGCTAAAAATTTTCAAATGACGATCATCGTGAAACATATTTCGTAAAAATGAAGTCCCCGCATCTTCATGTTTTTCAAGAAATTAGGACAAGAAACCTGTTCTCAATATTTGACCCAACAGCAATGTGCTATTTCAGACATTGTGAAATTTTCTTCGGAATTAACGTCATCTGCTAAGACAGTCGCATTTGTAGAGATCACGCGTCAGACGTTTTGCTCATACGCAGTTGCATTTCTCTTCTCAAAAGCCAAGAAATTTGATTTTCTCCTGTGATTGATTCGATCAACGCAATAAGTCATTTGTTCTTTTCTCGTCTTTCATTTTTCAGTAAAAAACTGAAAATATTCCGGCGCCTCGATAAAGGAAACGAGCAGGAAACTCAAAACATATAATTCTTTGATTTGATTTAACAAAATGCATCTTTCAGAGGTGCAAGACTCCCTTCCAGACACGAGGTATGAAAAGTTTTCTGGCCTCAGCGGTGTTTTAAAGAGCGGGTGCATTTACAACCCAATGTGAGTCAGCTTGGACACAGAAGGGCGTAACCTTACAAAAATTCAAATGAAGAGTCACCTTGCAAAACTTCAGGTCTTCCGCAAAGACGTGGAAGGTAGATCATAAAAACATGATTCACAGTAAATCAAAACAGCTTCACTTTAACGTGGCGTAAAATGAACGTGATCTCAAATTAATGTGGTCTCAAATGAAAAAGTCTAATGTGAATGTGGTCTCAGATGAATGTGGTCTCAAATGAATGTGGTCTCAATTGAAAAAGCTCAAATGAATGTGGTCTCAAATTAATAGGTCTCAAATGAACAAGTCTCAAATGAATAGGTCTAAAATGAATGTTGTCTCAAATGTCGTGGTCTCAAATGAATTGGTGTCAATAGTCATGGAACCATTTTACTACGTGATTTATCCCAATGTGTAAGAAAGCCAGTGCGTTTGGCCTCGCGAGCTACTGTATTACACACACGGGGTATTTTCAGGAAACATTTGACTGTCATCGATTTTGCCTTCGTCGGAAACATTTTGTTCATCACTGTTGTTCATCACTGGCGATTACTCTTTGGATTTAATTAGGCTTATGCATTTGATATAGGCTATCCATTCAATGTTTGGGAACTAAATGCACTAAAGTCCCCAAAAACAGTGCTTACACCTTATCCTTTGAGGCAACAAGCACAACCTACGCGTCTGAAACTCAACCGCAACATTGAAGGAAGGTAGGCCTATCGTCTCTTGTATGCATGCCTTGTCACAGGCACAGCGACTCAGTATTTAACAGTAGGGCTTTTTACATGGCGCTTTAAGTGAGCTCATCAGCTCACTTTCCTGGTCGTGAGACGATTTACTGCTGAATCACCAACTGCTTGAGTGATCGAATGAGCTCTCGGGAAAGTGAGCACAGCACGCTCGTAGTTGCTTGGTTCGTAAGTTTTTTTGTTTGTTTGATATGGTGATTTGTTGTTGGCGCTTTATAACCACAATGGTCAATTTCAGGTTTCATTTCACTTGTTTATTTTTGTTGTTGTTCTGGGTGAGTTCCCTGCAGCTCTTCCGTACACCGTGCGTCTGGTAAGACGGCTGCAGTACCAATTTACAAGGTCTTGGTAAGACCCGGCCGAGAGTCGAACTCTCGACCTACCAGCACC
>Ga0210059_1011119_pt1 | contig 13813 bp, 11 predicted proteins | sample Ectturendosymbi2_FD_188042 | JGI IMG/M metagenome (GOLD analysis project Ga0210059, IMG submission 188042) | Ecteinascidia turbinata endosymbiont from Florida, USA - Sample 2 (SPAdes) (version 2) | ecosystem: Host-associated > Tunicates > Ascidians > Unclassified | place: Key West, Florida...
ATGCTATGTTTTCGGAAGTTTGGGGAATTATGCGTACTTGGAAGGGTTTAGTATGTCCTATGCAGTAAATAGTATGATCGAAAGCAAATTTTCTTTGTTGTAAATGCAATTTTTATGATTAACGGTTGTCTTTACAAAACTTTCTCATTCATTGTCCTACCAGCTTTTCCTCTGGGGAGGGTTGCCATGGCAACAACCTTGAGGACTCGAAATACTTTACGTTCAACAGCCATCTCAGATAATACTGCTGGCTCCACGCAAGGATCATAATGTCACTTGTAAACTTTCTCAATGTTATTAATTATCTGCAAGCAGCACCCACTTAATTTCAAAGAATACAGTACCCACGAGTTACTTTAATAAACGTAACAAGGAACAGCGAAGATATTTCCACGTGTGCGAACAAGAAAGAACAACATATCTGCGCTCACAGTAACACCAACATGCGCGAAGTCACAGTAACGCGGGCAACGCAACAGAACAGCATGCTATGTGTTGGAGGAAGAGCCGACACCAAGCTATGTGCGACAACTTGCCGCCGTGCGTTCCGCTGGACAACTTGGCCCTGGTGCGAAGAAATAATTCTCGACCGACGTCGTTCAGTAGTTGTTGTGGTAAGCGACGAGGTCGGGAGAACTCGGTCTGGCGAACGGCTGAGCGGGATAGTATCCGTCGATGTCGAGCCCGTCGTCGTGGACGATGAAGTGAGGATCGTGTTCTGGGTCGTAGCCCGGAATGTATCTGCGAATGAAAACACGAGTTAACAACGTCAATTCTTGCATAAGTTTAACAAAGTGTAAATTGCCAAGAAGACTGAGTTGTGTACGGTACGGTACTTGTCTTCTATTCGCGTGTTTATCCACAATGAGAACATGGCCAAAAGTTTGATTTCGTTGCTCTTTGTCAAAATAGATAAGAAGTATTTTAACACCATTTTAACATGCTATGATTGAGCCACCGTTAGGAACAAGCATGGTTGCGGAGTCGGAGGTTTTTGGGTGGAGTCGGAGTCGGATTACTAACAACACTGGGAGTCGGAGTCCCATTTTTCGTCCGTCTCCGGATGCCCAGTTGATCATTTTTTACATCACACTCCTAAATTGGGAATTCCTCTTGAAATGGTACAATTTTTTTTGAAACTTTTGTTGAATCAGAGATTTCTTGCTGTGTACCACGATTTCCATTGATTTTAACAGCCAAATTTCATTCCCCTTATGTCAAGGAGTCGGAGTCGGAAATTTTGGAAAGTCGGAATCGGGAGTCGGATATTTTACCTCCGAATCCGCAACCCTGGGAACAAGCCCATTGGATATCAGAGAGGTTGGCTGCAATCACCGAACAAATTTGGATGCTTTGCCCGTTCGTATACTGTTGTAGAGGTTTTTCATTTGACTACTTCCCCTCAGTACATTACTTCATAAACCTCTCTTCCATCATTAACCTACTGGTAAACGGTTCTACGTTTAATTGCTTGTGACTCATGTTACAAAAACGGTTTACATTCATTTTGTAATGTAACTTTTAATTCTTTAGAAACGGTAAGCCCCGCAAACATTTCAATTGGCTTTCTGTGTGACGTAAACAGTATGCTTTATGTAGCTTTCGTGCTCCACTGCATGACCGAAGAACAACGACCGGGTTTCACCAGCAGGTTATTGTTTGTCAAACTTACTGCTCATAGCCTGGTGGGACCATGTGGCCAGCAAGACTCGACCTCAAAGCGTCGTTGCCAATTCCATTTTCCATCAATATCTCGTCATCGAAGTCTGGAAGCAAATATTTTAATGTAGTTTCATAACGACGATAATGGCAAGAAATATAAAACGATCGCACTCGGTGCGCGGCAACTTCATCGCATCGCGACACTTATCTTGACAGGTTTTCGTTGTCATTGTTTTAATCACAAAGTTTCCAGCACATCGCACTCACTCGGTTCGTAGAGCAGAAGACCGTCGTCGTGCAGGTATGGTGGGAGGTCGTCGTACAAGTCATCGTCCTCGTCATCTTGCTGCTGACTCTCGACCATTTCGATCCACTGCGAATTATGCCATCGGAACTTCTCCAGTTGAATGCGCTTCGCCCAGTCGCTGTCGTACTCCTGAACAGCGCCTCCGAATTTATTGACTGAAACCAGGCTTGTGTGGTCGCTATACCACTGGCTAGGAGACATTTTCGTAAATCTTTCTATTTAGCCGCTTTCTAATGTCGTTTTCAGATTCTCTTTAAAAAGTACACTGAAAAATTTGAGGAAGTCTGATCAGTCAGGTTATTCGGAATAATAACGGGACAACAATATTTTGATGGCCAAGATTCTCGTTAAGACGAGTTAAAACGTCAGCCTTGCCTTTGTGTTCAATTTGTAAACGCGTAGTAAACATATTTGCAAAGCTAAACGTTAGCATCACAACCGTTACCATTATGATGTCGAGCGTATTATCGCACACTTTTCGTATTTCTGTGTTTCTGTCATGCATCAGGTCGATCAGATAAGCAGGGACCTGGAAACAGAACAACAACAACGAGTCGTGAGTTGTTTATTTTCGCGTAGGCAGTGGCGGTCATTGCATCACGGAAGTTCGGTCACCTGCGTTTTGGAAATGATTACGTTCCTTGTTTCCTCGTGCCAGATCATTTGGTAGAAAACGTAGGCGATCTGAAGAACCAGTTCGTCGTCTTCTTGTTTTGCTGAAAAAGAACAGTTCGCGCTGACATTCAGTGAGCACGTAGCTTCGAGCGGGGCCACCCAACCAAAGTTTTAGCCACGAAAGAGATTTATTCGTGTCATCTGCGTAATTAACACAGAAAGATTTACTTTTTCAGAATTGCCGTTTTTTTTCAATAAAACTGCCAATAAGTTCAATTTCAGTAAAAGGTATCTCCACGGTGCGATTGCTAGGCTGGCATATGAACAAATAGACACTGGGCAACCGAGGAAAACAATCAAACTGTCGAGTTATGTGGGATCCACCCAAGCCTTTCATGGAACATTACACACAATGCACAGCAGGGCATTGGTTAAAAAGGCGAATAAAAGGGCGGCATAAATCTCAGTCGCACAAAAAATAACGATGTAATTAAAGCGCATACGAACAGATGCTAAAACCAAGCTTGAGAAGGTGGACATGAGCTTCGACCATGCAATTATGAAATCAGATTGAGCTGCATTAGGTTCCAAACAATGGAACAGCGTTAAAACGCAAAGATAAAGACGATGCCTTCATAATTTATGCATTCTCTATTGCACAATGTAAGCTTTGGATATACACCTTTCTTCGCAAATGCTTTCTTCACCAAAGGTTTTCTATTTTATCATCAAAAATTTTGCATTTGATAAAGCAAGCATCACGGAACACTTCACTGTTTGCCTGCTTAGCGGAGCACCAATCAACTTACCATTAAGCAAATCGATCAAAACTTGAATGATGCCAGAATCGGCCAACATGGCAGCGCAATTGCTATCCAGGGCAACAGTTCCCAACAAAATAACTGCTTCTAAAACGAGATCATCTTCGGCTTCATCTGAGCAAAAACGCGTAAAAGTGAACGTTGTACCTTTGATAAAACAACACACAGCAGAATATTTCAAAGTTTTTTATTTTTGAGTTGATAGAAAATGGGCGCTCAAATACAAAAATTTTTCGCTAAATGTATAAATGTCTCCACACTTTGCACATAGGTTGATTACAACCGTCATCTGTGAATGAAAAACTCAATTGATTTATACCAATATGGACATTTTTCTCTCAGAGCGCACTTAATAAAATTAAGAATTCGCATTTCCGAACTTGAAGAAGAAAGAGTGAATTTTTAGTACAGCGCCGTTGATTTCGAAAAACCGAATCAGTTGGGAATAATGTTCTTCACAACGGTCGATGTAAGAAGTCAGATCAACTACTTTATTTTATCAGCAACATATGAATACGGCAGCGACCTTTTCCTTGGCTTTTTTGAAAGCTTTTAGGTTACGCAACCAATCTGTAATGCTAACCATACAGTGTTTTACAATGCGCCCACATGCTAAACTAGATTTTTAGTTTTTTTCAATTAGTTTACCTGGTTGCAGCACTTTTTGTATGAAAGGAATAAGCCTGCACTCTTCCAAGATTTGCTCGAAGTCGATATTGGGCATGTTCATGTTTGCGAGGGTGCCGACGCATTCAATGACGAAATCTTCGTTCTTTTCCTTCTTGATTGCATTGGCGAAATTGCCAATGAAATTCTAAACGAGATAAAACAAAACTTATCAGACAGTGTTACATGCCATTATCGGACGAATGCGCGCGGCACGCAGGCAAGTGTGAGAGCTGCCCCCACCAAGAACAAGCACATGTGCAAACAAACACTGCTTGCAGTTGCGCCCCATCACGTATTTTGCACTGTGCGCGTACATTCCAAGTCACTCTGTGGCACACACTTCCACTGCACATCAACGAAGTTTGAAAAACGCACAATTCATAGATACTTTTCCACCAAGGTTCAGCATAAGTGTCGTCACTTGCTCTTCTGCATGACAGTTCCGAGTAGACGCGACCGCTGCAGGTGAAATGTACGACTGGTGTAAAACTCAAACTAACTTACCACAAACAGAGCTTTTGTTGGACCGCCATGGTCAGACATGTTGCGTATCATCTTGATCAGAAGCACGTCTTTAAACTTGAACGCCCTTTTTACCAAATACTTGAGAGCCAAGCCATCATGACTCTGACATACCACCTAAAAAGAAAATTGTAAGCAAGATATTGAAGCTGCTGTGACTTTAAGACAACGACACATGTGCTATGTAGGCAGGGCTAGCATACCGTCCTTATTTCTAAGATATGTCCTTATTTTGCAGCACTACGTCTTAGAAAATATAAATGTCCTTATTGCTAAGAAATGTCCTTATTTGTGACTTGCGTCCTTATTTTCTCTTATTTTTTGTAGCATAACAATTTTAAATAAGCAATATCTGATAGTCATAAACACCATTTCTGTCTCATCGTAAACATTTTGTAATCCAAGTTTTTTGATGTCATGAATGTAGTATAATCTTGCAGCACAGAGACATAACGCACTATCAGGTATTGTTATGTTAGCACTGTAAGTTGTCTACTCTGGTTAGGATACTTAGGAAAGCTGGTTTTGTAGCTAAGGTTTTGCATTTATTTGATTCAAGAATAAAGCAAGCGAAAAAAACATTTTCCGTGACGATTCCAAGAAGTCGAGAATAAGACATTGCTAAAGCAAATAGTTCCTGAAGATAAATAGGCAAAGATATGATCTGACGTTGGTCGTGCAAACAGAAACAATTGTTTTCTTTTTAGGTAATGTAATAAAAATTATCCTCAGCCGTCTTTATTTTTGGTTCTAGATCGATGGTAGCCCTGTATGTAGGTCTTCCGAATAAGCAAATGCAAGCAGCCGCAAAATCCTACGGGCGAACGACTGACTGGTGTGCGGAAGAAAACGGAGCTTCTTACTTTCAAAGCAAGCTTTAGATGGCCTTAGAACATAGGCTAGTAAATTGGAAAGACAATTTTCCGTTTACGCATCAGTGTAAACGCAATATCAAACTGCCGTTCAATCTCAGATTGATATTGCACAAGGCCGACAAGGGAAGCACAAACGGTATCGCCTAGCAATCAAACCTGCTTTATATTTCCAGCGGTAGAAGACAAGAAGGGTTTAAAGAACGTGTATTCAGATTAACTTTCACTGCGCGTCACGTACCTGAGCAGCATTTTGCGCAACGGTCACTGCCACATGCCAAGCCTCTACCCTGACAGCATAAGTGTTTACGAGTAAATGTAGATTGCACCCTGAGGTCAATCTGACGTTGAATCATGTATCACACCATTTGCAAAATACGGTAGAATTACAACACATTCTATGAGCGCTTGTCACTTTCTCAAGAAACCATCAAGACAGACGCAGTCAACCATTTACATGTCAGCGGTGAACTATTCAAAATAGCATTCAAAACAGAATTTTACCTAAAAGACCACAAACCTGAGTGTTCCTCTTTTTTGTTGCTACGTTAATACACAAAGCAGCCAGGTCTATGTCTATAGATCCATCTGGAGCTTTGAAAATCATTTCTAAAAGCTTAAAAACAAAAACAAAAGAATTCAACAGTAGCTTTCTGAAGCTATACTCTGAAAGATCGGGTTGAAATCTGAAACTAGCGTGAAAAGCCGAAGAACAATCAACATTTTAGACAAGTTCCTCCAGAGCAGTGCTGCCCCCAATTTTCCATTTCACATCGTCCACTTCGCATTTTTCGTGCCTGCAATCACCTCTTACGCAATGGCAGAAGGTGATTGCATTGGGTATTTGTTTCATTGGTACTTTGCAAAAAGATGCTAAATCGCCCAGGGGTGCGATATTTCTCGCGTTGGAAACCAAGTTGCGCATAAAGTCTATTTTAAACAAGAAAATCTCGGTCTTAACAAACTTGCTTATAATCCATTTCAAAGATTCTACGTAAGCTTACATACCAAGCCTCCTCAAGTCTGATTACATACCAGCAGTAAACCATTTACATTAAACTGGCAATAAAAACGAATACATCACTAAAATGGCTCCCAGGATAAATGTTAAGTAAAAAGAACCCAAATGTCAGTGAAAAACTTCAGAACTATAATACAACAGCAAATCACCTTTGGAATGCAATCAGTGTAGGAAAACATGGAGCGAGCCTTATCATCTAAGCTCAGCTGATATAGCAGATTGATTGCAATAGTCTTGTGATTCTCACTTCCTAAAGCTGCGCAAAGAATAGTGCCGCGCAGTTCAATTTAAGGTCGCGAATTGTTGTTTAACAGTATTGTCTCAACTACGCAATACCACAACCTACTCAAAACGTTTGCGATTCGTGGCAGAAAACCAGAATCCATCATCTTTTTTCTCAGAGCAGTGTCAAAAGACAAGTTCAGCAACAACAGCAAAGTCAAGCCCATCAGATCAACACTCTCACAGGGGAGGAATGGTTCCAACAATGGAATGATGTTCAAATTTGCCTGTCAAGAAAGTTCAATATTTACAACAAGTTTTTTAAGGTGTTTTAGGGACCCGGATCGGGTCCCTAGAATCAGAGAAAATGATCATCCGGTCCCTAGAATCAGAGAAAATCGGGTCCCTACAGGTGCATACTGAGTACCTAACATTTTCCTTTGAAAGAACCTGTTTACAACATTCATTTTTGAGGCAGTTCAAAGCAATGCATTCATGCAAAGACGGACATCGCATCAAAGATTGGAAAGAACATTTCCGGCATTCGCAACACATCAGCTAGTCAGGTGATCAACAAACTGTTTCAATGAGATTGGATTTATTTCTATAAGTGTCTTCAAATCACCTTTTGGAAAAAATATTTTTTCGAAAAAATCTTAAGACATTTCTTGGCCGCGATTTTGACTTAGCACATATCGGACACGAAATTCCCGGAAGATGACAACGTCAGGTTGCAGAGTTATCGGTTCTATCAGTTAAGAGAAGCATTATTAGGACTTCCACAAAGCATAGTTCTTTTTGAAAAGGTTTGTGCTTTTATCACAGCCTTAACGAGAACTGCGTTGATTGAAGTGATAGAACTTTGTGATATGAACGCCCAGCAAACAAAGAATATAATGAATGTGCGAGCGAGCGTTCCAACATGCCCACGTCACAGACATACCATTTCATCTTTGTTTTCCACGAATATGCTCAGTTTTTTCAGAAAAGACAAAATAAGGATCAACAAATCGGTGTTTTTGCGAATTTCCAACGCTTTGATGAGAATCTTGACTATACCGCGGTTTTTCATTTTTGCTTCAACTTTTGTATCTTCAGCCAAGTTCAAAAGAAGGTAGAATGCCACTGAAAAAAGATAACGTAGATGACGTTTGAGGAAGACGCCGAACAAGCCCCAATGAGCATACTACCTCTTAAAAGCTGGTTTTGCTTTTTCACAAGGCCTTGATATTTCTTTTGAGCTTTCTCATACTCTTTTTCCGTTTGTTCACTCGGTTCGCTAATCAGTGCAGGATAAAGTTTATGTTAAGGATAAACATAAGGACTGAACAAAAAAACTCAGTGTTTGTCAAACGATTGTTAACAGTGACTTTTCTGTGGGTTGCGTCAGCAAGGTACAAAAACCACAAACAACAAGTGCAACCCACAACAAACCGCACTGCCAGGAGATGAACATAATGACGCTCTTCAAAAAACGGCCACAGCCTTAAACCAGGAAGTGACGAGAGCAAAACTCTCCTTAAAACCGAAAGGATATTTGCAGCCTTGCGTTTCTCTACATCTTCTCTCCACGCTTCGTGTCTGATCAGTTCATGCTCAGCTATGGTCATCGACAGAGCACCTATCTGAGAAGCAAACGCATGACATAATATTTTTTTAAATGATCATGCTCACTGGCTGTACTAACAAGCCATTTAGTAGCATAACATTACATTCGAGAAATATGAACAGTATCAATAAAATAAGATAACTGAGGCAAGTAATGCTGACATTTCTAACAAAAATGGCTGCATCCACCAGTGATTTTACCTTGTGATGTGCAATGACGTGATGAAACTGGTAAAACGATGAAAAGCAAAAGAAAATGTACATGATGTTGGTCGATAGCTCCACACTTTTTCGCCAATCTTCGCGGAGAACTCTTGTCAGCGCACCCAAAACAGTATCTGTCAGTCATTGATAAACGAGGTCTCAAGGGCACGTATGTCGTATACTACCCACTGACGCATATTTAAACAACTTTGCACCAAACCACTCAATCTTGCAAACCACCAAAATCTACATAAGCCTTATAGCGACATTTTCACTTTCACATTTATCCAACTCCACGTAGGAAACCTATTGAAAGACAAGTGCACGGAAGCATTTCGCTTAAAATCGAATACCGACTGAACTCACGGCAAAAGAGTTATTTTTCATCAAAAACGTTATGATTCGTAAATACATCAACGCGGTACGTTATCGGGCTCAAGAATGTTAGTCAGAGCTGCCACAAAACAATGTACAAATCCTGAATTACTGTGCTGCAAAAGTTCTTCCAAGTTATCCGGGTTTCTTGTCAATTGTAGAAGCAATGCTGATGCTTTAATCTTTGACGGAACTTCTTCATATAAGAGTTCAACATATTCATCAATGTTGTTAACACTTGCCAGTTCACCATCAAGCAAACTCATATCGTTCATGCAGTCTGGTGTAGGGTCAAGCAAACCCCGTAAAGGTTTCTTTTTCATCGATTTATCTGGAGGAGCTTAACACATGAATTGAAAATTTGAGCAACTCAATAATGACACGAAATTGCTACTCAGCTCACAACAGCACGGCACGCTAACAAGCAACTGATGACCAAAGGAATACAAACTAAAGGCACAGATAAACACTTGGAGTGATGATGAACTAAAAACAGGAGACGTCCACTAAATGTGTCGACTTCCTCGAACGTACAATCCAAAATTTGAAAATCTGAACGAAACTCAGGCTATAAGTCATTCAGGTTTCAAATTAAAGGAGCTACTACTGTATAACAGGGATGGACAACCTGCGATCGTGCATCAGTAAAAACTCTTTGTCCACTTTTATGCGGATACTCAGTAGAAGGACCGCCAAATAGACGTGTAATTACGCTTGAATAAATTCATTAAAATGTTTGACATTTCATTATGCTTATAGGAACGAGTAAATGGGATATTATCGACTAAATCCTATTCCTAAATGTAATTCATAAAAATAACTTGTGCTCACAGATAGCCGTAGTTCACAAAAATAAATGTAATGCGGCCGGCAATAACGAAAAGGCTGCGCACCCCTGCAATATAATAACGCGTAACAGGGTCGGCCTTAAGCCGATGCAGCTGCCCGCGCCATGGTGCTTGGGTAGGTTGTTCATTTTTGCCAGATACTCCTTGCGCTCGAGAATTGTATAAAGGCTTATAAATGTCATTGTTGCCCAATAATTATCTCGTTTAAAGGAAACGATGAATTTCCTCGAATTATTATCTAATTAAACGTGCTCAATTCTCATGCTAGGGTGTTATATCTGCGTTCCGCCATGTCCCACTCTTCATGGATAGAATTTGGTTGTTAATAGTGCTAGTTAAGACTGCAGTAGACCTATAGCTACTGCAAATAAGGTGTGTAGTGATTCAACACGCCATGAACAGATCAAGACGAGTGTCTGTCGTAGTAACTTTGATGGCAGTTCTGCTAACGTAACGTTAGCAGAACTGTGTTTCAACTTTCAAGTCCCCCTGACTTTAAATATGTAAATGCAGGAACACTTCCCCGTTCAAGAGCTTTCCATGTTGCAGAGCGCGTATAAGGCTCGCGCACCAATAGAAATTTATTGACACCCCCATGGGGAGGTGCGCCCCCGGTTTTAATATTTTGTCAAAAGTACAATTAACTGCACCACTTTGAAACAAACGACAAAAGATGAGAGGTTGATCCTGCGGAGGCCAAAATTATCATCGAAACCAGAGCTAAATTTTGTGAAGTGTTCGCACTTAAATTTATGTCCTTGTCTCTGTCCACAAAATTATTCCGTGTTATTTGTCGGTCGTGAAAGTACTTTTATTATATGCCGCCCCACCAAACTTTTATTGTGATTTGCCTATTTGCGAGAGTAAATCGGTAGAAAAACCACGACTTCAAAGTCCAGGTTCATAAACGTGAAAGACGCTTAAAGCTACTCTACACCTTAACTAGGCAAGGCAAATATTGTGAATGTCATCCAGCACACTCGTTCCTGTTTGTCAATATACTGGACTGCTTGCTATATGCTTTTATTTCATTAATCAACCGTGCGCATTATATTGTTTGATAAGTGTTTCTACACCTGTGACGTCGTAGTTGTAAAATCTTTCTACATTACATTTCTAATACAGAAAAAACGGTTTGCATTCCAAGTCCATGCATAATGAAGCATAATAATGAGTAACTACAAAATTGGGCTTTTGGGGAACTTTCGGTTGATGGATGGATTACTCTCTGTGAAGTATGCTTTTTTCTATGTATTGCATCATAAAGCGGATACTTGATCATGCGCCCAGATGTTACCTTTAAGCAAGAACGCGTCTGCGATTGTGGTTACCGAAAGCGAGATAAGTAATCAGTTCATGTTAACAGTTTTCTCCAAGTCAGTTGTTCTTTGAACGAAAGTTCCGTTCAACAAGAGCGAAGTAATTGCATATTAAGTTCAATTCGCTTGTCAGTTCGATTTGATTGACGTAACTTTGCACTTGCGCTCGCCGCTCCGATCCCAATAACAGAGCTTCCACTGCAAATTTCGGCTTGATTGCGAGTGGTAGCGGTACACTGTCTCGTGTCCACCACAGCAGCATGCTATTAGTCATCATAAACATGTGCGTAGCTGGAGGACACATGAGCTATGTTCACAGCATATAAAAAGCTGTTGCTTTATCATATAGCCTACACACATTTGCCATCTTTTTTATATTCATACACACATTTGCCATCTTTTTTATATTCATAAGTTATTTTGCTAAAATATCTTCATCAAAAAGGTCATAGCACGGTTGACTGACCACGATGATGTAATAACACAACTGGACAGAGGGGCCCCGCGCCTAGGTCTTGCATTGGGCCCCGCACCTGCTAGGGCCGGCCCTGGCGCGTAATTACGTAGAGATATTTATAATCATCATCTAGAGTCAGCTACTTCAACTAACATCTACAGGGGTAACTCTTCCGTTTGCTAATGGCCAATCGAGTTGGACTGACATGTCGAATCACTTCGATTTTTAGACGAAATTTTAAGTGATGTTATTTTCTACTGAGCAATTTCTTGATTCATTTGAAAGAGGATAAACCTGGGTTTCGTTTTTCGGTCATAGACCGAATATTTTTTAGAAGATAAAAAAAAATTGAGTTATATTCGGTAACCCTGCCTGAAAAGGTAGGCTAGCGAATACCATTGCAGGGAGTTTTAATGCTATTACGGGACAAATTACCGGAATGTCTCAGCGACAAAAAAATAGCCCTGGGCAAACTGAGATGTAAGACGAACACAACACCAAAGAAATGTTTTTTAAATGCCTTCTTCCCAAACTCAACCTAATAGCACACAGTGTTGTCAACAGAATAAAGACACATATTCAAATTGTTGACTCCAACAAAAGCAATTTTCTGAAAATGGCATAACATTAATATTGGCAACTTACATCAAATGTTGATGGCGTGTGTTAAACAGCTGAAAAGGCATATGTTAAGCAACTAAAAACGTCACAGGTAATATTGGTTTACATAAGAACGACTTCTATTTATAACTAGACGTTTAATGAAACCAGGTTGATGCAAAAATCTACAGGAGTTGACACAAGCAGAGTTGAATCTAAAACACAAAGTCTAAGAAACCTCATACTATTGCAGAAGAGTTAATTAAACCATACCAAAAATTTAAAATTCCCTTCTAAACGTTTAGAAGCTAGTTCTTGAATATAAATTGTATGGAGTGCAAAGCCAGAACAAATTTTTTTGGGGGCACAGGAGTAAAAAATGTTGGGGTTCAAGGTGCGTTTTGTGTATCTAGTACACACTACAGATGATAGCAGTTGGCAAGACCAGTGCAAGGAAGCTATAGATTTAATTTGAAAAACAGCAAAACATTTTACCACAAAAGTTATAACAGTGAAATGATCTAAAATTCATTATTATTTTTGCTCTACGTCCGAAACTTGGAACAACGGTAATAGGTATGAGATGTCACCAAAAAATCGCATATTTGTTGCTTCTGCCACGCAGTTTGTTCCAAGGCTGTTTTTATGATCAAGCAGTTCAAAATGACCACCACAGAATTAAATCATTTAAACCTGTCACGAAATACATTTTTTGAATTTCTGCACAAGGACTCCTGCTGGTTCAAAAACGATGTGCAAGGCAGCACTATTTTTGTCAATGACAATCATATCTAACATATACCCATATGGGTATTACCAATACTGGAAATTTGGGATGATCAATTTAGAAAACTAACCAAATGTTCCATTTAAAACAATCTTTATGTACTAAACAGTAGGTTATGTTATACTGTACAATTAATTTTGCATGCTTTCAAAAGTGCAACTATAAAAATGAAACTATTGAACACTAGCGATCTTCATTTGCAAGACTCTCTCATTTAGTATTTGAAAAGTTACACAAAGATAGACTTGTTTTGAATGTGTTAAATGATTGCTTGGTGCTGAGGCCAAGTCAAAAATATGGGTCTTTATTTTAGTTTTTCATGACTTGGATGTTGCAAGAATGTTCTGCATTCATTCAACATTGTTAATTTTTTCCTTACTTTGATTTGAGAGTTCGTTTGTGCATTTGTACTGATAGTCTTATTCTACAATTTTGGTTACCACTGTGGTGTTTTACTTTGTTGTGCTATAGGAACAGCGCACCCAATAGATATTTATCATTATGCTGGTTGATGTTCACAACAAGCAGTTTTGCTATCAGTGCCAGATAACAAAACTTTGAGTGTTTTGGCTGGACTCTTCTAAAGGGTTTTCAGCTTTCTTGATATCTTGCATTCATTGGTTGTGGAATTAATTTTTTATTTATCACCAACAGGGGCATAACAAGGGGGGGACAATTCCCCGGGCACCAAATCACTGCAGGGATCACCTAATTATTGTGGGTTTCACTGAAAAATCCCAACAATGTCACATGTACATTCTTCAATACAGTAAATTTGCTTCCGAAAGATCTCAGGTTCGAACAGGGGGTGCCAAACTTGTTTCTTGCCCCAGGCGCCACCTAACCTCGTTACGCCCCTGATCACCAACATCTTCAAAACTTTGTCAAAAAGACAATGAGAAAC
>Ga0210059_1011120_pt1 | contig 13813 bp, 8 predicted proteins | sample Ectturendosymbi2_FD_188042 | JGI IMG/M metagenome (GOLD analysis project Ga0210059, IMG submission 188042) | Ecteinascidia turbinata endosymbiont from Florida, USA - Sample 2 (SPAdes) (version 2) | ecosystem: Host-associated > Tunicates > Ascidians > Unclassified | place: Key West, Florida...
GGATTGTTGTAACTGTAGTCAGTTTGTAATGTACAGTAGTAGGGATTGTTGTAACTGTAGTCAGTTTGACCGAGACTTGGTGGAGCAGTGAGTAGAATGTCGGGTAAAAGAAGCAGTAGCCCATGGTGGAAATTATTCTCTAACAAAATTCAAAACTTAAAGCTGTCTCAAGAACTGCCCAAACAAAACTTAACGACTTTCTACTAGAAAGTAATGCAGTGGTGCAGCGCTTCTCAACCGGTGGGCCGCGAAATGTTCCGATGTAACGCAATAATTACGCCTAGTCACGAGTTCTGCAAGAAATTTTTTGTGAAGTGGGCCCAAAATCAAAGTCTCGGCGAAGAGTGGGCCGCGACATCAAAAAGGTTGAGAAGCACTGCAGTAGTGCACCACTTGATGCTCTGCATTGCATGTAAATGCAAATGTCAGCCTTTTCAAATTCTTGTTTGTATTTTTCATGTCAGGGTATTCACGAAAACACGATACAGTAAGCGGCAGTCCTAATCATAGAATACTTTTAACCCTTGCCAGGCTCTGACCTTCAACTAATTAAACGCCATTTTAGGAACGATTTATGTGTAGTTCAGCTATAAGGTCAGTTCGCCTGTAGCGACGGTTTCTGTGAAGTGTTAAAACGTTATAGGGCAATTCCACTATATTTCAAAAAGACGCTTTTCGTATACAACATTTGCGACCACCATCGCCGAAACGGTGTCACCGAAAGGGCATTGCCGAACTGTCCTAGACCCAAAACATTTTGCCTGAGAAGTATGTTCATGCCAAAAAGTTGTCTTTCAAAACATTTTACAATTCATTTTCTTAAAGTAATATAAAGACATATGCAATGCAATCTTCACTTTACTAATACCAGGAAAGTGTTAAAATTTACTAAAAAAATTAGTAAAGACCACAATTTCGAGCAAAATACTGTAGTTGGTGACGTTGCGAGCTTCACCTGCTTTGTCAGCTTTTACGCCTATGACATAAACTCTTAGAATGCATCTCCTAAAAAATATTGCATGTTCACCAACTCGAGTGTTTGGTTGGAAGCATTAGTGCATGTTAAAGCTGGTCGCACCGAGAACTCTTACCACTCGTGACACTCCCATAGGGAGTTGAAAGTGTGTTTGATGAAACCGATCCTAGTATATCTTTGCTTTTACATAATTTCAAACCATACCTGATAATCTTCGTACCAGCAGTCTTCAAAATATTCAAGATCCAAGGACTCTCCGCTGATGTCACTAACATTAGACGGAGACTGTGGATCTTGGCTGGTAGTTGGTTCTTGTTGCTAAATTAAATTGAAAGAAATATAGAAACAAATTCATGGGTATTTTTGCTCAACTATATGAAGAGTTCTACTGGCAAATCTTTTATCGGTCATCTCATAGACTCAGGATGACGCCACCGACACCGTGATAAGCTATCACGGTGGCCTCCCTCAGCACCACACCAGAACGATAACAACAGATGCTATCCTCAAACTGAACGCAATGCTCCACATGTTGCAGGGACGGAGTTTAAAGGGGGGACATGCTCCCTCCCCACATTTTGGACAAAGGGACATAATATCTTTTGGCCCTTCAATATTTTGTGATAAGAATAATGAAATTGTGTAAATTGCATGGTTACATTACCGTTGGAAACGTTTCCCCAGCATAAAGCCAGGGAATATATGAGAAAATCGACATTATCACTGGATTACCTGCAGACACAGTATACAGATTTGCTATGTAAACTGAGTTGTCATGATTGTTGATAATTGTGTTGGTTTATTTTGAATTACCGAATCGGTGTCTACAAATATGACCTATCCTTGGTTCCAGTGTCAGCGTAGCCTTAGATGAAAAGCGTAGATTTTTGTTTTTGCACTGTTCTAAGATTACATGCGTGAATATGGCGGTGATATACTGTCCATTTTATATGTCTTGAAGCTCAAACTTTGCTAAGAAGCGATTCAGTTTCAAAGTATTTTTCACTGCGCTATAGTCACTGCTTAGCAACAATCGCATTCATTTTAGATCTGGATATTTGTTTGTGATGACATGTATTGTGACGGTTCAATCACATATATGTGGAGCCTTAACGTATTCATTAACGGTTTCTCCTTACCTTACCGGCGAGTAAAAATCAGCCTGGTTTCTCTTTGCCTTATCGGCGAGTAAAAATCATAAAACATTAGACTGCGACCTACTGTTCATAAGCTCAGTGTTTCAACTCTCATCTAATGTTAATTGCCACCCTATCCTACAGTAAATAACTTGAAATCATTTAATTGCAACGAGAAGAGTCAGAAGCAAAATCTAACGTAAGTAGCAAGATGCTTTTTATTTTGTAAGTGCTGATGGAATTGACACTGCCATTACTTACAGATACTGAGATAACTTGCATAGGGATGGATATTAAGATTTAGTGGCAAGCTCTCAGAAGGATCACAGAAACAGCGCCATTACGAAAGGTAGATGCGGGATGACGTGGATAAAAGAGTTAAATTTGTTTCACATTTCAATTTATGAACTAAATTCGTATATACATAAGAAAGGAACGAAAATTTGTAAAGTTTTGCAGAAGGACACTTGAAAGCTGCCTCCTTTTGCACATTTTCCCATAATTGTTGCCTTTATTTGAAAAACATACGACTTACTTCAGAAATCCTTTGAATGTGGCTCTAGAGTGGTACATATTACATAACCTTTAAGTAAACAATGGTGCAAAGCTCTCAAGATGGGGGCACCGCCACAGTATCTCTGAAAAAGAAGAGCCCGATGCGACTGCCTCGATATCCTTACCTAATATCCATCCCTGAGCTTGCAATCTGTCTTGCTGGCAAACCGCATGTGACTAAAACGAAACTAAATTTGAATTTCTTCCCATTACGGCTTCAAATTCCGCAGTTTACAGGTTATTATATTTTCCAAAAGCCCGTGATTTGTACAAATTTGATTACGTGCAGTGCTAAGCTGTCTTTGCATGCATCTGAGCGTGGTCAATAAGTTTTGTAATATTGTTGTTGCGTTGTGTTTACAGCTTAATTCCATTTTATATTTCAATGAAATCAGTTAAATTTGCCAGGCCTCATCAAACAATTTAAATGAAGTAAGTTTAAAGTAGCTGCAAAGGTTTTTCGGAATAATTTGAACATAGCGAAAAGAGCTTACGGATTATCAAAAATACAAACATTTTTGAACGCGTTGAAAACGTTTGCGTTGATCAACTTCATACGTGAATTAATCGCTCAAAAATTTGATGACAACGGGATCCACTTCTTATATGCGCGAAAGTTTTGTAGAAGGCCTACTTCGAAAGTCAGTGCCTCAGTCAGAGGAAAGTCTCTGCTCGGCTTCGACTGAACCAGGCGCGTAGCCAGGGGGGGGGCAATGCCTCCCCCAATTCCGGAAGTTGCACCAAAAATTTTCAGGGTAATCAAGGTTTTGATGCGTAAGCCAAAGAAATACTTCAGTGCAAATCAACGACACTTCTTACGGAACCTATTACATCAGCCTTTAGTCGAACCTGATCAAAGCACTATGTTTTACCAATTGTCCATGATTAATCAAACGTTGTGTACATGAGGGTCGAAAAATGTTATCCAGGGCGGGAATATTAGTTTTTTCAAGTGAAGCGAAGGATTTTTCTAGGGGGGGCAAAAATGATGATATTGTACTTTATCCACTCGAAACGAAGAAAACAACCTTTCTGCTAAAAATGTGATTGGAGAATGTCAAATTTTTCCAAGCCCCCCTTCTACCCCTTTCGACGCTCATCATTGTGTATACAGGCCCCCAACCAGCTTGGGACACCAGGGGGTCGAAGAGTTTTCTGAGGAGGACAAATGTTTCAAACTATGTCCAATAGTTTCAAAATATGTTCAACACATTTTTCCAGGGGGGGAGCGAAACATTTTCTAGGGAGGCGCTTCAGTTACGAGCCTGTGTGCATATAGCGTGCATAGAGCATTGTAAATGCTAGAGAATTCATGTCATATCTGGCATTTACCTGAGGTTTAAGCTCCGTGTGCAAGTTGATGACAATGAAATGCAAACTTGTATCTAAGTGCTTGTAATCACTAACTAAAAGTAAAACAAGGAGTAACGCTTTTCGCAACTGTTTCTGGCGTACCAGCTTGCTGCAAACTTCATTTCAATGCCATCGCAAAAATTCCTCTTTCTGTTAACCCTACCGTGCTACATATGCAGTATTACTTTTGTTTGTAGCATCAGCCGTAACCTTAAATGGACATCGTATATTTTTGTTTTTGTACACTTTTAAAGTAAATAGCGACAATGTACGTTTTATATGCCTTGGAGCTCAAACTTTGGCTGAGAAGCAATCCAGTGTCAAAGACTTTTTTTATTACACAAATAGGCCATAGACCACGGGCCTCTAACGAGGCTCAAAACGAGGGCCAAACGAGGACTTAAAAAAGAAACAGGGCCGCATTATGACTATTCTAGAGCTGCAATATGACGCTGACGCAAAAAAGGTTGTACCTGAAACTTACTAGAAACAGCTTTTGCTTTTTTTTCCTGCGAATGATAACGTGAGTTTTAGGGAGTTTATCTCTAGCCCTCTCCATGTTCGTTTGAAACAGCTACGTCCAACCCGCGGCCCAGTCGAAAGTTTTGTGCGGTCTATTTTCAGTTTTAGCTGCAGTGATAAGTATCCTACGTACTGACAACCACTTCTTATTTTGATAATCTTCAATTAGCCATTTTTGATGCAGGCAGTTTTCAGTACCACTTCAACCAGGGACATAACGATGGTGGCACAATTCCCCTGGCGCCCTGTCACTATGGGAGCGCCGAATGACTACAGGGTCGCCGAACAGTCACACCGATGTCACAAGCACTTTTTTCAATACACTATATTTACTTCCAAAATATCTCAGGTTCGAACGTGGGGGCGCCAAACTTGCTTCTTGCCCCGGGCGCCATCTAACCTCATTACGCCCTGACTTTAATACGTCTGTTACCATTGCAGTTAAGATTCGAACGCATTCAGTACATTAGCTTAAGGTAAATTTAGTTTGCTAAGATCAAAGTAAGCTATTCAATGTGCGGCCCCCACTAATGTGCCATTATGCGGCTCTGGTTAAGACAGTGACATGATTTTTTGCTCAGTAAGCCATTTGGGTTGGACATAGCTGGTTTAAAATGAACTTGTTGACACGCTGGCCGAGCACTTTTAAAACCGGTGAATAAACAAAATAACTTAAATGTTAATTATTTCAAAATTCCCAAAAAGCATTGCGGGCTGCACAAAATGCCCTCGCGGGCGACATGCGGCCCCCGTGCATGTTTGAGACCCCAGATTTCATTCTAGATATGAATTTGTTACGATTAAGCATGCATTGTGCCGTTTCAATCACAATGATGTGGAGTGTTAACGTTTTCATCAATGATTTCACATTAACTTGCCGGTGAAAAACGTTTTGTCACGTAATCATAGTCTGACCTGTACATAGTCTTGAAAGTCTTTCAACTCTCATCTGATCTTAAACCCTATCCTACAGCAAATTTGAAATTATTCAGCTGCAACGGGTAGACCCAGCAGCAAAATCTAACGCAAGTAGAAAGTTGTTTTTTTTTGCAAGTGCTGAGGACATTGACACTGCCATCACTTACAGGTAGTTTGCAATCTCTTTTCTTGATGAAGCGCATGTGACTAAAATGAAACGAAATTGAATATTTTACCAGTCGATTGGATTTTGTTATTTAAACACCCGTGGATAAAAAAAGCTTAAAACCCTTACCCTAAAATGGCTAGATCAGCGGTTCCCAAACTTTTTTGAACGTTCCCCAAACCTGAGTTTGGTGAACACGCCTCAAACAATGACCCAATCCTTAAATAATGTATGAAAAAATAATGATTGTAGGCCTATTGGGGATTTTTGCCAGAAGTTGCTAAGTTTGTTTTTAATGTCAGCATTCCACTCTTTTCTCAGCAAGTGCTTATGCTACAGATAAAGACAAGCAATGGTAACGTTGAAAATACACAACCCCGGTTTGGAACGCCTCGGCATGGCCCATTTTTTGACACTTCGCCACTGTTATTTCGGTTTCGACCCATACTTTGGGAGCCACTGGGTTAGATCGACTAGCCGACCGTTGTGTTAAGCTGCGGCGACAAGTATTATTAACTTCACTCCAGAGTCGTGGTGAGAATCGATTGTGGCTTCGTTTCCGCAAATACACAACCATTTTCACATTTTGTGTAGAGAGGGTGGGTGAAACATACAGAGAGGGTGGGTGAAACATATAGAGAGGGTGGGTGAAACATATAGAGAGGGTGGGTGAAACATATAGAGAGGGTGGGTGAAACAAACGCAAGTTTGTAACTTTTGCATTTCAGAAGCGTTTAATGAAATAAAATCCAAACATTTTTCAAACGCGTGGAGGTATTCTAGCCTTTACGTTATCAGGTGCATACGTAAATCAGTCGCTAAGAAATTGGATAAGATCCACGTCTTTTATGCGCTAAAGTTTTGCAGACCAACTTCGGGAGTCCGTGTCTTAAAGCAAAGTTGCTACTCGGTTTCGACTGAATGTGTGTTGGTGTACACCAGAAGTGCGTAAATATAGAAAACGCAATCATAATGACGGCCACGATGGTTTCCTGCTCAACTGCAGTATTGGCTGCAAAAAGCATACTACGGATCGTGCACTTATAGCATTGAGAGGTTTATAGCTCTTTTGCAGGAAAGGTTTACGAGCAAATGGTGGCATTGATCCAATGTAGAAGCTTGGAACTTTACTACCAAAACTTTTACAACTTGTCAATTCAATGAAAGCAGACTTTGTATTTGTCTACTTAAATCTGAACACAATTGTTCAGGAAAAAAAGCCAGAAACATGCACGTTTCATGGATGATACTTTAAAAACAAGGAGCATCATAAATATTTAAATGTTGGAACTCGGTTGTTGTTTACTCCCATATTAAAATTTCTGTCTACGCACCTGGTTGCCACTGCTAGTATTTACCAAAAGATCTTGTGGTTTGACTTTGATGTGATCTATGTGGTCTTGTGGTTTTTATTAGCAGTACATTTCATTTTGGATATTATATCAATTTGAATTGATTATCACATTTTCGAGCATAATTATGTCGATTAAAGCCCAACTCTCGGAATTAATTGTTGAGGACAATCTTCACTGAGGAGTTGCCAGGAGTAGCCGCGTACGATTCTTTGTTTGTTTTGTTGCGTCGGGTAATTCTGCGCTCGTGCACGGCTCGGCTCGGCAACTCCTGGGCGCAATAAAACAAACAAAGAATCGTGCGCGGCTACTCCTGCAACTCCCCAGTGTAGATTGGCCTTTATGCATGGCTAATTGCTAGATATCTAGACATACGCCTACCACTGCCATGGACGTAGCCAGGGTAGGCACTTGAGCCAAAATATAAAACTCCATAATACACTAAGACCCCATTTTGCCGATTTTATAAAAAGGTCGGACTACGGTTGAGTGAACGGGACGTCATCGAAACGCAAATAATTGGTGACGCAAACTCGGTCCCTGACGTGTTGTTCCTCGTCATCGAGACGTTGGCAGTCAGTTATTAACCGACTTGCGCTCGAGCTGGAAAGTAGTGCAATAAGGTTATTATTCAACATGCTGAAAACTTTGTTGAATTTTGCTCACCAGCTTTGTTCACACGGAAAGCTTTCGTGTAGATTCAAAAGATGAAACAAGAATTTTTTCTCTACAACTTGAAAGTCGGTAGTTCAACAAACCAGTGGTAAATGCGACGTTGTTTTCCCAAAAAGGATATATTTTACTCCGAGATGCTTTTTGTTTCGCTTCCCAAGCTAACACCAGTAGCTCAGATGTTAACAACAATTTTTTTTTGTTATAGTCCTCGTCAATATCGGAAAAGCTACATAAGGTTAAGCAAATTTTACCTCTTCTTCTGTTACCGGTGTTTCTTCAATTTGGCTCGTATCCGTTTGCGTAGATACTGTGCTTAAACACTGAAAAGAAAGAATTTATTGTCTCGTATACCATTTACATTGGCAGTAGATCAATCATAGAGATCGTTTTTCTGCAATTTCTATTGCTTGCATCATGTATGGATTTAACAGCAGGAAGAACAAGGTTTTGCCAAGAAACTTATAACGACTGTCCAACTACAGTTAATTTTGATCAAAAGCTTGTTGATTGCGTCTTTTTAAAATGTGTCTACAAAGAAGGTGGATTTACATCTTATTTTGGGAACAGAGCATTCAATGATCCTATCGTGCCATGGTGAATCAGCGTCTTTCTTGTGTTCAAAATTCGAACAGTAGGCTAAATGACATGATTTTACTTGTGAGGTAAGCCCGATCCATATTGGCTGGTCTTCCATGCCGAAGATGAGGTGCTGGGAAGTTGGTAGCAGACACCAATCGTTTCAGTACAGAGAGAGAGAGATACTACTCTTTTGGAACTCCGAGTAAAAGTTGTGTAAAATATTTAGTTGCACTTATTTTGGCTCATATTTGTTCAAACGTGGCATGTCTTTGGAAAATAAGTTACACTAACGATAACAAAAGTTTCTTTTCCAGATAAATCTACCGCGTGCTTGTCGCGGTGGTAAGCAATGTAAAAACATTATCATGAAACATGATCTAAATATAAAGTCTGATCAAATTATGTGAGCACTGCCTTTTCTAGACGTGTCGGACTCCATATTACCAGTTGAAAACTTTTATCCAGCCAAGATGTGTGCTTGGTTGGGAAGACATGTTTTCAAAATGAGTTGGAGTGTTAATAGTTTGAAGAATTTATAGGCAGGTTACTTGGTTTGAGGCACATTTCTGTCCTGGTGATAGTTTTAGGAAGGCAAATACGTTCTCTGGCACCCGGAAATTTTTGGAACGCTGTGTGGCAATATATTTGATTAAATTAGAACCACGACTATAGTGATTTTGGGAAGAATCACGAGAAATGAAATTCTGCTTTTATTTAGATAGTACTATTTACATAATAGTAAAATGTAAATACGTACGTCAGTCCATTCGTCACTTGAATAATTCTGATCCTGACAAGTACTTTCAGAAGTAACGCACTTATCGCTCAAATAAGAAAAATCATCATTCTGAAATCGCAAGCAAACTTTCGATAAGTCGTGTGTCTTAAATATTCAAACAACAGATGTACGAAATGAAAATAACTCGTTGGTTGGTGTTTAGTGGGTAGTTTTTGTCAGCTTCTTTACTGTGGAAAAATAATTTTGATAGAAATCAATCTTGGTCTTACTTTCTTAACTGAATTTCGTACTCAATTCATTTAAGAGAGTTAAGACATTGTCAAAACCATGCGGACTAAATGTTAAGTAATCTGCTAGGTCGACAAGGCCTGAAACATAAAATCAAAACGTACATTGCTTTCAAATTTTTAGGTGCATAAACATGAAAGAATTAATGGTTGGAAAACTGAAGTGATGAAATATTTTGATTTTATAAATATTCTAACATTTTTTGAACTTTGCTCATCGGTGCTATGTTCGTCTTGTTTCATGTTGTTGAACAAAACACGAACTTTCTGTAAAAAATGACAACAGCAATCATTGGCTTAAATTTGCTGTAAACAGCATGTTGCTACCCTCCATTTCTCTTAAATGGAAAGTCAGATAGACACTGCTGTTTATAGGAAATGCTCACACCTGTGAACAGTCACACAGCTACGTGCTGCTCAAAAATGTCCTTAAAAGTATATATCCTTTCGCACACATAGCCGCCCTTTCGTTGAAATGCCCATCATTTAACAAGTTAACTTGGAGAACGTTTTGCAATGGTGTTTACAAAAAGCTTAAGAGTGCAAAGACGAAAACAAAATTGCTCTACTCGAAATTCTGCTAACTACATGCAATACAACTTTAACGCCTTCACAAAATTCTACAGCCGAACTTGATGATTTGGTCTAATTCAATTTAATATGTTTACAAAGCTTTGGGCAGAAATTCGAATCTTTTGCCTATTTCACAGCAACAAAGTTTAAAAAATCTGAGCAAAAACCTTTGTCTCACTTTGGATATTTGCAATAATATATTTCCTAAAGTGACAACTTACAGTTGCTGAGCCACTGGATGAAGCTTTGTTGAACTGTTCCCAAGCTTTGCATTTGTCACTGAGCTTCGGTTTGGGAACAGTTGTGCATTTCGTCCAGCTGCAACTCGTCGATGAGAGCTGAATATTTTTATATTGTTTAATATTTCCCAAACATTATTGTGAGCTTTCATTTTTTCTTTTAAAGCTTGTATGGAAAAACTTGATGTAATAAAGTAAAACTACCAACAAGTTTCAAGGTGACTTATAGTGTCATATTAGGCGTTTGCAGTTTGCACAACACAGTTTCATCTCCGCAAAAAAAACAGTTCGTCTCAGGTCATGGGCGTCCTCAAAGGGTACAAATGTGCATCTCCCTTCCTGGAAATTGGGCCTAAGACAAAAGTTTCAAAAGAAATTGTACCCTTTCAACAGGAATTTCCAATTTGGGAGTGTGATCATCTTTCTGCTATTTTTTAGGAGTGTTATGTAAAAAATGATCCAATTGGACATCCGGAGTCGGACAAAAAAATCCGACTCCAACCCCCAGTGTTGTTAGGATTCCGACTCCACCCAGAAACCTCCCACCCCGCAACCTTGTGGTATGGCCCAACTTGCGAGCGAATTCTTCTGCTGTTGGTCTTGATTACGTAACGGTAAGATGGCTCACTTCAAGTTACGATAGTAGGCGTTTTGCCGAATGTAGCTGCTGAATGCAGACATCTTGACAGATAATGCAGCGAGACAGTGACTGCTGATAGCGGTAAGCCACGCAGTTTTATACTGTGTGAAAAGAAGCCAGTGTGAATCTATAGCAATGCAACCACAAGTTTGAAATATCCATTGCAAGTGTGAGACTGAGTGTGACCAATGTGCCTGAGTGAATAGCTTAATCCAGCGTGGGGCAACTACCTTTTACCTACGGGTCATTTCACAAAACGTGATACTTTGCGGGCCACTTCCGATGTATAAAACAACAGATTCACAAGATTTGAAACTAAAAAAAGGAAGACATGTGAGTGCTTCATTGAAATTATTACACAATAGCCAACAGCCATTTATTACAAATCTTCATCAGTGACATGCCTGTAGTCGAAGCTTCTATGACACTACCGTTCCTTTAGAAATACCAGTGTTAGTGGCAGCAAGTCGGAGAATGTCGTGTTTCGTCTGCTACTCCATTTCTATTTTTACTGTAGATTTGACATGCTTCATCGTACAAAATGTACGTATTGCCACATATGTGTGTGTTTCCAAACGTTGAGCGCATTTTAGTGCGAAATCTTTCAGTTTGGGAAATCTGTCTTTGCTGACTAATGTCCGTAAGCTCTTTTCTGCCTCTAATACCGTTAGTATTGTTGCCTACGTTTTTATTAAAAGATGTTATGCTTGTTCTACAGTAATTAGAATTACCTATTGCAGGGATGGGCAATTAATTTGGCTCAAGGGGCACTTTGAGAAGATCGCGTCTAGCTGATAGACAGACAGATTTATTTGGCGGTGTTGAGTTCATTGCTCCACTGGCGCCAGGTGTACTCTTCAAGACAACGAACGCCGGGGCACCGAAAAAAACACAGAGGTGATACAGTCAGGTGCCCAGCGCAGGGTTAGGGGAGGTCCGAACCTTCTAATTTGATCGTAACAAATGTAACCTCACACGCTCTTCAACAAAATTCAAATTTGAAGATTTTTCTGAATGCTTCCGCTGGCCACAGAAAACGCTGTGGCGGGCCACATGCAGCCCGCGGGTGTTGTGCAGTTGGACTTGGACCACACTGTCTTAATGAAACTGCGCTTATTTGCCGTCTTTTTACACACTGCGTGGCTTGTTAATTCTGGAAATGTGCACAAGGCTCAGTTCTAACTTTTGAGTGAGGAAGTGCAAAGCTTATTTACTCCGGCGTGTTTTCATAATTCATCTGTGCAATTGTTATGCCTGCGTGGTGTTCTAACTTTAGTAAGTTATCAGTTGTCTGATAGTCGTTGTCAACTTACAAGTCTACTTCTCATTGCTTGAAAGAGTTTTGCGAGAGTGTTTAACTTTCGTGTTTTTTTCACCGTTGCTGATGTTCTGGCCATTGATTATTCTGAAATTATGACTGATTTTTAGAAAGTGCTCGAAAAATGGATTTTACTAGTTTATGAAAAGAAAAAGCATTTCTGATAGCCAAAGTGCAAAAAACATTTCAGACAAAATTTTGAGATGTGAGGTTCAACCCGCACAGACTGATGTGAGCACCGCAAACGCAGTTATGGATAGTTCAAGTCCAATTCAGACTCAGTCGTCTGCAGTTCACAATAATAATGATATTGGATGATAGACAATAATAATGATATTGGATGATAGCCAAATCAAGAAAAGCTGTAAAGGATGAAAAAAAGTACAACCTTTTGCAAACTCGAATACAACTCCGCCTGAATACGATTTCAAAAAAATGTGAACAGAGCGCGTGCTTTCATGGGGAATTTTCTTTGTGGTGTAGAAAGAGTAAAGCTTTTGTGAAGGTCCATTTGCATTGCATCGATAAGCGAAATGTCGACGTTGCCCCCCCTGGAAAAATTTCTGCGGACGCCCATCAGAGATGAGCACGGATCAGGACTGGATCAAGACGAAAGCCATTTTTGGCCGGATCAGGACTGGATCGGACTGCAATTTTTATGAAAATTGGCGGATCAGAACTGGATCGGACTGAGTAAATTTTTATGTTTTTATGTGATTATTCTAAACATATCAAAACTTTTAGTTGTGATCCGATTTTACAGAGTTGCTAAATGGCAGTGTATATTTTGCCATCAGTGGCAAAAGCTCTGCTGGGACTATTTTGCAATTCGAACTGTTTCCACCTTTGTCCACATATAAGGTTGAATTCTAGTAGCAACGTCAAGATAGTTGAGTGGTTAGTATCTATGACTGCTGTGCGAGTGTTCGTTGGTTCTGCTCTCACCCTTTCCTTAGGTTTTGGGTTTGGTTTTAGGTCTTAGGTCATCTTGCAAGCACCTTACGCTAATCCAATTGTGTCGTCCTTGTCACTTGACCAATCCTATCAATCGGATTCTCATGATGTCAAAATAACTCCAGCAGTGATTTACCTCTAATGCCAAATAGACACTTACTCATCAAACTTTGGCAATGCCAAAAGGCTGTGTCTATTTTGACTCATGAAGCAAAACCATTGCTGGAACTATTTTGCCTTCAAACAATCGTATTTGGCTGAAGGCAAAATAGCTCCAGCAGTTCTTTTGCCTCATGAGACAAAATAAAAATACCTGATTTTACATGGGCGGATCAGGACTGGATCGGACTGATGATTTTCAAAAACCTTGCGGATCAGGACTGGATCGGATTCAATTTTATCGGATCAGGACTGGACTCGGACTGAAAAATTTCGCAGTCCGTTCATCTCTGACGTCCATGTCTCAGGTATCGAATGTTTCTAACTTACTTGCGCGAAAAATCAATATTCAAAATGCGAGTGTGTCGCAAATCCGCGGTGAGTTTGTTTATTGTTTAATAACTGCTTTTGAAACCAAACTTCTTTATACTAAACTACCCAACGTGCCTAATTGATGATTTCGAAGTATTTGACTTGACATACAACAGCTCTATGGCACAACATACAACTACCGTAGTAGTCAATTCAACCATGGAAACGTGGTGATCACTGATAACTAAACTATAAACTGGTCATTTCAGTACAAACTAAGCCATCATGAAACTTACATCAGTGGCGAAATCCTTGGTGTTCTCTCCACCTTTCCCAAGTTCGTTAAACATTTCAATTAAG
>Ga0210059_1011121_pt1 | contig 13812 bp, 8 predicted proteins | sample Ectturendosymbi2_FD_188042 | JGI IMG/M metagenome (GOLD analysis project Ga0210059, IMG submission 188042) | Ecteinascidia turbinata endosymbiont from Florida, USA - Sample 2 (SPAdes) (version 2) | ecosystem: Host-associated > Tunicates > Ascidians > Unclassified | place: Key West, Florida...
GAAAATCTTTGGGGAGCTTTGTGGTCGTTCGTTGTTGACGTTCGCCTGTTACTGACTGTCAAGTCACTGTATTCCTGTTTAGAAGTCTCTATTTGTGTCGGCGGCGTTAATTCGCGACCGTTCACAGTGGGTGTTGAATTCCGAAAAGGGTGTGCGCTGTCGCCACTTCTTATATTCTATATGAAATTGATAGACAGTCACAGCCGAGTCGATGAGGGTGTCACTGCTGGAAGCTGCACGATCAACCGTTTGCGTTTTACAGACGGTTTGGTGGTACTTGCTCTTCTGAACAGGGGCTCCAACTTCAAGATGATCGGCTTGCAGTTGCATGCAACCAAGAGGGAATGAAAATTAGCACTAAAAAGACCGAAGCATTACGTCTCTCAAGAAAACCCATGTCAGGGCGTGTTGCAAGTGAATGGCAATTCACTGCAGCACATTGATAAGTTCAAGCACCTTGGGGTGGAGTAGCACATTGATAAGTTCAAGCACCAAGGGATGACTGATATATGACAAAAACAAGTAAATCGGATACCAATTAAAGAAAAAAACATTTTTACCTTCATCGGCAATTTCCGGATACATTTCGCTTGTCAGATACGACTGAAGCTCCTACAACACAAAAGTAGACCAACCTAAACTACTACGCAAAAAGAAATCAGCTATCCTATATCGACAACAACGGATCGTGGATAATGTGTTTTACTGAGTCAATGATGTGTAAGCTGCTACCATTCGTGACGGAAGTGAAGATATGCTCTGCTTATATAACATTTGCCCAAGTTACTCACCACCGGCTTAGAGTTAACTTAGCAAGACACGCAGTAAAAAACAGTGTGATATGTTCCAACGTCAAATGGAAGTCAAGCACCAGACAACCACGTCAATACCGATGGAAGGTGTAGTTGCTGCACAAACTTGAACAAAACAGGAATAAAAACTTCTGCCATATAACACTGCAGTTACTTGCAAGTCTTGATCCAGTTTTCGTTTGGCATGCTGGAGGTAATCATCGCATAAAAGACCAGCAGGCTCTCCCAATCTCAGAAGTAAGCCGACGCATTCGGCCAGCTGATGTGTACTGGATTCCTAAATGCATGCGCTGCATCAGCGGCGCGCCGACACTTTTCGCGCACAAGTAAATGCGCAAGATGAAGGAAACTAGGTAAAGCGTACAGTTACGTGACAAATGGTCAAAAACCAACAGGACAAGATGATAGGAAGCAGCAACAGATTTTAGCAATAAGCCAGATCAGCAGAATGAAACTCAGGGCTAGTCAATTAGACGAAAAGTCCACGTTCTTAAATTTCTATGTTGCACAAAGGCTGTCGCGTAAATATTTTGGATGGAGCTACGATGTGTAACGCATACACGTAAATGTAAACTCATTTTGCTGTAAAAACATGATGACATTGCGATTAGATATTTACGTTTCATTCAATGACGAATCGCGATTTCATACCAAACAATGCAGTAGTGGAAAAGTCACCACCTACCCGGTCATGAAAACTTTCTTTCAGTTTGGCGATTATTTCATTTACAATGTTTCTGCAATCTTTTTCGATTCCACTAAAAGATTCCATGTGCTGGTAATGCTGTAGCACAGCTCTTGTTCTCGTGTAATAAGATACAGCAGCGGCGTAGGAACCCATTTCCAGACACTTTTTCAATCTTGCTGGCAACTCGAACAAAAATTGAAGCTTCTTGAGCAACGAATGGACACCAGAAAGTTTGTTTATTTGTTGCCGATTGGCCTGCAATAGCAAATTAAGTTAAAATCCAAACATTGTTTGAACATTACGTTGAAGCTAAATATGGGCCATGGACTCCATAGACTAAGTGACCACTACGGTTAACAATTGCACTGGCACTGGAAGAACTTTCATTTTTTGGTAACAAACGCCCTTGCCAGCTGTTTCAAGTGCAAACTATAGAAGCCATCTTTGTTGTTGCTTTAAGCCGAAACTACAGAAGCCAACATTGTCATAGCCCCGCTCAAGTACCTTCAGCAAGACTTATATTTTTAGGAATTTAAAGTAGAAATCACAATAGCAGCACGCACTTCGTTAAGCTTAGGAAAAAACATTGCAATCGTGCTGTAACTTTCTGCTTATGATGTAAGTCACCCAACATTGATCATCAGTGTCATGACGCATTCATTTTAGCTGCACTGCGAAATTCCCACAAAGTTTTTGTAGCAGCAAAAGAGCTCAGTCATGTTACCATGCATGGCAGTTAGAAATATGGCAAATTGTATTAGCTACTAGTTTTCTTGTGACGTAAGCAATTATCACCTACTTTTGTAACAGCTTGAAGTGGTCAAACCAAGCCTGCTGTTTCGTGACCTGACCTTGAGTAAAGCTTCACGGACCCAAATGACATGTCCTAGCCCTGATGGGAACCATAAACACAGCAATAGATCTTTGATTATTTTTGTGAGGAAATGGGCAAAGTTGATTGAGGTCCATATGAGCAATTTCATGCAAACCAAAATAATTACAGAAAATACAATGCATGAACAAGAGTTTTTCCTACATGAACATCAATGAAGAAGCTTAACAAACACCATTATAAATGACAATGAAACAAAACTTAAAGTCTGATCAAGTAACACTGCTGATGCATGCCCGCTTTGAACTGTTCCACTTTATGCAAGTCAAAAGCTGTGTTTTGTTAACCTTGCTGAACCTCAACTAATTCCTTTATTTATTTGACCCCACAGAAGTTGAGCTTTTCCTCTTTGCTTCATCTGGCACCCCACCCAGTTGTTTGTTTTTTACTACACACAGCTTTCTTACAGGTGAACTTCACACCTTTTTGTTAATTATTATGACTTAAAACCTTGGAAGAGCAAAATGACTATTTTTATTGTAACCTAGTTGTTTGCAACACACCCTAAACAACCTTAATCATTCAAAGCAAGTATGTTCACTTACCACAACCCAGACATAAACTTCAACAATGCTCACAGATATCTGCAGCATACTAAATTTTATTTAGCTTCTTTTAAAACAAGGGGAAAGACTTCAGTAAACAAATCCCAGGTCCTAGCAGTCAGGATCACAAAATTTTCAACAAAGAGAACAAGACATAAAGCTACAGTTGCATATGGGCAACTGCAACAAAAATGCACAATGTCCACTTGGTGAAAGATGCCTTTGAAATAAGCATTTTTTGCCAAGCATAGATGAACTATAGAATACACAAAATTTACTATGGCTTCAGTTTGAAAACATTCTAAGATAGATACAATGAAGACATGTGCAGCTTCACAAATATATCCTGCAAGGACTTGGACAGCTATGTCCAACCGACAGCCCACATGCTGCTCAGCTGAAGGTTTTGTGCAGCCCAAGCAGCTTTTCATTATTATGTATGGACAATACCATGACAGCCTGTCTTTGTTTTTATAATCCCAAGTTTGACATTTTTGATACAGTGGTCTTTAGCGCCTGTTTATCATGTACTATGCACTGATCAATTTCAATGTGTCCACTGACATCTCAGTGGAAACTGATTCCTAGTTTTTCTGATTTCTAACATGTGTTCCTTTGCACTAAACTGATTTCTAATTATACTCTTGTTGTTTATTTAGCACTAAATTTGGCTTTGGCATCACAGTTTGGGAGTGATTGGACCACAGGCATTACCATTGCTGTTGGTATTCAAATGCTCCTGCAGTAGCTCAAGCCAAATTTCAGTTTGCTAAAATGAGGGCAAGTCATTCAAGGTGTGGCCCTCACAAAGGTAGTGACAAAATTTTTGGCCCAGTAAGGCATTTCAGTTGGACATAGCCGGACTAGACAAAACTTTCAGAATTGATTTGCAAGTTAAAAAAGTGTGCACCTGGGATCTTGTTGAAAGAGGCCAGCTGAACCAAGTTAGCCACAATGAACAAGAACTATCACAGTTAAATGATTAGTGGGGCAGACAGCCATCATTTTTCATGTTGTGATGCAGCTCAATCAGGATTTTTGTGGTGTCACTGATACTATATTAGCTTGTTTGGTAGATTAGTATAAAAAGTTAATCTGTTTTTTAGTCACACAAGGATGAAAGGCAAGTTGTAGTATGGATTGAACACTTGATCCTTGTTTAACACATTCAGCATCTTTGCTTAACACATTAAGCATTTTTATATTCATAGTGATTTGAATATGGATTTACACACTACAGCACATAATTCTCCGTAGCAAATGTTATAAGGAAAATGGGAGAATAAGACCTAGAACTTTATTTTAATTTAGTCCCTAATTCATCTACCAACATTCATATTCTACTACAAACAAATAATGAAACACATTTGAGATCAGTGGTGACTCATGACTGTAAGTCGTGGGCGTGCCGAGGTTCATCTTCACAAAGATTTTATAATGACTAAACAGCATCACATTTTCTAGAGCGGACAGTTAGGACGTACGACATCTTCTCTTTCTAAAAAACAATTGCAAGACTTATGTATATTGCCATCCTACAGTGACATGCTACAGGGTGATTGACTAGTGAGGCACTGGTATCTTTAAAGTTAACACTTTGAGAGCCGGGGTACGATATATTCGTACTTCAATTTCAGCCTAAAACTAGCAGTCGTCAGTTGCCTTACCAATGCCCTAGCTCCTCTGCCGATTGTGCCAAAGAGCTGTTCAAGGGCTCAAACGGATCGGACAGTCTTCTAGATAGCACTCGAAAAAAAATTTTTTGGTTGGGGGTTGTGGATTTTTTGTGAGTGATGTCATAAGTGAAGTAGTTTTTGGTCCATTTTGGCTCATGTTGTCTGGCCTAGAGCCCAACCGCTAGGCCAAAGTATTTCGCTAAAGTTTTCATTGGAAACTAGGCTCGAGTCCAAGTGTCTTGAGCCTTTGATCGACTTTCTAGCGTTTCTGGTTCAAAAGTTATGATCTAAAATAAACAAATTAATTAATTATCTAATTAACTAATTAGTCAAAAATTTTTACGAACTTAGATCATAACTTTTGAACCCGAAACCCTAGCAGGTCATCCAAAGTATCAAAAGACTCAGATTGTAGCCTAGTTTCCAGTAAAAACTTCAGCGAAATACTATCATCTAATGATTGGTGCCCAGGGCCAGGTGAAGTTGGCCAAGGTGGCCTAAAAGTCCTCCACTTATGACATCACTCACAAAAAACCCGCATACCCCAACCAAATATTTTTTTCCAGTGCAAACTACAAGACTTGCCACGTCTTTTGAGACTTCGACCAGGTCCGTAACCTGTACAGGAGCGGAGATAATCCCGTGCAAAGTCACATGCGATCCAGATGTTTTTTTGCAAACCGCTTGAATTAACCCGGACGTCAAAGTGTTAAATACACATATTAATCTGACGTGAGTAACAACATTCAGATCAATGTTTGCTCATCTGCTGCAATCTGTCCTTTTCTCACACACATAACATTCCTTCATAGTCATTTAATGAAAAAGCATGTTCGTTTTCCAACATGCTGGTGGTCTTCATAGGTATATCCAGCAGTGGACCTAGGGGACCATGCTCTGCCAAATTTGTAGAACATATTGTCATTTTGTGCTTTGAGAGGCAGTATCCCAAACAAAATATTGTTATTCACCTAAAATCATACATTTGGCACCCCAATTTTTTGCGCTGGCTATGGTACTGGTGGTCTTAAAATAACATCACACTTTGCCAACCACAGTTGTCGCAGTTTCATTGACTCAATATATCAAGAACAGAAACAACCATAGCTGATCAGTGATCATATCACACATCTGCACTAGGCAAAGGAGTGCCTCACCACTTTGGACAGGCAATTGTTATGACAGTAGAATTTGCCTAACTTTTCACCTCAAGGGGATGAGAAAAAAGTGATAAGGTGAAGTGACGAAAATGCAAACAGGTGAAAACTCTATCATAGTAGCTCGTATACTTATCATAGTAACTTGTATACATAGTGCTCTTATTTGCAGTAAAATACAAGTTTATGACGTTATGGTTGAATACAACAATTAATTCCTCTGCTTTATCTGGACTCCTCCATTTAATCAAGCACCTTTTAAATTTTTAATAAACTTTTCCACGTTCTCACAATGGGGATCGCGCTTCTCACCTCATGTATAAATTCAATAAACAAATTGCGAGGTGCAACAATGCTCAGATAAAGATCCTTAATTGGTTGAATTCCCTCACGTACTAGCATATTAGACATCAAAAGCGAAACTGCAAATGACGGTTCAGATGAACAAAATGCTTCTCACGGATAGAAAGAGGTGACGAATTGAACAAATTGACGAATTAGGCAATGGCGAATTAGACAAACAGAAATGTACACAAAAGATAGGGATTCTGCCGGGACCGACAAAAAAGTAACGAATTAACCAAATTGACGAATTAAATGATGATGAATTAGAAGAATTCTACTGTACTAGAAATACTTAACACAGTTATTTGTCATCACTCACTAATAGAACGATGCTGCATTGAATTACTATTTGAGCAAAATAATTGTCAAAAATTAAGCGCAAGTAGCTACAGCATAAGATTTGCTGAAACATTGGATGCTACTACATGCTTCATAAATATATTAAAGCATTAAGTCAGGCTTAACTTTGGGTGATCAGTAGGCCTAATCCTAAATGATATTTTAGATATTTTACAGTGTTTGTGATTTGAGGCTGAGATAATGTCAAGCATGTGCTCAAGATGCAATTCTGAAAATAGGGGTGCAGCATTTCCACAGTGCCTACATACAAGCCGCCACTGTTTGATATGAAGGCAAGTATTTAGATATGCTTTATGCTTATTGAAAGTGAAACAAGTCTTGATAGAAACTAGTTGAATTGTGGAAGTTTATTGACAGCAATTTATTAAATTTCATGACAAAACGCCACAAAAAAACAAACCATCATTTCAATATAAGCAACTTGTCAATTAGACTTTAACAACTATTTTACTACATATTAATACCATGGTAAAGATGTTCAGAAGCAAGAAAACATTGACGATCATTGATACTATTGCAAAAAAGTTGTCGTAAAACATGGTTGACACTACTTACATGCATTGTGGAGTTGATCTTAGCATTAAGTTCAGTGATGGCAGACATATTTGCAGTAAGTTTTTCCATTTCATCTTCCATCGAACGAAAATCTTGTTTCATAGTGCGTATCGTGTCAGTCGCACTAATGAACTTATTGTAATTTTCATAGACGAGAGTCTGGATTAAATACAATAAAAACTTAATCGCACATGTTTTTTTAACACTTTAGTGTTGGGATTAATTCAAGTGGTTCACACGAAAACAGCTGGATCGCACATGGCTTTGCGTGGGAATTTCTCCGGTCCAGTAAGCACTACAGACCTGGTCAAAACCTGAAAAGACTCAGCAAGTCTTGTACTTTGCATTCAAAAAAAATTTTTTTGTTTGCAGGGTGTGGATTTTTGTGAGTGACGTCATAAGTGAAGTACTTTTAGGCAACCTTGGCCCACTTCACCTGGACCTCGGCCCAAACCGTTAGATGGTAGTATTTCGCTGAAGTTTTACTGGAAATTAGGCTACATTCCCAGTCTTTTGATACTTTGGATAACCTGCTAGGGTGTCGGGTTTAAATGTTATCATCTATAGAAATAAAAATATTTGACTGATTAGTTAATTAATTAATTTGTTTATTTTAGATCATAACTTTTGAACCAGAAACGCAAGAAAGTCAATCAAAGGCTCAAAACACTCGGACTCGAGCTTAGTTTCCAATGAAAACTTTAGCGAAATACTTTGGCCTAGCGGTTGGGCCCTAGGCCAGACAACATGAGCCAAAATGGACCAAAAACTACTTCACTTATGACATCACTCACAAAAAATCCACAACCCCCAACCAAAAAATTTTTTTTCGAGTGCAGACTAGAAGACTGGTCAATCTGTTTAAGACCTTGAACAGCTCTCTTGCGTAATCGGCAGAGGAGCTATGGCATTGGTAAGGCAACTGACAACTGCTGGTTTAAGGCCAATTTCAAAGTAACAATATATCGTACCCTGGCTCTCAAAGTGTTAATATGATTTTGGTGACAGCAATTGGCGGCAGGCCAAAGCCTGAAATTTGCTTTTTGCTGGGGCGGTTGACATTAATGTTCTTGCGCAAGTAGCGCTATGGCTATTCATTCAGTGGCTGTGGATTCAACACCACACTTTTTCTAATTGAGAGGCAGACACTCTAGCACTGAGCTATTGTCATCACACATTTTTAACAAGAAACGGCTAAATGTTAGTGTAGTATTTACTTGCTGGTTTGGTTCATCATAAAAAAACAGGCAAATCTACCTGCATATCACTGTCAAGAGTCCTTATTTGCTTGGCCATATCATTTTCTGTATCCATCAGTTCAGACAAGCTCTTTTCCTGGTAAAAACAAATTGCAGGTTACTTGACCAGGTAATGAGGAATGTCACTGTAAAGCACTACCTATAAAAATGCACTGCTTCTTGCTCTAAGCTAACATGCAACAATAAGACATAACATACATATTAAGTTACTTACACTCAGCCTGCATGAACACCTCAACCTCAGAATTATAAGCCTTTTTGTTACATAAGAAAGTTTCTTATTGTTTCTTTCATGTAACTTTTTAAAAACTTGTTTACTTTGTTCATGCTCCAAAACAAATATTTTTTTATTTTTTTACTGGTGCAGTTGAATTATTTCAAAGCTTTTGTGCTGCACAGAATTGTCCAAACCAAACTTAGCCATATAACTAGGCATGAGAATGCTTTAACCCTTTCAGTCCCGCATGCGCCACTTTTCAGCTTTGCTATCCTATAACTGGCCAGGCAATTGAGCTAGAGAGCTGTTCTAACCCTCTACGGATTCAGCAAGTCTTGTAGTCAAAATCAAAAAAAAAATTTCGCTTGGGTTTGAGGTTTTCTGGGGGGAACATCATAAGTAGGGGTGTTTTTGCATTATTTTGGCCATCTTTGCCTGGCCCTGGGTGCCGTCCCAATGGGTCATTTTTGGACTCAAAGTTTAGTTGAAAACTAGGTCAAAATCCGCATCTGTAGAGTTTTTGATTGTGACTTTCTAGCATATCATAAGCAAAAATTATGGCTCATAAACTAAAAATTGACCAAAATTTTGCTCCCTCAAAAGTCACTCTTGGGGGCATTTCACCCCAGGCAATAACTCACCGTCAGATTGAGCTAGAGAGCTGTTCAAACCCTGTAAAGACTCGTGAAGGTATGTAGTTTGCAATAAAAAAAAACGTTTCAATTTAGGATGTCTGTTTTTTTTAATGCTTATATAATGATAGGATGTTTAGGTTATTTTTTGCTGACGTCAGCATTTTTGCCTGACCTCCCTTTAAGACCCACAGGAGCCATTTAAATGACATAAAAAATTTTTTGAGTTAAGCTGTTTTTTGGTTACTATTTGGGACTTTGAAGGGTTCGAACGGGTTTTTAGCATTCCTGGTTCCAAGATTGGGGCCAAAAAACTTAAAACCAATTTGGGAAATCCCCCAAAAGTATTGAGAAAAGCCCCTTACGAATTAGCTGTTTTTTGGCCTAACTTTTGAACCAGAAACGCTAGAAACTTAATCAAGGGCTCTAAAAACGCGTATTCTGCCCTAGAATCCAAAAATACTGCAAGCCAAAATATTGGCGCGTGGGATTGGATGATGACATTATATAATTTACCAAAAACATGCCCCTGTTATGATCCCATTGGCCCAAACCCCCCCAACCAAATTAAAAGTTTTTTTTTTTATTCTTAACTACACAACGCCACTAGTCATTACGAGGTTTGATCAACTCTCTAGCTCAATCTGCTGCCAAGTTATGGCTGGCCAAAGTTTACCCTGAAAGAGCAAATTATGCATTTACTGACAAGTTTTGAATTAGGCCAAAAACTGGGTTTTGACCCATAATTTTGGCTGCAGATATGCTAGCAAGTCAATCCAGGGCTCTATAGATGTGTATTTTGACCTAGTTTCCAACAAAACTTTGAGCCAAAAGAGTTGGTGAAAGGGTTGGGCCCAGGGCTGGCAAAGGTGGCCAAAATTTCCAAAACATGCCTTCTTTTTGACGTCACCTCTAGAAATCCCCCCACCGAAAACAAAAAACGTTTTTTTTCGATTTTGACTACAAGACTTGCTGAATCCGCGGATGGTTTGGATAGCTCTGTAGCTCAATCGCCTGGCAAGTTCTAGGATTGCAAATCTCTGCACGATTTGGGGCTTTCGCGGGACTGAAAGGGTTAAACGCACATAGACAGTTATTTTTAGTATGCAAGCTCTGCATAGTCATACGTTGTACATAATAATCTCTGCATCAAAATTTCCCTCAGATGCATTTTACTGTGCTTTCTGTTGGTTTGAAACACAAAGCATCTGGGTGTTACGTGGTAAAAATTACCGTAAGTCTTCAAAATATATACAATAACAGAGTTGCATGAAGATAGTAAATCAGAGAAAATTAGCACATATGCAAACCAAGCAAAGAAAGGAAAAGATGCAAACTTGAATCTCAATTTGATTTGTTTTCTGATGACATGTTTATTTAATTTCACAGTGTGGAAAAGCTGCAATTTCATCATTAATTTCAGGCAAAAATCCTTGTCAGGGTTAATCCTTTGCAACAACTTTTTCATGAAGTTAATGTAATGACTGAACAATTATGTACCAAAGTTAAGATTATTTACAAGACTGTACAGTCCATGCCATATTCACAAAAAGTGACAGGCAGCTGTATGAGTTACATTCATGACAAAAATATTTCACTCATTAAAAATTTTGACAAGATATCTGGACAAAATAAATTGAAATGATTTTAGTTTCCATATTTTACAAAGAGAAACATAAACTACATATTTAGCTATCACCTCAGAAAATATTTTATGTACATACATATGACTCCAGACAAATGCATATGAAATAGGATTCTGGAATACCAAACCACAGCCATTCATACATGAAAAAAATAGTTCAGTTGATCGAATCAATCAGATATTCGCATAGCACTATTGTTTTCATCTGTAGATTTGTATCATTTCATTGCATATTTCACTTCTAAGAGGTGTAAAGTGCACTGCTTGGACAGTGTTGAAGTCGCAGTCCCTACTAACAACTACTGTCCCTGTGCAGATGTGAGAAAACGAAGTTGCCACCTTTGGCCAAGAAGCTACAGTCCACACTGGTGTTTCAACCTCATGTGGTGAATTAAGATTAAACTAATTAGATCGGGAGTTATTCCATATCTGAAAACCCAAGGGGCCAAAACCCACCCTTACAGAATTCAATGTAATTTAGCACCAGTATGCATGTTGCTTTTGACCCTGAAATCTAAAACTTTTCATCGATTGTATGATGAGTTTCTAAAATATGGGGCCTAATTTTTTGAGAATTTTGAGAAATGGGCGCCAAATTTCAAATAACTGTAACTTCTGAACTAGTGGTATAATCTAAAAGTACTGTATAGGTATCTTTGAAAAGGGGATAAAGGCAGTAGTTCAAATCTGAAATCAATTTTATGATTTGGCTAAATTTTGGCATGATGGCTGCTTGACCATTATCTTGACCTTGCAATTGACCCTTTGGATCAATTATATTCATGCTGATGACTAAGTGATATTGCACCCCTATATGTTGACTGCCCTGTAACAAAAAATAAAATATACGATTTATTTTTTGTTTTTTGAGTAATAACAAATTGAATTTAACATATTTGTGGACAGTGTCAGTTAAGTTCAAGTCAATCAAATGCAAAGCAAGGATTCCTAATGCCCTCATTTCACCACATACATAAATTAATGAATGATTGTTAATCTTCAAAAGCACCATCTCTTCCCGTAGAAAATGCTTAATAAAAATACCTAAAAATGTTTGAAACAATAAATTACAGGTTGTGAAAATACAAACATACACCATGCCATAATCTTTTCTAATTATGATTGGTGCACAAGAGTTTGGCATGTTTGATCAAAGTGCACTAATTAATGCCATATTCAGCACAATGGAACTCCCTGTCATTCAATTTGCGGCTACCATTTTTTAATACATGTCTATAGAAAGCAGTCCATGGCCAAAAGAAATGGGGGAACATGCTCTGGATAATATTAACAGATGCACAAACCGGAGCAATTAGCCTTGCAGCAAATCACCTATGTCCACAATGCTGCTATGCTGTTGCCTCTGCAGAAGAAAGATGCATAAACCTGACCAAGTGAGTTTGTCCACAGATGTCTTATCTTACCAAACACTAAACAGTACTCAAACACTGGTAAAGGCACAACTGTTTTTGTAGGACATAGATTTTCAAGTACCATTCATAGTACATTAACCTTTCAACACCAATCATCAATTCTAGACACTTGGAATTTTAGCACTATGTCAACAAAAATTATTAAATGTTTTCTAAGAATCTAGTTCCACCAACATGGGGTGAAGCCAACGCACAAAAATTGCCATGGTGGTCTAGTTTACAAGACAAGGAATTGCACACAATTTTAAAAAACAAGCTACAGAACTACACAAGATCGATGAAGATCTGGCTCATGTGAACCGCATGTTTATTCACTTTTGGTTCATTAAAGGTCAAGATAATGGTCGTTACATTCACCTCACACTTAGCAACACTTTTCATACACAATTCCATTCGTTAAGCATTTCGATTGTTATGCAACAATCCAATGTCTCTGAAATGTCGCATTTAGATTTATTGCATTGATCTCTTCCTCATGCAAATTCTTATTGCTGCTCACTGTGACTATGTGCATGCTTTACTTGCTCACACAAGCAACAAACAAAGAATAGGAAAAAATTGAAATAATGCTGCTAATCAATGTTGTAGCCTAACCCACTCATCATATTCAACACAAATGCAATCACATATATACCTGCTTTAACTTCCTCAAATATTTTTCAGCATTGAAATGAGGACTATCGATGTCTAAAGGGTCAGAACTAGGCTGACCACTCATACCTTCCAGTCCATAAAATGTCTTCAACATATCATTCTTTCGCGACCGCCTATTGTCAGTTTCATTCTCTGGGACCGGACTATCAATGTTATCATCGTAACTAGACATTTTGCTAAGAACAAGCAACAAAGATTTATTACTTCAAGGATTTGATGATCACGTAAGAAAACTATTACAGTTCTAGTCGAATATCATATAGAACAGTGGTCCGCAAATTCTTTTTGGCACGACCTAAAAAATTGTTCTAAATTCTTGCAACCCAAACATTTCAACAGCATATAATTTTGTGGAAAATACTTCATAAATAAATATCATTTGTAAGACCACTATACTGATAGTAGCAAACAAAATTGTATGAAACTTACCACATAAAACAGTAAATGATTACATTTATTCTGTCTGATGAGAATGGCAAATTTAAAATACAAATATAAGTATTTCGTGACCCACAGTGGGGTCTCTGCGTCACGACCCACTATTTGCAGGCGGTTCATTCCATGTCAGGTGATCCAGCAAAATAGGGATTTTTCATCTGACCCTCAGCAAAATTCATGAAATTTTATAAGGGGAAAGATCTCAGGCTTCTGAACTCAACAAAGTTGGAATTTTTGAAATCGGACCTGCATTTCAGAAATTAATATGAGCATTTGAAATTTTGATGTTTTTCAAGAGGATTGGACCAAAAAAATTCTTGGAGGTTTGCTGTTGAAACTTCAACTGAGTGTCAATCCTTTATCTAAATATTTTCATTCAATAAGCTTACTCACTTAAAAGAAATCTCCAAACAAAATTATTATAAACAAGCTTTCGAAAAATGCCATCATGATATAAAAAAACATGGAAGCTTGTCAATGAAATAATTGCAATAAAAAACAAAT
>Ga0210059_1011122_pt1 | contig 13812 bp, 8 predicted proteins | sample Ectturendosymbi2_FD_188042 | JGI IMG/M metagenome (GOLD analysis project Ga0210059, IMG submission 188042) | Ecteinascidia turbinata endosymbiont from Florida, USA - Sample 2 (SPAdes) (version 2) | ecosystem: Host-associated > Tunicates > Ascidians > Unclassified | place: Key West, Florida...
AACGCACCTGCTAGCGTTGCTGCAAAAAGTGTATTGACTTGGGTTTGTTGTGCTTTCTTGCGCAAGTTGTTTGCATGCGTGAGGAATATAACAGCGTTTAGTCAACACCTACTACTGAGACCGATAAAAGTGGTCATTTTGCCCCATATATCGGTCTACTCCACTTTATGTAATTAATTCAGAAAATGTTTGAAAAGGGTCCTAAACAGTTGACCTCATTTTTAACAAGCTACACTTATCCCGTATATCTACAAAATGTATTTGAAAGGTATAAAAGCATGCTGCGCACTAGCGTTTGCCACTGTTTTAGCTATCCATAGTGAAATCAATGAAGGACAGTGTCTGAAATGCATTCCCGACCTGGTTAGAAGTGGAACGGTTCTTCTTAGACTTGGAAGTGACAACTCATGTCCCACGATAGGACTCAGATGAAAAGCTAAATGACGATCACGTTTCCAAGCGAAGCTTGTGCATTTACACGTAGGCCTACATGAAAAGCTTATTTATTGCTGAAGCGACAATTCAAAAACATAACGTGAATGAAAGGCATTTGCCAGGACACTACTCCCATTTTAAGTAGCTATGCTGGCTATCGTGAAAAACGATCTCATAATCGCATGATTGATTCACACTGAGCCTTAAAGCATATTGACCTAAATACATTTAACGCCACTTATGAAGGTAGATTTTCAACGAAGTGTTTAATGCCGTTTCACATTTTTCGACACTGGATTGCTGATGTGAAGAAAAAAACATCGATCACACTAGACCAGGCCATGAAGAAAAGGTGTGATATTGTTCAACGGAAGTGGAAGCAAGCGGGTTGAGCCCCTCAAATTCACAATCAATACCTCCAAAGTCAAGCTTTAATCTCCCCATGAACTCATTTTACCATTCATTGTATACTATTACGAGCCCCCGAAGAAGCTCAAAGCCACATCCCCAAAGCCAAAGATGCCATGCATGCCTCTTGATAGAGCATGCAGTGGCGCAGCCAGAATGAGGCTGAGGAGGCCATGGTTCCTCTCGAAACAAATTTGAGAATATTTGTACTGGTGTTTTATATCAATTTTCAACTGCTAGGAAATAAACGGAAGAAACAGTCGGACTCACGACGACGACAATGACTGATGCCGTCACTGACTTGCCACTCCGAACAAAATTCTTGGCTGCGCTACCGGTAACCATGGTTTCTTGAGGCGATTCGCTGCGCGCAGTAATCAGGGGCGTGTGACATCAACTAACACCACGGAAAAACGAGAACTGCGCATTGTCTGTTCTACCTATGACAACGGTTCTCAACCTTTGGAGGTTTGTGGGCCTCCTTCCGCTAGCGAATAATCAATACTGTTACACTTGGGTTTTGCAATATCACGGAAGAGCTATTTAGTAAAGGCCTCTGCTCGTGGCTCCCGAATAACCCTCGGTGGCCTCAAAGGGGGTTCGAGGGCCCCGGTTGAGAAACCCTGACCTATGTCAACCACATGAAGAAGATTGGATCTTAATAGATGCCAGATAAAGTATAACAAATGCTAAACAGTGAAAAAGAAACATGCAAGCATGACACCAAACAGCAAGGTCGTTGCTTCAGTGCAAGGCTGGCATAAATTATTCTGCGGGATACCAACAGTGCTTCATGAAATTTGCGATTATTCCGAATTGCTACAGCTGCTTGTACAAACAAGGCTTGCATTGAAACTTCCTCACCGCTTCGGTTTCTTTGACAACGTTGTGTTTGACTTTGATGTCTTCGAAAACAGCTTCGATCACCATGTCGGCGTTTTTCAGTTCGTCGTAAGAAAGCGTCGCGTCCAGCTGAGCAACTATCTGATCGCGTTCGAAACTAAAAACGCGAGGTTCAAAATGTTTACTCACCAGAGCCACCTTGCGGCTACACACGCCAAACTGTCAAGCAGCTGAGCCAAGTATGTACTTTCCACGATGGGTGTAAGCAAGGAATCGATCAGCAAATTTTTAATAGGAAATCGACTTCACGTAAAATTACGCATCCTCAGTCCTTATTCAAATAGAATCTGTGCAACTGAGCCAAGCGATGGTTAGAGTCAGCGCAAGTGCTTAAATCGTATAATTCAGAGTCGACGAGGAAAGGTTCAACCAAAGCTTCGGGTCAGGCGGGGAACACAGCAATCAATGAAAATAACTTACGACGTTATTTTCTTCTTTTTGACTAAGGTGTTGAAACCTTTATATATTTGCTCCTGGCCTCGAGCAAGACCTGGAGAGAAAGAATCCTTCAGGATCGTCCTGTAGCCTTTGTCAACGCTGACTTGAGCGATACCGGCACCCATCAATCCTGCGCCAAGGATTCCCAGGTTTCTGGAAAAACAAGTTTAAACATTACTTATTTGATGCCCATGGTAAACAGTGAGAAAAGGTGACTGCGCGAAATCGCCCTGTAGGAGCAAACATTTTGCTTGAAAAATCCCCTAATCTAAGAGGTAAGTAATTTTAAGGTAGTCACAAGGTAGTAGCCGCCGTATGCGATCGGAAATCCCGAGCGGCATGTGCGCAAAGCTTCGCACCGTGGCAGCAAGCAACAATAGAGTTCAAATGCCATTCTATTATTGCTTGTTCGCGCTACATATATGTATGGTGTTGTTCTTCATGCACATCCCGTTCGTGGTGGAACACACAATCAACGCAACACCACCGGAGTGGTTGCAACAACATCCCCTCCTTTTTACGATCCGCACCGATCGCACGTTCTTTGTGTGAAGGCTGAACTCGGCACGACCTTCACATCCTGGTCACAACACCATTTTGTTGCGATCGGAAATCCCGAGCGGCATATGCGCAATGCTTCGCACTGTGGCAGCAAGCAACAACAGAGTTCAAATGCCATGATCACCACTCTATTATTGCTTGTTCGCGCTACATATATGTATGGTGTTGTTCTTCACGCACAACCCGTTCGTGGTGGATCACACAATCAACGCAACACCGTTGCAACAGTACCTACGTAATACAAAGATATACTACACCTGGAAACCTTCACTGAAAGCAACGAGCCACCTGATTTGAATCTTGTTTGCCAATAAATGACTGACTCAAGGTATTTTCCAGGCATGTCCATGGGAAGGGATAGTGGTCTTGCATTTTGTCCCATCGTAAGTAATTTCAGCATCATACAGCAGGGATTTTCTGAAGTCCACTACCATTATGATATGCTAGATGCACAATATCAGACGTAGAGGCTAAGTGCTTTGATGTAGTGATGCGAGGACCCCAGAAGTTGGAGGTTTTTCTAAGTGATAGTGAAAAAGGAGTTACCCAGGTTTCATTGGCGCAGAATTTGGGGGTTTGGGGTGCTTAGGCGCGGCACTGCAGAGGCCACACATTAGACATGCACATGATGTCATCGCAACTAGTTTCCTGAGAAGCCCACAGGAAAAAGTGTCCCATGGACAAATCTGTGGTTTGACTTTCGAAATGAGTCAATGCAATGACACACCTATTCTCTATTCAACAGTTAATGTGTTTATTATTACCGTACATTTGTTTATTACAGTGTACAACCCGCAAATGGATTATTCCAGGCGGCAGTTGGTGCTATTGTCATGATACAGACTGATACGTAGTCGTTCATCTTCCACACAAAGTATTTTCATTCTATCACCGTAAACTACGGTCAGGGTTGACAGCAGATTTTAATTCAATGCATCGCGTTGCTGCACAACGTGATTTACTGAGGTCAACAGCAAGAAAGATGGAAACGATTTCACGAAACGGCGTGCAATTAAATTAATGATGCAACGCTACAGTACTGAAACTACAGTCCCACTTACTTGACAGGTCTCACCGGTGTACCAAAGCGATTTTTCTTACAGTGTGTTTGTCCATCGTACAAACCCACCAGTGCTTTCGACTCTTTCGTCTGCGACAGCCTACCGAATTCTTTTGATTCGGCGGCAAGACCTGCTTCTCTTCCTTTTGAGACGCCTTCTTTGATAACCTGAAGATACGCAGTGCTACACGCTAAGTGTGAATGCTGAAGTCAGTGGTGCAGGAGCTGGGGGTGCGAGCGCATCCTCAAAAGTTTTTTTTGATTTGTCGAAAATTATGGCAAAATATAAAACATTTTGGCAAAAAAGTTGACATTTTTTAACAATACTTATGAAATCATATTTCTTGGTTACTGAGTGTATAAACAAAAGTTTACAATGTCATAAAAAAACACATTAAATATATATGAAATCAACAAACCTTTGTGGTAACTTCGTGTTTTCGTAAGTGAGAGTTGATGAGTAACTGACTCTTGAAAGTTTGGGCAAAAAGGCATTTTATTTACGTGCTGTGCAAATTGTACAGTGTAGGAATCGCGTATGTTGCAGGGCCCCTGCGGTATTTCATAGTAATAGAGTCCATGCTAGGCAGGCAAGTGCAGGAAAGCTGTGTTTTTAAATTTAAGGATGGCGTTTTTAATTTAACATATTTCGCCATACAGTATTTTGCGATGTCCTCAACTACGTGTGAGGTTTCTTGCTGATAGCAACAGCTTGAATGTGAATGGACGACCAAACCTCAGAACTGCAGAAAATGCTTGGGGTATTGACCCAGCTGGCTTCTAACAATGTGTATGTACAGCCTTGCATACTTTACTCAGTTAACAAGTATGTCGCAAGATGGCAGAGGAAAATAGAATCTACCAACAGCTACAGAACATTTGCAGAGAGTAAGTTAGACGCATAAACGGTTTTCTGGAGAATTTACGGAAATTCAGGCAAAATATTTTTGCACCAAAAATTGCCTGCTCGTGTACCCATTCCTGAACCATTGCAGGAAGCGAATTGTCCGCGGTTGCAAGAATGCAGCAGCAGCCTGGAACTTTAGCAGTGGCTAAATATTGCACTTTGAATCCAGTTATTTTTACTCTTTAATGCAGGACTACTCAACTGAAGGACTGCGGTCCGAATCCGGACTTTCCGGGTGTTGTAGTAGGACCTCAGGTTCCAGGATGAAATAAATATTACCATATTCACCCACGCACAATAACCATTATTTTTCGCCAAATATTTATCCAAACCACGTCTGAGTGTCATACGCTGAGAGATAAGTTTTTACCACTATATGAACGCGGTTACAGATGTTTTGGTGGAATTACACGTGCTCATACAAGATAGAACGATGTCTTACGTAAGCACATGCGATCGTCATTTGCTGAGTCAGCAAAAAAAACGGTTTTCGAATTAACCGTTCCAAACGCCTGGCCAGTACAGACTTGTGAAAACTTTCTCCAAAACGTTGATGGGAAGCGTAATCTTGTGCGCGTTACTTAGATCTATGTTGCTCACTAAACTTAAGAACTACGGAATAAGGGGAAATGTTTTTACAATACAGTCGTACTTATCCATCAATACAGTCGTACTTATGCATCAATACAGTCGTACTTATCCATCAGCGTGTTGACGTGAAAAACACTAAATCATCTACAAAAAAGTGTCTCCGAAGTACCCCAAAGCTCGACATCAGGCCATTTGTTGTTTTTGCTCTTTATGAATGACTCATGTTTGTCCAATGTCATGAACACCATACCTTTTGCTGATGATATGGATTTTGCAGCAAGCGAAGTAGTTTGGAAAGACTAATTCAGGTGTCCCTTAAATGGCTTAAGTCATTGATTGGGCAACTGCAAATAAACTGCCACTAAACACTTCTTAAACAAAATATTCGCTAATCATAATTAAACATGTGAACATAGATTTGTTTAAAATAAGCGTAAACGGCAATCGTATGGTGAAACATTTGTGTAACAAGTGTCTTGCGATTGTGGGCGAGAAACTGCCGTGTAAGGAGAAATATAAAAATTTGTTTTTTACATTATCGAAATATGTTGGTGCATTGTGCAAAGGCATTGTGTGAGTAACCAAGCATTTCGCATGTTGCACGTAGCCTAATAAACTCACGAGTGCAATACGGATTTATTGCCAGTCTCATGTCATCTACAGCCAATATCAGTAATTTTTATTTGAGCGATGAGATGTTTGGAATTGCGACTTTTAAAGTTACAAGCATTTACAAAACGCAGAACATTATGCAAAGAAAATACTTCGTTTTTGCCGAAGAAAATCTAAGGACGATTACATTTTAACTAAAAAAATAAAATTAGCTCAATTCAATACCGGGTACTACATGTTGGTGCTTTCATTTTTTAGGCCGCATGTAAACATATTTCACTCAACCTCAGCAATTACCGAACTGGTCTAACAGGACCTTTGCTAATAATAGTTGAAACGAATTAGTTTCAAACCGACCCAAACAATGCACACTCTTAAAGAAAAAATTCAGAACCTTACAATTCAATCCCATATCCACCAAGGCGTTATGTGCTCTCAACAACTGTCACGCTCGCTTGGACGCCATTAACATGCAATCTTGAAAGGTTGTGTGCCGCAACACGACAGGCATTTAGCACGATTTATTATAGCAACTGATCCATAATTTCCTTATAACCTCTTATGGAACGAAGAAAATAAAATGACTGCAAGTGACATCATCCCGCCAGTGCCAAACACAATGTACTTCGACGGAAGCTGAGGTTGAGACAAACGACAAGGACTATGAAAAGCACCTTTGATCTTTCATGGAACCCCTGTTTTGAAACAAAACTAAGCAACTAGACAAGTTCTTAACTTGGGGTAAATTTACTGAATCATAAAGTGCAGCCAATGTAAATTTTTATGAACCATTCTAAACTCTAAGAGTTTGTTAATGTTGTATTTTTAATGAATGAGCGCCATTGAGTGCATTGTGGGGAAATTTGGTAGTGTTGTTCCATAAAGGCAAGGATATGCAAAGAAGGTTAAGAACCACTGAACTAGACCGATGGGTTAGCACCAGAAATTACAAAACTGCTTTAACCAAAAACTTTGCAATAACAGAGCCCTTACATCAGCAATCGTCAACGGCGCTGGGTACAGGCCTTTTGTTTGTTTCATCGCCTTTCCTTTGACCATGTTATTGAAGAAGTATTCTCTCAAGCTTTGGTACTGAACTATCCACCCAATAATTTCTGAAAAATCAAAAACCAGTACAAAAAACAAAGAAATAAGAAAGAAACATGCAGTAGAGGACACGATAAAATCCATACTACTGTGAAACATTAAACATAACGAAAGACGTACTGTCAGGTAAAGATCTTTTCGCTTCGGGCCTTTTCAACGTTCCATCAGCCAAACTACGAGCAGCTTCGATCGCAACTTCTTCAAGATATCTCATTGTTCCTGTTTCGGGATCGGTTATTCCCGGACCTGAACAACATAACCTGACCCTTGTGACATCCAGACATGGCAAGTTGTGTCAGGTTGAGCCCAAAACAATGTATGGATGCTTGGGACAGTAGATTTTAGACTGAAGAAGTTAGGATAAGAATTTCAACAAGCAAAGTTCATGGTTTGTGACCGCTGTTGACCCGACTTGACTCGAACTTGAGCGCAGTGACTCAAACTCGAAGGACGCAATAATTAAAATCTGTTCCAATTCAGCACTCAGGGGTCTTGCCTGGCTCTAGCGATCGGTTGTGCACATAAACTTTCAAACACTTTCGGATTTTACTTCAACAAAAAAAAATAAAAATCAATCACTGTTTGGCAGGTTAGAAGAAGTGCTACACAGAGTTTGCGCATAAGGCACAAGTAACGAGTTGGCTAGCTAGAAACACAATCCAACTTTAGCACCTTCGGTACGGCGTGAATTCCGCACGATCAATCAGGTGGTGCGGGACGGTTTTTGGGCTGTTTTAACACAACAGCTATACTTAAGCTTAAATAACGCAAAAAGTACTTGTGTAGTTGACCTCACATTTTCAAGGTAAGATTGATTGTCACAAGAACATTCGTGTAAAATTTGGCTGCAAAAAAAATCAATTTTAAAATAATTAAGGTACTTTACACAACAACTGCTCAACTCTGCTGAATAGGATAAAGTTTTGTAGCCTATGCGCGCCTGTAGTTACGGTACGCAAGTACCTTACTCCGAAAGATGTCGTTAGAAATACTTCAAATTTTCAGAGATGATGCACACAGGCATGAAGATCATATGTGGAAACTTTCTTTCAACAATTACGACTTACAAAAAGTTACCCTGTTAGTTACACGCAACAACTGTCAGGACCTAAGCGTTTTGCAAAATGTTGTAGCCTAGGCCTACCAAAATGTTGCTGAATACTAAACTACGCAACCAAAAAGTTCTTGCTCATATTACGTGAAATTTTTAAGCATAGGCATACGAGGCGGGGGGGGGGGGGGGGGAGCAGAAGCTCCCCGAGCTTGAAAATTTTCAGGGAAAACTCTGTTTCACGGCAAGCGCAAGTTGTTCAAAAATCCTGAATGATAAAAAAATATATTAAATGCAGTGAATTCACAGCACACTGTTTTTCAGGGCAAGCGCAAATTGCTAAAAAATCCTGAATGTGGGAAGTATATTCAATACAGTGAAAAATTTCAGGGCAAACTCTGTTTCTCAGGGCAAGCGCAAGTTGCTGAAAAATCCTGAACGGTGAAAAAATTTTTCAATACACAGTGTGTGCAGTGAAAATTCAATATGTTCAATTGGGGGTGATCCGTGTAAGTTGGGCAAATTGTTTATTTTTAGGAAAAATTGTTATTTTCAGGGCAATTTTTTCCTCCCCCCCAGTAAAATGCCTTCCCGTACGCTTGTGTTTTAATGCGGGTACGGAAACCTTATCGCAAATTTTCATTGCAAACAAATGAGTACGAAACACGTTATTGTGTTTTATGAAACAACTGTTAAGACCTAACTTTTTAAAAAAGTCTTGCAGCCTAGGCCTAGAACGATGGTTTGATGCCAAACTTCAAAACTCAAAACGTTTTGGTAAATTTGCATGAAATTTTCGGGATTAAAATGTGTCTAGGTATTAAGAACATTTGCGGAAATTTTCGTTGCAGACAAAGGTTATCCCGTTGCCATTTTCATCGATGGACAAGTCGCAAAGTGAATTTACATGCATTATATATGTCATTCTGCACCCGGCGCATTTCAACGAATGACATATATATATGTCAATCCGCACCGAAGGTGATAACATGAACGATTAAGTTAAAACTGAAATATCGCACCAATAGGTTCAACAAGCTGATCAACAAGTCCCAGCCGCTTTGCTTTTTTTGCTTGAATATTTCTTCCGGTCATAGCCATATCCAGTGCTGTAGGAACGCCGACTAAATCAGGCAGACGCTGTGTTCCTCCGGCACCTGTCGAAAAATTTTTGGAAGTTCTCTCACATACACCACAACCAGTAAGCTTCAATGTTCTATAAACCATTAATAACCAGGCTTGACAACGCTAGAAACACTTGCAAATTTACAAGAAAATTTATAAAGAACTTCACCTCTGGACCCTGATTCAGTGAGAAAAACACGCATAATGGTCTTACATAAAAACAGATGCACGAGACGCAACAGTCAATCTAGCCACGTCAACAGAGCACAGTTGGTGAAAAAGATGACTGTAACATACTTGCGGAAATAACTTGATAAGATTTGACATTAACTACATTTGACAGCGCTCGAGAATGAGAGTTTAGACTACTAAAAGCGAACAAACGTAACCAACTCACCTGGTAAAAGACCGAGCATAACTTCAGGAAGTCCAAGGTTAGTTTTACGGTCATTTGTTGCAATTCTGTAATGGCACGCTAAAGCGAACTGCAAAAAACAGACACATGAAACGGTAACACAAGTGTGTTTCATTTTTAAGCAACCACAGTAGAAACTAAATAACCGGAACACTATACTAAACATTCACTATACTAAACAGTCTATAGCTACATGAAAACGATCAGGTTTCAATTTTTTGCAACTTCAGTAACATGTGTAAGACATCTCTTCGTAAGAAGACAAACAAATAAAGGTTGGTGACCATGGTCCGTCGAAAACAAAGTTTCACGAGTCTCAGCAAGTGGATAGATCTCGCAGAAGCAAACACTATAGCAAAATATAAAGAGGTTGACCCTTTCACACCGCAACAATGAGCGCAATTTTGAGAGTTGTTCGAGTTTCTGGAGCAAAACTTGTTCGTTTTGTTGGTTTTCAAAAAGTACGCCATTTCAACGCTTGGCGTACATGATGAAGAGAAGACATACAGAGGCCAATGGGGTAAGTCGTGAAAAAGACCTTGAAACATTTGTTGTATACCTGATTTTGCAATAGAGTGGAGCTGTAAGAGAGCATGTTTTCCTCTCTTATAAGCCGGCCACTACAGCCACACAGAACTATGTTTTACTTTTCTCTCCGCCTACTACCGTGCTATTCGCAAACCACATACCTCCAAACCTCCGCCTAATGCCACTCCATGAATGGCTGCAACAAACGGTTTTTTACTGCTCTCCAGTTCGTGAAAAGCTTCCTGACCCCTTTCAGATATATCAGTAAGTTCTTCAGCACTTTCCCCAGCTTTTAGCATCCTGAAAAATATGCGGGGATTCTGTAAATCTAGATAAATAAGCGAGTTACGACCTTGAAAGAAACAGCAGGTTGAAAAGTTAAAAAATGAAAAACGACGTGCTGATGCGCTTTCACGACATCACGGATTACAGAAACTAGAGCTTTGCATTACTTACGGTGTTTAACGAACGTATTGTCCGAAGAAACTGTAGTAGCGTTGTCACATTCTCTTTACGTTCGCTACCAAAACTTTGGTCGTAAAAGTTTGCAAATTTGCAGTAAAAAACAGGAAAAACACCAGGGGAGCAAAAAATTCCACAAAAATTGTTAAAAAATCGAATTTAACATAAAAACATTTAATAGTTTGAATTTCTGACCTTCTGGCCACTCCTAAATCTTTCGACTGGTGCTGCTCAATCTCATGAAACAAAAAAAAAACTGAGGATGCCACTTTTCATGGGGAGCAAACATAGTATGCGTTAGAAGCATGTGCGGAATCACAAAAAATTAGATTGAACTAAGCCTATAAACTCTTAAAAGACATTTGAACTATATTTTACCACGGATAAAAATCATCTGTGGAGAGGAAAACATTGCTTTCAAACAAGTAGTTAAAGTGAAACAACAGTAAAGGAAAAAACACACTACACACTATTTTTCAATTAATTCACACATGTCAGTACATCCTTGACTGAACATCTATTATTTTACATTATAACAGTTAGAAGTTCTGCAGACCAAGGGAAACTTCATGTTAGGTGACAACAAATACTTTCAAGACAAAAACTTATTCAAAGAAAACCCGCCTGTGCAAGAAGCATTTGCTGTTCTGAATTAAGTCAAAAATAAAAAGCTGGACAACATTTAACACATTGGAAAACAAATTAAAAAATACCACTTATACATGTGCAGAAACATATTACTACTAACCGACCTGCGTTACAACTGATACAACGTATACCATGCAAAACACAATTGGTTTGTATGATACTGTACTGCATAAAAGTAGCACTTACTCAATGTCAGCTCCGGCAATAAATGAACCCGGTTTAGCTGAAAGAATAACAGCGCCTTTGATATTGTTATCACTTTGTATGTCTGAAAAGACAGTTTTGAACTCATCGAAGACTTCCATGTTTAGTGAGTTCATCTACAACAAAAGTATATCTGGTGATCTCATCCACACATGATCAAAAAAACAAAAAATTACATAACTTTGCACATTATGTAGTGGTCAAGTTTACAATATCAAACCAAGTCATGCTTCACAGTGCAAAAAAATGTGCATGAAAAATTATTTATTAACGTGGACAAAACTAAAAATGAATGAGCAAAAACACTGGTCACTCCACCAACAAAACTGTTATGATTCCCTAATTGGATAAATTAATTATTGTTGTTAGGCCATAACTTCCCTACCACTAGAGCTAGATGGCCGATCAAGGCTCAAAAGATGCAGCTTTTTGCCTAGTTTATTTTGAAAGAAAAAACAAGCAAAATGCCACTTGAATTTTTTCTCAGATTCTGATAATGTCATCTCAAAATCCCCTGACCCTCCACCAAAAATGTTCAAACATTTCAAGTGCCTGGATTTAAAAAAATCGAAGCTGGGAGACTTTCTGCTTCTTTAGAGGGTTCGAACAACTCGCTCTATCGGTTGGCAAGTTATGACTGGACAAATTCATGAGCCACTGCAGTGGCTTTGCAGTGCTTGCAGGGTTAAGTTCAGGTATTCTACACAAAAAATTATTGATAAAATTATTTACAGATAGTTGCATATTCTTTGGAAGACATAAACCCTGGTAAAATAAAGGAAACAGTTATTTTAGTGTAGACAGATTGAAGCTGACACCAAATGTTAAAACCATTTTCAGCACAAAATTTATGACAAAACATTCACAGCTGGTTTACCTTGAGAGATGGTTTGCATCTAAAATAAATTCACTCATATGCAGTGATATAGAGACCTATGCTATTACTGCATCATGTGCTGACAATATTTTTATAAGCCTGTGATTTTTGCCTTTAATGTGTTGCATTGCTGAACCACATGTTTCTATTACAATTCTTACACAAAGCTAAACTGTTGGTAATTTAGTTGTTTCCTTCTGGAATACTGGTTTCTTAAAGCCTTAATGCCCCGTAAAAAAACTAAATTACAACACAAATAAAGTACGTTTAGAGAAAACAGACATGATACATTTAATGTGATATGCTAACCTTTGCATTCTGCTTGTCAAGACGGATAACAGCAATGTCGTTTTTGTAGTCAACATGCATATGTTTACCTGCAAAATATAATGTGTAATGATAAAAACAGCATAACAAACATGTGTTATGCAGAGAAATGAAAATGAAAAAATAATTTAAAGGAAGACTTTACCACCTGAATAATGGTAGCAGCTTTGAAAGAATGAAAACAAACATGTTTGATGTGTTTTGCAGTTCTTTAATTGATCTAGTTGTTTTTGTATAGCATCACTGCTTTTCATCTGAACAATAATTTAGCAATTGGACCAACCATAGCATGACAAAAATGTCGATTTTGAAAGTGCATAGATGATTAACCTAAAGATAGACACTTTGCAAAAAGTAATGAAAGAAAACTTTGGTGCATGAAAAATTAGGGGCAGTTCAGGATCACCTGAGCTTTGGTGCCTGAGATTCTATGAGCATTACAAAAATGTTTTTGATGAAAATCAGTGCTCAAAGAAGGTTAGAAAACCATGATTTACTGTATTAGCACTATTTCAAAAGGTGAACACAGTGCCAGATGTTAACCAAGATATTAAAGTTAATTACTCAGAAAATGGGATTTGAAGGTCACCTTTCTAAAAGTGGTATTCAATGGCAAGCATCAATGTGCTAGTCTGCAATAACAGAAGAATAACTGGTGCATTGAAAATTCAACCAAATGTGAACAGAAATAGGACAAAACTACAAGTAGCATATGCAGTATTTGCAAAGCGTGTTCTGTAACGCCACACCAGCCTTTTGTAAAAGTCTTAGATAATAATGACAGCATCATATATATTGAAAAACACTATTAAGAGGTTGCAGGAAAAAAAACATACTAAAATAACAACTCTAATGATACTAGCAATGCACACAATGGTAACTTACAACGCTTCCATTAAGAAACAAGCCAAATTGAGATCAGTTTATCATAAAAGAACGTGATACTGGCTTGCTTTCTCATGGATCCCTTGTAGTTATCACATCAACACCTTCAGTGCGGCATGAATTCTATGCAATTATCCAGCAGTTCCGACCTGGTTTTGGAATGTTTTTGTGCAATAGCTAGAGTCAGAAGTACCTAACTCAAAAAGTACTTTATTGATTTGCCTCAATGTTTCAGGTAAGATGCATTTATACAAGATGAATATTTGTG
>Ga0210059_1011123_pt1 | contig 13811 bp, 8 predicted proteins | sample Ectturendosymbi2_FD_188042 | JGI IMG/M metagenome (GOLD analysis project Ga0210059, IMG submission 188042) | Ecteinascidia turbinata endosymbiont from Florida, USA - Sample 2 (SPAdes) (version 2) | ecosystem: Host-associated > Tunicates > Ascidians > Unclassified | place: Key West, Florida...
GTCTCAAGGCTGGACACGTACTAACACCGGTTGTGTAATGCCCTACTGTATGGTTATCCATTTTCTGTGCTTTTGCGAATGACGATACAGCTGTGGAGAGGATAAACTGCTATGTTCCTCCCAGTGTTGGTTATGTGCTAACACCGTTTCTGTAATGTGCGCTGATGTATAGCTAACCACTTTTTGTGTTCTTGTGTCTGTGATATGGACCATGAGTCCGCAATAAAATATCATTATCATTATTAAATAGCCTCTTTACATGGCGCATTTCATTGTGGCCTAATTGTGGCTTTTGGTCGATTGTGATAATGGTAATGGTTTATTGTTTCATATGACTCAGCCAACAAGCAGAAGCACTATAAAAGCCATCGCATGCAGCAAATCAACCATTAATGAAAATTAGAGCAAATGAAAACACAATGGCACAATAGCTGATCAGTGTAAACAAAGACGGGCACTGTGTCATATAGGATTGGCGAAAGACCGTGGCGGTCATCTAGTGAAGCGTGTGCGACCCGGTTGTGTTCGCACACCTTCAGTGTGGGATTGATCCTCGAACCTCGGGAAGGATGGGGATTGTGACGTATCGATGTTAACTCCGCGCCAGACGAATCGGCCAAATAGAGCTCTTACTTCCATGTGGATGGAAGTAACTTATAAGTGTCGCTTGCTTGGTCTTTCCCATATCCTTGCTTTGGCCGACTTTGCTCACATGTAGCGGTCGCGCTAGCGTGACTGCTACATCACTTTCCTTCCTTGAAGTCGTTGGATTGCTCACTCTCTTCTCTTTGAACCATCTTGCCAATTGATATCATGAGTCCAGCCAGGTCTGATGACGTGCGTGTCATGCTTGATTGGGCTTCGGTAAGTTGAGCCTTTGTCCTTATCCCTTTGTCTTCTTCATCTCTTCGTTTTGCTGCTTTTTCCATGCGACGCATGTTATCCATCCCTGCTCCTCAAGGAGGTGTCCTCGATCGGGTGCCATTTGTTGCAGTTGACTGCATCGCCTTGAACTACTGAGGCAAGCAAAAGAGAAAGATGCAATTCGGGGCATTAACTCACAGGAAAGCAACCAGCAGTGATAGAGATCCATCACTGACTTCACTCTTTGCTTCCACTAGTCACCACTTTCAACTATTGCAATTGCAACCATAGCAACAGTTGATCATCCAGCGACTTCACTCTACTACTACTAGGTTGCACTATCATTATATAGGGATAAGTGAACTACGATAATTCGCTTGTGGTGACTATCACAGTGACTTGCTACTCATGGGCGCCATCTATCGGTGACCATTTATTTACATGTGGTGCCATCTAACGACCGCCACATATTCAACCAACCCCCTTTATCACTTTTTTTGTGGCTTTTTGTTTTTTGAGCCACACTTGCGAAAGCCACACTCTTAAGCGTGACGCAGAAAACAAAAGCCACAATCGACCAAACGGCACAATTAGGCCACAATGAATTGTGCCATGTAAAGAGGCTAAAAGTGTGTGATTCTTTCCTGAGAAAGGATTTCTTTCCACAGACAGCAAACGAAGAGCTTTTTAATGGGGAAACTCCCTACTGAGTACATCAATGAATGGGTTGGGAGTGAGTGCTGAGTGAGTGAGCTCGTACATACAAAAATGCTGCGGGAGTAAGCGTTTTCGATAAAGTTGCAATATGCGCACTGTCTTGCTTAGCATTGCATTGCTGGTTTCAAATTCAGAGATGGAACAAGTTTTTCGACTGGAAGTTCATCAAAAACAAAGCTGAGTAATCGAATGAAGCTCAGCATGCTAGTGCATTGTTGTTGTTGTTAATTTTAAAGTTAAATGTGTACAACTATAAAAAACAAATCTCAGTTTTGAAAACAAACAAATGTTGAAAAGATTTTACTCTAGTCTACTGTCTAGGCCACTGAAAACACATGAGAAATAAATGTATGACAATGTAATCATGGGAGAAGAAAATGCTTCCGAAGATTTGTAAATGGATGACATGGGTCTTGGGATGACTCTGAAAAAATGTAATATACATTAATTCAAGTAACATCTATCAATCTTGTATTTGGTTGTCTATGCATGTTTTATAGAAGATTATATTCGAATAAGTTGGTATTCTTGATGTCAGTCAGTTACTTAAGATGTTCTCTGAGCTTGTGTTATGATATGTCCATTTTAGTCTTGAGATACTAGATAGTGTTTTCTTTGCTGTAACTTTAGCCTTCCAACTTTTCACCCATGGTGTGAGCTTTGCTTACAAATTTCAGAACTGGGGATATGTAATTTTATATGAAATCGATTTCCTATTAGGAATTTTCTGTTTGATTCCCTGTTTACCCCAATCATGGAAAGTACTTACTTATATCTGTGTATGTTTAATTTAATGATAGCAGTGTAAATGACTGTATGTGGTTCATGCTTTGGAAGGACTAAAATATCATATTAAGTCAAATTTCTGACCTCTGCAAAACATCTGACCATTTCTTGTATGCGAGTTGTTTTTCAGGTAGTAAAGCATTACAGTGGTGTGTAGTTTTTTTCCAACTCTAACCTTAAATCCAAACACCTCAAAAATCAAAATTTATGAGCTAAAATTTTTCAAATTGCAGCAATTTCAGTATCTTGCTATGATTTTTAATTATTCTGATTAATGATGATGCTTTTGGCTGCGGTAGCCGACACGTACTCCATAGTTCATCTTGTCTGCTTGTTTATTAGAATGCACTTACTAGCATTGCGGCAAGCTGACTATGTTGACTTGGTTCATTGTGCTTTCTTGCACAAGTTGTCTGCATGTTATGATGTTTGAGGAATATAATAGCGCTTTGTCAACACCTCATGAAACTGATAAAATCGGCCATTTTGGCTGATACCAATGCATCAGTAAAACTTAAATGTTGGCCTGATATATCGGACAGGTTGATATATTGTTTTATCTCTAAACATATCAAAGAGGATCGTGGGCAAGCAATGGGTGAATAGTTGAGGTATGTATAGCTTAGCAGGTAAAGCATACACATAGACAGTTTTTTTAAGGTGTTAATCGGGTCCCTAGAATTGAAAATCAGGTCCCAAGAATCAGAAAATTATCATCGGGTCCCTAGAATTAGAGAAAATCGGGTCCCTAGAATCAGAGAATCGGGTCCCTACAGGTCCATACCAGGTACCTAACATTTTCCTTAAAAAAATCCTGCACATAGGTGAAGCATCCACATTTATATTTTTTTAAATACTTTGACCCTATCAAATCTCTTAAATTAAGTTCAGTCCACTCATCTGTGTACACAAACTTCCACTTTCATCTGTAAATTTACTTAACCATATTTTGTGTTTGTTTATTTTCTTAACTGTGCTTATTGGATCTCCAACTGTTGTTTTTCAACACTTTAAAAAGTGATGAACAGGGTTGGTTGACTAGATCACTACCATGGTTCTTTACCAAATGATTAGTCCTATATGACACAGTGCCACTAATTGTTTACATTGATAAGTTATTATGCCATTGTATTTCATTTGCTCTAATGTTCATGACAGTTGGTTTCTTGTTGTTCAATGGCTTTTTGTATTGCTTCATTTTGTTAGTTAAACCATATGAAACAATGAACCATTACCATTACTGTTTATACCCGAACTCAGCGTTATATGTAGCATAAAACCCAATTTGTTTTTCAAAACCAGATATACTTTTTTGGTCCTTGGAAAGTGAAAACTGGATATGACCATTCAGACACTACCTTTAATGATTGCTAATTGTTTGTTTTGTGACTAGGTCTAGCTTTTTTGTTTAAGACAGGTAGGCAACCCTGAGCTTACTATGCTAACACTTCTACAGTATATAATACTGAACGCACAACCCTAGGCATCACCATTGCAATGTTAGACTTCATTGGTTCAAATTTTCAAAAATTATATGTTTTCACTTAAATCTTGTAGAAAATTTTATTGCAGAATTTTGGACCTTTTCTCTTATTTTGAATTTTTGCTATTTGTTTTCAAGGTGATAATACAAAACGCAGAGTCTAAATGACTGTATCTGGTTTTCGCTTTTAAGGACAAAAAAACTACATCAGGTAAAAATTCTTACCTCTGCAAAATAATATCTGACCAATTTTGATATTTTAGCTGTTTCTCATAGTAAAGGATTAGCCTAAACTGGTGGTTAATTATTTTGTAATTCTATGCTGGTATGCTCTAATCTGGTGGCTCTTAACCTTTTTTTCTACCATGTCTCCCTTAAGTAATTGTTCTTTGTTTCAAGTCCTTTTGACATTAAGTAAATTGAGGGAACACTTTCCTGCTCAAAATTTTCTATGTTGTAGAGTGCGTAAAAGCTTTATCCCCCTGAAAATTTGTTGACGCCCTCTGGCAAGGCATGCCCCCTAGGTAAGAACCCTAACTTCAAATGCTAACTCTAAACCCTAGCCCCTAATTGAAATCCCTAAATCCAAACCCATGTCTGGTTTACAAAAATTTTTGCAAAGTACATCAAAAAAAAGATTGTGAATGCATATAAACTAATCTCATAAAATCAAAAGTGCCATCTATATAAGCAAAGTCAAAGCAACCATGGTAAGAAATGAACCGACAACCTATCACATAGCAGAAATAAACACTTTCCACTCAAACACACTCACTGTATTGCTTAGGTCATGAACTCAGCATTATATCTGACATAAACTAGGTATGGTTTTCATAGTCGGATATGGATTTTAAGACCTTCGGAAGTAAAATCTGGACACAATAGTTTAGACACTATACTGAATCAGAACATCATGCAGTATAATAGTGTTTGCTTTAAAAGTGCAAATCTGCTAGTATTTCTTAACACCTCAGTCACAACCTAACCTGTTTCTGGTCTGTTTAATGACTGTGAATGTTGTCATCATGGTTAATATTCTTATGTATGGGTATTAGAAAGGGGGATACCCTCCCTGGATTTTGAAATTTGACAATTTCATATTTAGCAAAAAAGGTTGTTTTCTTAGTTTCAAAAGAGAAAAATCAAATTTCACTACCTTTGTCCTTTCAGGATAAATCCACTATTGCCTTTCCTAGAAAAACTTTTTCCAACACCCACATTCAATGGTTTGTACATGTAAAGGTGTTTTAAACACTCATCATGATAGTCCTTTTGCATGCTCCCTGATATGATTTACCTTCAGAAGTTTTTTGTTGTTGGTTTAATGAAACTTGTGAAATATGTATTTTCAAAGAAAATAGGTTTGCACATTAAGTAGCTTTAAAAATCCTGACCTCAAATTTTTAAGTTCTGATTTTTTTAGCTTGACGTTTAGACTTTTGTGCTACTTTTTTAATAGCAAATAATATTCTCTTAGTGGAATCAAAAGCCTCTACATGGCTAAGGTTTCCCACAAAATTTTTTGCGCATGGTGATTTTGCATTCACAAGAATAATTTGTTGTAAATGGTGATGTTGCCTTTGTCTTATCAGCCAAGGTAAGTCTTGTCTTCATGTGGATCTATGAAAGAAGCACGTGGATGGATGTAATATTTTGCTGTTGCTTGGCAAATGTTTGTTTGCCACGTGTGAGTACTTGTAAAAAAGGGCTTGTTATTTTATATCTGGCAGCCCTGTTCCATGTTTGAAATGATCGTAGTCATTTGGGCGTAATTGGAGTTACAATATGTCCCATTTTGACAATGTAGACAATCCTAATTTTGAGGGTCATATCCTGGTCAATTGCTTGCCCTTTTTTGAAGACATTTTGGTAACTGCTGATACTATCACCAGTAAATTTGCAATTGTTTGTCTGTAATAATAAAAAAGACATTGACCAATAGAATAAGTTCATAAAAAACTGATACAAATAAATTGTGAAAAATTTTGTTTCCTGTTGCAGAAGAGAATATAACTTTTCTATACTTTTCATTTTACTTTAACAAAATTTACCAGGAAGTAAATGAATCTACACATCATATTCTATATTGAGATCTGCCTAAGTTACCGTTGCTAGTGTTCTAAACTTTAGTATCCTAATTTGTATGATGATTAGTTTACAAAAACGATTCTGGCCATCTTATGTAAAGTTATATCAAAATGTACTGAATAACCACCCTAGCCCTGGTCCATTCAACCACAGAGTACTGCGCGCCTGTATGGTTTCACAGTGCTCATACCCGCCTCATCAATGCCGCCTTGCAAATTGTAACTGGATGCCTACGCCCTACACCAGCGGACAACCTTCCTATCCTCGCAGGCATCCAACCTGCTGAGCTTCGTCACAATGGAGCCACACTGCCTCTGGCATGCCATGCCATGGAGCCTGGACACCTGCCCCACTCAGCCCTCACCGTCCATCGAGTGCAGATGCATGGTGCCTCAAATCAAGACACCCATTTGTACCCACAGCACAACATCTCATCAGATCATCTGTATGTGTGGCACAGTGGGCGGATCACCAATGGAATGCGGAGTGGACGGACAACACCATAAGACTCTGCATTTTCATCCCTGACACTGGTACCCCCCTGGAATGACCCTCCCAAGAAGAGCTTGAGTCCGGCTTAACCACCTCTACACTAGTGTCAGACGTTTCCGCTCCTGCTTGTACAAATGGGGTATGGCCTCCTCTGCGGCCTGTGAGTGTGGCACAGAAGAACAAACCGTCGACCCTGTTGTCTTCCAATGTCCAACCCATCGACCTCCCCATGGACTGCATGGCCTGACGGTTCTGGACGATGAGGCAATCGAATGTCTGCTCAACATCTGCCCCGATATCTCGTGTGGCCAAGCAGTGGTTTGAACAACTGGATCAAAAGAAGAAGAAAGAAAATGTACCATCAAAATGCTTGAATATAGAAAATTTTTCGTGTTAAGTTTACTTGAACTTACCTGTGATTCTGTAAGTGGAAGGCAATATAAATCTGTGGCAAGTAAATGTGTGATCTCCTTCACTACCATAGTTATTGGCTGTTAACATAAGTTATTAACTGGTTTGATAAACTCAGATTGTCATACCAGTTAGCATGATGCTGCATTTTATGCTGAACAACGTACGTCAACAAATGGTGATCATGTTGATTTTGTTTGAATATACTAAGTTGAATGTGCGTACATGCAGTTCGGTACATCAGGTTTTGTAAACTAATAGCATGTTTTGTCTCAGACTGATTATGCTGCTTAACTTTCACATAAGTGTTGCTTGTAAATATTAGTTAAAGATTCAAAAATAAAAACTTAATCAATTTGCTTTAAAAACTGTTTTTATCTTGTAGCAATCAGTGTATGGGCTCATGATAAAAAGCATGGTATTTCATCAAAAAAGATTTTAAGTCAATCTAGCTACTAGCTGATGCAGTTTCAAATAAACTGAGACATCCTTGTTTTTTTCCTGTTTGGTGATGATATTTAGCATAGGAATTTGTGTGTTGGTGTGTGTTTATTTTCATGACTATTTCATTTACAAATACCCAAGTTACCTTCTTCATGATGCCATTCTGTTAATGTGCAAAAACATATTTGTTGTTGCCCTTATGTGGGTTGCAATTGTGTCACTATAGGTTTTTTATAATATTGTGACACTTGCATAACCAACTCACTATTTGTCTAAATTGTTGCACATGATGTGACGAACAAAAACCAATCTGAGAGTACTGGTATATACAGTATATTTTCAAGTTTTGATAAGTTTTAACGACAAGGCTCTGTAAAAAAATCATTGCTGGGGTATATGTTTGCAACTCAAAGGTTAATCATTTAAGAATTGTTGACAACCTTTTTTTGCTTATCAAAACAGCTAATTTCGTATCCATTGTGTTTTACCATCATTTTTGTCAATGATAAATGTTAATAGCTAAACCACTTAAAAATATTTTATTAAATAATATCATTCCGAAATAGTAACTTCACTGGTATTTTGCTTTAGGGATACAAATCCTTTAGACAACATTTAATTTTTTCCATGATTTTTTTCTAGTCTTTTCATTGCACTATCCAGTACTCTGAAACATAATGTTTTGTTTATTTTACATGAGAATTGTTTTCTTGATGTTGCTCATCAAGTATTGTTATATTCTTTTAGAAATTCAACCATAAATTTTGATTAATTTTAAACAGAGCAAGCAAGTTTTTTGGAAAATGACTGCTTGCAGACAAAGTAGTTGTCATGACTAAATTTTAGGCTATGATTTGGGGGGCTGCTATAGAGCACTTCAGTGCTCACAATAATACAGCAGGGTGTCTTGGAAAATGTTAGGGACCCAGTATGGACCTGTACGGACCCGATTTATCTGATTCTAGGGACCCGATGACAAATTTCTCTGATTGTAGAGACCTGATTTTCAATTCTAGGGACCCGACCAAATCGGGTCCCTAAAACACCTTAAAAACCCTGATACAGTATGGAAGATTTTGGAAATTTTATAGCAGAGTTTAAAGAATAATACCTGGTTTTCTACTAAAATCCTTCTGAAAGCAAAAAAAATTATCCTAAAACTTACCAGACTTTTTCTAATGTCATATTTGCCAAAATGTGATTGCTTAACACCTGTGCTGCTGGGACATTTAGTTCGGATGAAACCTGATTTCTGTTGTCACTTAGAAATGTGCTAGAGAGCTGTTCAAACCCTCAAAAGAAGTGGCGAGTAGTTTGCAATGAAAAAAGAAGTTTTGTGCTTCAGGTTTTTTGTGGGTGACATCATAAGTGGGAAGTGGGATATGTTTTATGCCATTTGGCTCAGGTTACCTGGCACTGGGCCTCAACCAGTAGATATAATTTTTGACTTAGGTTTTTATTGGAAACTAGGCTACAATCCAAATCTTTTGAGCCTTTGAATTGCTTTCTAAAATTTCTGGTTCAAAAGTTATGGCTTGAAAACAACAAAATAATTAATTAATCCCCTAATTAAATAATTAATTAAATAATTGGAACTTGTCTAATTATTTATTTTGTTTATGCAGCCTACACACGTAAGGAAAAAATGCACTGTAAAGTCTTTCAGCTGTGCTTTGATTAATGCAAAAATATCGGTTATCGGCAATGAAAAATAAAAAACATTGGTATTGGCCCAAAAAAGCCTTATTGGTCGAGCTCTAGTCATCATAACCTTTCGATTAGGTGAATAAAATGATGTAAGCCACCCTTGATTGCATGCCACACAATGTGATGATAAAAACATTATGAGCTGCAGCTTACAATTGAATATATGGTTTACTGTACTTCAAAACATTGTTGCATCTTAATCACTCAACTAACTAAACACCATTATTACTAAAAATATTCCACAATTACAGGTACATGTATGTTTGTGCCACTACAAGTTAGGTACAGGTGTAATTGTGTATGAGAATTTTTTGTTATTGTAAGCTTCATAAAAATTTTCTTAACATCTTTTAAACTGTATTGTCTAGGAATTGGTTCCTCAACAACTGCATTATGTGAGTGGATGCAATGTCTAGCATTTGCATATGTGTAATTTGTGGCCTTCCTGCTTCTGGTAAAACAAGTATATGCAGACAGTTGATGCAGTCCACATGCTTTTCATTCATTCATGTCTGCTATGATGCTATTTTGGATTGGGCACCTTGTGACAACGAGAGGGACAAAACAGTTAAAGTTGCTAGAAAAGAAATTGTGCTGCATGTCGAAGCCTGCATAAGATTTGCCATTGAGTCCGACATTGCTGCAACTAGCACTGTTACCGATTATCTTGATTGCCATAATTTGGAACTTTTGAATTTTTCTGTTGCTGAAGCAAAGAAAACAATGAAACCTGTAGTATTTCTTATTGATGACAACATGCAATACAGAGGAATGCGGTATGAATATTACCAGCTGGCCAAGAAGTTCTGCACTGCGTTTTGTATTGTTTCGGTGACATGTCCATTTGAAACCTGTTGCAGTCGAAATGAAAACCGCTGTCAGAGTACTGCAGTTGCAGTGAAATCCATGCAGAAACTGCGAGCCCAAATAGAACCGCCTGGTTCGACGAATGCGCACTGGGAAAAAAGAGTGGTTGTCATAGACACGTCCACTGGCTTGTTGTCTTCTGTGGAAAACTTAGTGACGCCTCTTATTACAGATGCTTTGCTTAATCCAGAGAAGGATAAGCCAGAACCTGATGAAGGTTTGGCCGCACAAAGCCGGGAAATAAATGTGAAGAGTCTTTCACATCAAGCTGATCTTATATTGCGCAAGCTTAATAAAACGTTTATTCAGTCAGACGTAACAATAGGAACAAACAGCATTAAACAGAAAGCCCTGCGACTCTCGCAAGCTAAAAAGCAAATATTGAATGATCTGGGCGATCGAGTCATTGATCTGACAGCTTATGTTTCTGCTGAGACAGGATGCATAAATATTGACAACCTGACCGAGAAACTAGAAAGCTTGCTTGTTGCTTACAGTATGTGTTGATATTGAGCTGATTTCACTGAAACGTCATGTCACTGTGAAGTGTTTATATTACCGACAACCTGTTTTTTTTTCGCTGAGACATTTCGGTCATTTTTTACTGAGACATTTCGCTCGTTTGTCTCACACTTGTATTAAAACTCGCCATAACACTGTTCATTAGCCTATAGTTTCAGACATTCTGACCGATATGACTTCGTTTTTGTGGTCATTTCAAAAACATTTCGTCTATGACCGAAAAAAAAACAAGCCGACAACCGTTCTTCTATTTTTGTGTTTTAGCCTGATGTGCACTGGCGTAGCAGAGTAAGTTTGCGCCCGGGGCAAACTATTCTTTAGGCACCTTCACGACACATATCAGCTGTAATCCACAAGGTAAGGGTACCATTCAAATCATTTTGTGCAACAAGATGCCATCAGTGTTGCTAACGAAGAAAAGGCTTCATCCGTAGTTGTTCACCGAAACTGTAAACCTTGTTTTCGGTGAAAGCAAAGCTCCCCCGTTAAAATTAACGCGTTGACAAATCGCGGAATATTTTATGAGCAGAGGTGGATATTAGGGGTGGCGAACAAGGCGTTCACCCATGTGAAGTAATTATTGCTGTATATTGTCTTCATGTTGTTTGACACAGTCCGACATTCACCACCGCTTTGTGTGCTGACTTTACTCCCACCGCAACGTTTCAAGGCGAGTTCATCGCAGGCTTTAAATGCGTACTCCAGAGATTTGCTGCCTTCGCATCGTTTGCTAAATCTCTTCCAGCATTCTCCTTACGTTCTTAGTCATTTGACAACGAGTTAGATTAACAGGTCGGATGAGTTTGTAACCATTGGCGTCAACCAGTTAGTTTCGAAGTTTTAGTTAAATAATTTATTTCAGTGAACGTTTTTTTCCACCTTTTATAGGTCCCAGTTTCTTTTTGTCGCAACTTGTGTTCTTTTTTCTTTTTATCGCAGCTTTGTGTTCGTGACGTCAATCAGTTAAGATGTTCTGATTTCTGAGCTTGTGTTATGACTTATTCATTTTAGTCCTGGGTTTTTGTTGCTTTCTCTGCTCTTACTTTAGCCTTTCGACTTTTTACCCGCAAGCTTTGCTTGCAATTTTCAGCACTGAGGATGCGTAATTTGACGTGAAATCGATTTCCTATTAAAAATATGCAGATAGACTCCTTGCTTTTGTCACGTGCGGAACGTAGTAACTTGAACAGAGATATGTGCAAGTTTGAACGATCGCAAAAAGATAAAAGCAGAGCGCAGTCGGCTGATTCCTCGAAAGAATGCAGAAAACCTAGTGCTTTTAAGTGTGTAAGAAATTTAAATGTCCTGTTGGGATATTGCCACTTATCAGTGTTAACCAAAACACGTGCGGTCGACATGGAACTTAGAAACGTATTAACAAAATAGTACCCTTAACACTGTTTTTATCCACTGATTTTACATCTCGGGAAGCAATCTGAACAATGCTACTAAAAATGTGAGACGACAACAGCGTTGTTCTTCACCTTCTTCTTTGGACAGTGGTGTACGAGATAGGTATGCACGAAGTGCAGCAAAAATCTCAAAAAATTTGGGCAAAGAAGCTTCGATACTTTTAACATTGAAATTGTACCTCTTCGTTGTTGGGCGTATAAATAAATAATTTATTGTGTCATGGAAAACATTGAATATACAGTAGAATTTGCCTAATTCGTCACCTCAAGGGGATTAGAAAAAAGTGACGAATTATGCATACAGGTGAAAACTCTATCATAGAAGCTCGTATGCTTTATCATAGCAACTCGTATACATAGTGCTCTTACTTGCAGTAAAATACAACTTTATGACGTTAAGGTTGTTTATTAAATTAAAGGAATTTGCAGGCCAGGCCTGCCCAACCTTATTAGTGTTGCGGCCACTTTCACATGAGGGAATTTATTGCGGGCCACAAACGTTTTTGTGACGTAACAAACCCCTTAATTTTGATAAATTTTATGCGATAACACGAGGTGATAATGAAGCGAGGCCTATAGTTGCCAGCTTGTATGGATGTAAACCAAATCTAAAAAAATGACATATTTTCGAAACGTTTGTTATACAAGTTTTTGGGTGGTAGCCCATAACAGAAACAACAGGTACAATTTTGATGTGTTTTGATGGCAAATACGCTTGAGCCCACAAAAAAATACTAAAAATTAAAAAAGTCTGCTTACGAACTTATTTCGTCACGAGCCACTTAAAACAACCTTGCAGGTTGGGCAGCCTTGGTGCAGGTCATAAGTTATTCTATCATATCACCGTATAATCTTTAAGTTCGGTTAGAAATTTCGTAATCCGTAAAATTTTTTCTGGCCACGCGTCTAGAAGGGTGCAAAGAAACCGTTCACGCGCGGTGCTGCCATTGGCTGCTCACTACAGCAGCATTCACCGCGTAAATAGCCGCTTGACCCACGGCGCGAGCAAGCGGAGACGGGCGCCGTAGACCACTCGGAAAGGAGTACAGTATAAACGAAACTGAACTGAGCTCAGTTGCACGAACGGAACGGCAACCTCATCACATAAAGAGAAAATTTTAATCAATTTATAGACAGGTTCATTACCCAGAACTTCGCTTGCAGTACGGTTTGATATTACGTCAAGTAATATTTAGAGAGTTCAAAATCTCGTTAATAGTGTTGCGATCGGAAAGCCCGAGCGGCATGTGCGCAAAGCTTCGCACTGTGGCAGCAAGCAACAATAGAGTTCACATGCCATGATCACCCTCCGCGTACGCTAGTCATTACGTTCAACCGTTCACATGTCAGAATCGGCAGAGCTTCCATGCCACGATCACTTTGTTCGCGCCACATACATATGCTGTTGTTCTTGGCGCACACTTCGTTCTTGGTGAACCGCGCATTCAGCGCAACGCCAGCGGAGAGATTGCAACAATATAGGCAATTTTTAGAAGATGCTCTAAAAAACTTTGCCTTGCATTTTTTCAAATTAACAACTTCATTTAGCCTCTCTAATAAAAATCTCTACAGCAGTGTGTTTCGTACTGGAAAATCAGTGATATCTAGTAGTTCTAGGTTCTATTTGAATAAGAGGTGGTGATGCCTACATTGTAGGCGAAATATACTGTATACTCTGTAAGATCTTAGTGTCTGATTCTCTGCTGAGAAAGGATTTCTTTCCGCAGACAGTGCTCTAGTTATACCTGTAGAGAGTTTTAAATAAGACGGGTGGTCAACCAATAGCAGTGCTTTCTCGGGAATACTACAGTATTTGCTATGGTCAAATAAATTCTCTATGCGTTCGAACTTGCAGTTCTACAAACCACTTAGTTGTATGAGTCTGGTATTGAACAGATACAGAAGGTGGAAAAACAACTTGACTTTCAATGGCACCGTCCACTACAGAACCGTTGCCAGAAAGTTTTCAATAGGGGGGCTTCGTGGTTCTGCGGGAGAGCTTTGTGTTTGTGCGGGGG
>Ga0210059_1011124_pt1 | contig 13811 bp, 11 predicted proteins | sample Ectturendosymbi2_FD_188042 | JGI IMG/M metagenome (GOLD analysis project Ga0210059, IMG submission 188042) | Ecteinascidia turbinata endosymbiont from Florida, USA - Sample 2 (SPAdes) (version 2) | ecosystem: Host-associated > Tunicates > Ascidians > Unclassified | place: Key West, Florida...
TTAACTAATTTGCCACTACTTTTCCGCTTGTAGGTGCAGCAATTCTGTGGCAAATCCGAGGACAGTAGGTAGTCAAATAGGGAATTTGCACGACCAAAATTTCAAACTTGTGTTCGTGAGTGGATTTGAGAGATATTATTCTTGCTTTTTCTAATAAAAATAATGATCTCACGAAAAACGTGCACACAATTCAATGGTGTTTTGTTAAAAAAAACTGCCATTTTCAAATAACTGGCGTTTTTTTCTGATCTTATCTTAAACTGTGAATTTGTAAATCAGAAAAATTGAATCGTAACGTTACGCGACCGGTTCGATCGTGCAATCAAAATTTATATTTGGTGAAGGTGTTGGTAACGGTGGAATTCCTACCAGGGGCGGTGTGTGTGTGTAACCATGTGATCTTGAGCCAGTGTATTCAACTACATACTGGCTGCTATGACTTGTCTCCACAATGCATTTACTGTTAACTTAACATTTTCGATTCAACATCATTTTCTAAGATAACTCGTTGTGGATAACCTGGGTGCTCCGAACCGGTTTCAAGTTCCCGTTGGATATTTGATGGTATCCGGTGACGGTAAATCTGAACTATCCGAATGAAAAATTCTTCAGTTTACAAAGTTGCTGCGAAAATGGAGTGTCTGAAGAACGCTTGAGGGCTCACCACTTAGAATCAATGTCTAACATCAGGTTCAAGCAAACGGAAATGTTGGGAAGCATTATCGGTCAAAAGAAACTTCTCCTGCACGATTCTCTTTTAATACAGGTAGCCTACGCCATCCAGGCCTCAACATCAATGGTTCATATATTCCATTACTGCTATTAATACATGATGGTGTCTATGACGTGATACAACACAATGCCTTCAAACCAGGGTTGCGGAGTCGGAGTCGGATTTTTTTGTCCGACTCCGGATGTCCAATTGGATTATTTTTCACATTACACTCATAAGTTGGGAATTTCTCTTGAAATGGTACAATTTCTTTTGAAATTTTTGTTGAAACAGATTTTTTGCTGTGCACCACGATTTTGATTGATTTTAATAGCCAAACGTCATTCCCTTTATGTTAAGGAGTCTGAGTCGGAAATTTTGGAAAGGTCGGTGTCGGAGTTGGAGTGGGATATTTTGCTTCCGACTACGCAACCCTGCTTCAAACTGCATCTTTACTTTTCTTTTTCACTGTTGCATTTCATTTATATTCCTAATGATGGCTTCTGACTAAGCTGAAACGTTGAAAAAAGGAATGCATTCGATTATTTGTGGCTATATTGTTCGCAATACAACATCACTTATTTGAACACATATACATTTAGCTATAGCAGCTTTTCGAAACCTGAGAGTGTTGTCCGTAGATGTTCGTAGGAACCGTCTTCTGTTTGCCGGCAACCCCAAGCTTGTTGGTGACAGAATCGAGGGTTGTGCGACCAAGGCCTGCCCAAAGATCATAGGCGTAGCCAGGGGGCCCAGGGGGCCATGTCCCCTTAACATTTAGCATTTCTAGTCATTTTGTGCTTTGAGAAGCTGCGTCCCAAACAAAAATACTGTTGCTCGCCTGAGGTCGAACATTTTGGCCACCCAGAAGTTTTGGGCTGGCTACGCAAATGCCAAAGACATTGCCACCCTGGAAGACTAATCTTTTCACATATAGGTCCTAAACATCGTAGGTAGCTGGGATTCGCTGGGCGGAGTTTCTCTTGGTGAAGCGTTTCTTTCTGGCCTTGTTAATTTTCGAATATGGACTGGTACGGCCATAGAGGGCGAGTACGACAAACCTTTCAATGCAGTGCATTGTGTCCTCCTGAATACTGACTGGTGTGGTGATTGGGTCACTAGGAAATCAGGTCAGCTCTGGAAACGAGTTCCACGTTGCCCAGGCAGATTTCGTCCCATGTTCCACGAATGCTGATACCGTATCACATCTAGTCAAGGCGTGGAAAACAGGTAGGACCAGTTCCTTCTTCGACCGAGGCAGGCAGCTATTTCATGTGCAGCGATAGTTTAACCGTCCCATCCCAGGTAATCTCGAAGTTCATCCACACATAGCAGTACCTGGGTCACCATCACCGCCAAGACGACGACAACGTCGGCGTCTACGAATCGAGCTTGAATCCGACGATGGTCGTGTCTAGCAGCATGTTCCAACTGCATAGAGCCAGAGAACTTTCACCTTTGTGTCTTGGAAGGCAGGTGCCTGCTTCACCAACATTGACTACCGGCTCCTTTGTCTCGTTTTGGAAGAACTGCACCAGCATAAAAGACAGGAAGGTGTATTGCTCATCCTTTTTTGCGTCACCACGCAGGAAACTCTGCCAGTTTCCAGGTATATGACTGCGGTGCTAACCATACACCGTAGCACCCCTTTACTCGTTTCTCCCTTGTTTCCGTCTGAAAGGAGTCATCTTTATATCTGCCCCAAACAAGATCAAGATGTGATTCGCCAGGAAGCTGCCGCTCGACGACAATCTGCTTTGTGTCTTGAGCCAGCAAATCAGACATTCCTCCTCGAAAGGATTCCCCAGCTCCTCAATGATGGCCGCAAGTGATTGTACATCTCTGGCAATTGCTTTCTGTGCGCTTGGTGTTTCTTCACGATGACGTGTCTCTTCATTGACATTTATACACGTGTTCTCCTCTTTGAACTCACTCTGGTTAAATCTACATGCACTGCTTGGTTGTCCAACATTCTATTTAATATGATAAACCAACCTCAATACAATTTGTTGATTACCTTTGTAATGTTTAGATTTATTAATTCACGTCACGTGAAGAATTGATCAGAAGAAAAGAAACACAGTAGCAAAGTTTTAAGTTGGGCCGGGATTTTCGGATGGAGCCTGGTTTCGAACCGGACTCGGGCTTAAGTTTGCTACAATGTTTCGAGCCGATTTCGGATCTGCACACCATTTTTTCGTAACGACGAACAATTTCGTCGTTTGTTGCTGTTGAAGCAATCGAGTTGATTAAATTTACAATAAAGAATGATTGATTGTGAATCATTTAGTGATGTTTACTTTGATACACCACCAATACCCCGCAGTTGCGCATATCTTGACTCACTCGGTAAATTTGGCTTTCGGACCGAAAATCGGCATCAACAATGGACGTCGGGCTCGGACCGGGTCCGGGCTTTGAAATGAAGCCCGTTCACAACTCTGAAAGTGGGTTACCTTGCAAGTTGCAACCAACCTTTGTACTAGTTTATATGTCCAACACACTGCTTACTGTGATGGATCAACCTAAATAACATTTGTAATGTTTTCATTTGTAAATGCACGTCAAACCTAGCACACATCACCTCTGAAAGACCTACGGAGAAACTGAAAATGACAATGTGTTAAAGGCGAATTGCGGCCAATTTGGAAAATAGCCGCCAAACCTAACCAACGCAAAATCTGCAGTTGCACCATATCCTGAATCCTTCAGTTAACATGTAGCAAGTTTGGTGCTTTTATGAAAATGTGAGCAATAGCTTTGCTTTGCTGCAGGACTAATGGAAGGTTTTGCTGACATCCGTGTGTGAAACGTTTGGTGCTTAAGATCAATAAACAATCGATTTGATGATCAATGAAGAAAAATTTTAGTTATTTAAATTCAGGCTTTTTAAGTCATAATTTTTGACACATCGGAAAAAGTATTTTCTCCTGAAAAACAATTGATATGTCCCTGCTATCATGAACAGTGAACAGTGTTGACTGCTGTTGTTGCTCGGTGCTCTTTACTATTGGATGGGAGGAAAAATCAAATGAGAACCTAATCAATTTTCTCACAAATTTTGCGTTTGTGAATTCAGGTCAACCTCCCACCATTCAAGCTTCGCCGAATTATAGGGGATTTTATATATTACCCGGTAATGTGCTGATTTTTGCTAATGGAAATACAAGCAACAACAACTTAACATTCTGAAAATCTGAAACGTCGTTTACAATAAAGCACAAAACTCAATCAACCTGGACAGTCGCGGTATCCGTTGCATCGCAAATGTTGAAGGATGGGACCACAGTCGCCAGACGGAGGTTGCCAGCACACCTCATCGAGGTCACCAAGACACTGTTGGTACACTCCGTCACAAACCCAACTTTTCCACAGTGCGCAGACACTGGAATTGTTGTAAAACAAGAGTTTAGGACAAACAGCATGAAAAAATCTTCAAGCAAAGACAGTTGATTTTGCAAATACACGTGACATGACACATGTTTTAGCTTATTGGTTGAGAAAGATTAACAACAACTGAAAATAAAACGAAGTTTTTTAGTCACAGCACTGGTGGAAACGAAGTTATGCTTAGCGGCAGTTATAAAATGCGTGCCATATTGCTTTCGAAGGTTTAAAAGGCATGCGTAAAGGGCATTTGCTGGACAAAGACACGATTTTATGGGAACGGTGGTTGTTTTGTGATGGCTAAATTGTTCTTCATAGAACCATCCAGCATCGGTCAGTAAAAATGATTAATTTCCAAAAGGTGAAGGGTAAATGCAGGGCCCATTATGAAAATTTGCAAATTTCCAGGTTTGATGTTAACCTGATTAACGTGACATCAGCTGACATTTACAGCCTCCTGACATTTTCCTGAATCGTACAACTTCGCCTGTTAGTTTTAGTTGATGCATTGTAGACTTAGCTGCAAGCTTCAATATACAGTAAAGTACTTTGCTCCGTGACTTCCATTTCTTCTGACCATTGGTTGACAGGGAACAAATTGTTGTTTCAACACTCCCGAAGCGCTCTGCCACAACAATTGGAAATCGACCTCGTCGCTTACGTCTTCACAATCGACCACACCGTCACAAAAGGACTCAGCAGGGATGCAGGTCCCACCCCCCCAGCACTCGTATTGGTCTGGACGGCAGCGAGAGATTTGTTTAACAGCTTCAGTTCCACGGTAATGCACATCGTCTGTTTCTAGAAAAAAAATTATCAGCAGGGTGAAAAAAAACGTCGCAATGTTGTTATTCACCGCATTTAGATAAGCAGCTTATTTTCACCTGAAAATAACAAATAACTTGGCATTTCTGCTGGTTGACCTCATCGGTACATCTTACGAGATTTCGTTTTGGTAATGCTTGTCGTGCGCAACCAACAGATAATGTCCCATCTTGAAAGACAGCTAAAAATTTGATATCTTCTCACCGCACTCACTTGTAATTATAAATATGCCATTTGTCTTTTTCTTACCAATATCCGCGTATTGCCATCGCTACGGCAGTAATAACCTGAAATTGGTGGTTAAGCAACAACAAGATCAGGTCAAAGTACAATGTGATTGCAGATATCTATCTACAGTTAAACTTTGAGAACTAACCACTTTAAGAAGTAGGCAAAATTGAACTGGAACAAACCAAATCCAAAATAGCAGTTAGCGTTTCAACGATCGTTACAAAGATTTTCTTCGTTCTTTTTATTTTTTAATACGAAGGTGCTAATGAGTAACGACTAAGAAGCCATTCTTGGTAACGATTTCCTGCTGAGATACATGCTCCTTCCGACGCCCGTGGATGATATACAACGTTCACGAGGCAGCTCGATCTTACTGAACCTTATTCGCTTACTCTGTTAAGCCAACTGATGAATGTCATGGAGGTGAGCTACGGTTTCGGTATTGGTCGCTCATAATACAGTTGGCTAGTCTGGGTACGTAACTGTTTCCTGTTATTGATCGTATGTTCTTCTAAGCCTAACAACGTGTTGATAACAACGGTGTTTCAAAATACATTTCGGCGTTTTCTGCAATTTACGCGATATCTCATTACATTGTTTACATCTTTTCTAATTCTGACATGACGTAAAGGCCAATGCCGTCTCTTAATATTAAAAGTGGACTCCAGTAAGACTCATCTGCGTTTCCACACCTCATTCATCCTCTGCAACTTTTTTTTCTGACAACTACATAAATGAACCAATGACTGCGGATGGGGTAACTATTCTCCGCAAAGTCGGAGGCTTTGACTTCACCAGTGAATTGTTTAAAATAGGAAATCGAAACTAAGTCTTCAGTCCTACAGTCTTATTCAAATTGTATTTGAATAGACTGCAGGACTGAAGATGCGTAGTGTTACAAGAAATTACTTTCCTATTAAAAATGTGCTGATACATTCAAAGCCTCCACATTTATGGAGACTAGTTACTTGAATAAAGGTATGTGCAAGCTTTAATCACCGCAGAAAGATGAAGTCGCCAGATTCCTCAAGTTTACAGCAAAACTAAGAGCTTTCAAAGGAGTAAATGCGTCCTATATGCTGGTGAACGTTGTTATCTTGTTTTTGTAAGGATTTTAACGATACTATAGCTTCAAGCATCATTTATGTTCTTCAAAAATGTGTTGTGAAATTATCCCAATGGTGTTCGTATAGCACGACTTAATAAATGATAGCAGCATTTGAGATCAACGCTTTTTAAAGTGTTTAACAACATCGTGTCAAAATATTTTTCGGTGTATTTATGCTTTAAACTCTTTTTTTGCATAGCCGCATAAAATACATATTTGGCCATATTGAAAAAATGCCCTTGATTTTGCCCAACACACAAATTTGAAAATGCTTCCCCCAAAGTGGAATTGTGATGTGTGCGAGCTCCAGTTGTGTCTAAATAAAATAATTGGGTTGAAGGGTTTTAAGTAGATTTCGTGAAACACTTTGAATAGTCACCGGCCGCTCCTCCTAAGAGCCCTTGATTTTAATCAGTGGGGCAGATAGAATGAGGCCCAAGAGGCCATGGACCCCGATACAAACTTGCTGAAAGTTTTACTGGTGCTTTATATCAATTTTCAACTGTTAGAAATTAGGCGGAAGGAACAGTCGGACTCAAAACGACGTCCGTGACTGACAACGTCATTGACTGCCTCCCAGGGCCGGCCATAGCAAATGGGGGGCCCAGTGCTAAACCTAGGCGCGGGGTCCTCTGAGAAATGATGGTATGACGTCATTACGTTCAGTCAACCGTGGTACGACCATTTTAATGAAGATGTTTTAGCAAAATAATTATGTGAATATCAAAAGACGTCTATATAAGCTGTTTCTTTACAGGCCCGATATCGGCTCGTAGCGTTTTGAAAAACTTAATATCGAACCGGGACCGACTCGAGAATCCCGGGCGGGTTGCCGCAACCACCCAAAAACTTTCCATCCAAAACAGAAAGATTTTTCGAAAATTGAACCACCCAAAAACTTTCCATCCAAAACAGAAAGATTTTTCGAAAATTGAACCAACCAAAAACTTTCCATCCAAAACAGAAAGATTTTTCGAAAATTGAACCACCCAAAAACTTTCCATCCAAAACAGAAAGATTTTTTGAAAATTGAACCACCCAAAAACTTTCCATCCAAAACAGAAAGATTTTTCGAAAATTGAACCAACCAAAAACTTTCCATCCAAAACAGAAAGATTTTTCGAAAATTGAACCAACCAAAAACTTTCCGTCCAAAACAGAAAGATTTTTCGAAAATTGAACCAACCAAAAACTATCCATGCAAAACAGAAAGATTTTTTGAAAATTGAACCAACCAAAAACTTTCCATCCAAAACAGAAAGATTTTTCAAAAATTGAACAACATGACGTTGGCAGAACTGCCATCAAAGTTAATGACCCGCTCATTGCGAGTTGAATCACAGGACTACTGTTTGCAATAGCTGTAGGCCTACTGCAGTCTTAACTGGCACTAGTAACAACCAAACTCCATCCATAAAGAGTGGTGCATGGTGGAGCGTAGATATTCATCGCTATACTAGCATGAGAACTGAACACGTTTATAACGTTCGTAAAAGGAGATTCATCGTTCGTTCACACGAGATAATTATTTGCTAAGAGATTTATAAGACGTTTCTACTGAATTCGAGCTCATGAAGTATCTGGCAAAAATGAACAACCTGCCCAAACACCATGGCGCGGGGCCCAATGCGGCTGCATCGGTTGCATCGGCTCAAGGCCGGCTCTGCTGGCCCCTCCCGAACAAAATTATCGGCTACGCTGCTGATTTTAATGTTGAATATTTTGCGAGGTCAACGACGCGTGTCGCGAGGTCAACGACCCGTGAAAAAATTATCTAAAAAGCGTTGCGTGCTATTGTTCAGATAAAGTGTTTGGCAGCGTCAGGCCGCCCCTCTCCTGCTCGTGTCGATATTTAGATCCTGGAGCGCAGCGCGTCATCGATTGCTTTCGGAACTAAAGAAAACATGCACTCAACATTAAATCCAAATTGTGCGACAGCAACACCCTATGCCACAGTCCCGTAAAGTATTTTCTCAACCAGTGCACAAAGAAAACCACTGCGCTCAAAGTACTGTAAGCACAGTTGGAATACGTGGAATAATTTAGTGCGTGTGATCAAGAGCTACCTATTACAGAGTCCTGTGCAGGGCGGGTTTACCCGGGCGGGTTGTGGGTCTCGCATTTGCCGGGCGGGTGCGGGAACCCGCATACTTATGCGCGTGCGGGTACAGCGCGGGCGCGGGTTGAACTTGGTGCGGGGCGGGCGCGGGATGTTTGTGCGGGTTGCTGAATGTTGACTGAATGCATGTGAAAATGACATAGCACAAAAATTGATGCTACAGAGAGCTTGTGGTACGAAGGTGTAGAGTAGCTATGCCAACCGAAATGCCTTATTGGGCCGAAAATTATGTCACTACTGTATCTTCATGAGAACCGCATATTGAATGGTTTGCTTTCATCTTAGCTAACCAAAATTTCCTTTTAAAGCTACTGAAAGCATTCGAATATTAACTGCAATGCTAACGTCTGTATGTTACTTTTGATCACTCCCAAACTGACGTCATAGGCACATTTAGTGCTAATGGAAGAACAAGGTTGTTAGAAATCAATTTAGTGCAGAAGAACACATGTGTAAAACTCAGAAAACTAGAAATCACTTTTGCACTGAGGTGTCATTGCACACGTGGAAATCTGCCAGTGCGTGGAACGTGATAAACAGGCACTAAAGAATATTGCATCGAAAATGTCGAAAAGTCAGACTAGTTGTATTGTACATACAGAATAATGAAAAGCTTACTGGGCCGCATGTGGGCCTCAGGTTAGACATAGCTGGTGTTGAGACATTCTCCAGTGGTAGCGAGACCACAGATTGGAGTTTCCAGGTCTCAGTCGACTTGCAGCAGTGGTTCCCAAACTGTGGCAAGCGTACCACTAGTGGTACGCGAAGGCCTTCAAGGTGGTACGCGAGACCCTTCTGTTCTTCTACACAAAGAGAAGACATTTTGTTTTTTCCTTATGGAGTTTTGTTAATAAATTCCTGCATTTTTTTGTACTTCCCTTATTAGTTTCGAAAAATTGCCATTATAACTTCTCACAGCCATTTTGTTCATGCTGCATTTGTGTCAAGTCTGGTTTGCCAAACTTTTGATCGAATGATATTGGATAGAATGAGTTTTCCTGGAACAAGGTGTTTTCAAGGTGGTATGCCGTGAAAATATAGGGCCAATAAATGGTACGCGATAGAAAAAGTTTGGCAACCGCTGCCTTGCAGGAAATACATTCTGCGTGATTGCTAATGAGCAAGCGTTAGGTATCGATTATCATGTCATCAATAGCAGATGAGCAGACAGAATTCCTCAGTGAACGACATACTCTTTTTCATCAGCGCTCTGAGAAAGAAGCGCTGCAGTTTGACTAGGTTTCACATTTTTGCCCTAGTGTTTTTCAAGACCTTCCTTTGGCATTGAAATGCACCACTGAATAAATTGCCACTTGCGATGAAACGTATTGCATGAGTTTTTAGTGGTTTTCAGACAGTGATAAGTGCAGGTTTGGGATGGAAACAGTGCGGCGAGGGTGCGGGCTGGGAGGGCGTGCGAGCCGGGTGCGGGTTAGAAGTCTATGGTTGCGGAGCGGGGAAGATTTCACAAATTCTTGCAGGTTCGGGGTGGGACCGGACTAAAAATGGCTAACCCGCGCAGGTCTCTACTGCCCACAGGAAGGGTGTTTAGTTAAGCGGAACCAATGCAATTTAGCATGTCTGAGATCTCTCTATTCGGGGCTTGACATTATTTATAGCTGCACACTCTGTCGCGAAGTGCCACGCCGTGAACTCGTCGCAAAAAACATCTCTACCACTTGTACTTTTGTCACCTGAAAGCGAAGTTTGTCACCTGAAAGCGACGTTTGTCACCTGAAAGCGACAACGTTTGTCACCTGAAAGCGACAACGTTTGTCACCTGAAAGCGACAACGTTTGTCACCTGAAAGCGACAAAGCTCACGCAGAACTGCGTTTGCTCATCAATTCGTTGATCAATTCACTTTTCCGTTGTTTTCAAAACACCTGAAAATTTAAACGCTGGTTTTCGATTCGAGTCTGGAATGTTCCACTCAAACGTTGTGTACAAGTTTGTAGACATCTTCAGGTCAATCCAGATCATCGGGTTGATTTTCACAAGCTCCATGTCAATGGTAATGGTAATTGGCGAAGCCTGCCGCTGCAGATTCTTTGATTTTCTGTCGATTGAAGAACATGGACGGCGGAACAAGGATATGGGATGTCCGGAACTCCCACTGTTTTTCAAGGTTCCGAGATATCTGCCCCACTATTTAAATTGCATTTTTGTTCGTTGTAAAGTACATTACCTTTAAATTTTGCTGAGTGCCTCTTCTCGTCGGTAAGACATGTTTTTATCTCAATGATATAACATCATACCCAGAACCGTCGCCAGAAAGTTTTCAATAGAGGGTTTTACAGTTCTTCAGGGGGGCTTGACATTATAAAATTAACCAAAACTCCACTTATTTATAGTGTTTCACGTTCCGAGTTGGGGGGGCTTGGAGCTTTGTTTGGCGGGGGGCTAAGCCAACCAAAGCCCCCGTGGCGACGGGACTGATCATACCGTACATGCGCCACAGCGTCTGCCGCTGATGGCTTCCACATCTCTGTCACAAAATGATGTGTGCAGTAAGGAAGTTCGGGATGGTCGTTTGCGCAGTAAAACTTTAAAATGTTGAGGTTTGGAGGGCAAAATAAATTTTAGGAGGGCAAGATGTTTGTCTTTGTTGGATGTCTAAAAATTTTTTCTGGGCACAACAAAATTTTTGGGGCACAAGAAAATTTGAGGGGATGCAAAACAATTTAGAGGCGCACAAAAAATTGAGGCGCACAAAAAATTGAAGTGCACAAAAAATTGAAGTGCACAAAAAATTGAAGTGCACAAAAAATTGAAGTGCACAAAAAATTGAGGTGCACAAAAAATTGAGGTGCACAAAAAATTGAGGTGCACAAAAAATTTAGAGAGGCACAAAAAGCTTGGGTCACCACAAAAAATTGGGGGCTCAAAATTTTGGGATGGCACAGAAAAAATAAGTTTGGGGAAACCAAAAATACTGTGGGGAACAAAAACGTTTGGGGGGCACAAAAATTTGCCGGAACTGCTCCCGAATGCCCCCCGTGGTTACGGTCCCTGCGTAGCTGCAAGTACACATTTCTTGCACAACTTACTGTCCTGAATCAAAGTATTGGAACGGATATGATGGGACCGTTTTCAGGTTTATAGCTTGCCAGCATTACTGAAATGGGTACCAATTTTTTTTGCGTAAATCTATTTTTACCACCGCGGGTTTGCTTCATAGAGAACCATGCCTCTGAGCTGGTAGTACTGACACAATATGAAAATATCTGTGATTAACAACGAGTTTTTTGCATTTCAATCTTTATAGAAATGATGCAACGATCAATTAACCATGAAATAGGTAGTACGCCTAGAGTGGACCCCCGACTACAAAATTCGTTGCCTTTATTCCAGAACACAAGCCAGAGCTCAACGCAACATTCCGTCGGTACCTGAATTTTTTACCTGCAACACAGCTTCGTGCAACATCCCTGATTCCTTGAGATCACAAGCCAACTCTACTACTACGTACTCCACACATTCACGTTACTGCTAACATTTCGAACCCCAAGTAACTGTCGTCAGTTCAAAGTTTTTCGTTCCGGTGTTTACGGCGCTATCCTCCACTGCAGAAACTTGCAGTAGGTTTACTGCAGCTCACATGTCACGGCACTGATGATGGCGACCGTGTTCACTGAAATGTTTCGAAATGTTGTTGTCTACCAAAGCTATAGCTCAAGTTGCGTGAAGTTAAAACTTACCATTAGATGGCCCAGTTCTCGCTAAACGGCTACGCAGCACCATGCAAGTAAGCAGCACGATGAGGATCCACGATGCAGTCATAGCAGAGATGCTTCAAATACAGGTGAAACTTCAGTTTAATTTTTGTTCAGCTGTTGATAGAAAAAATTTAAAACATTACTATAGCACTACCTTACGCATATAGCACAGATGTGTTACTTAGTTGTATATGATACAGGAGACTCACTAGTGATGTGTGTGTTAACTGGGCTGCGATTCGACGGCGTTGAAAGCAATGGTAACTAAATTTTTAATGTTGATCTTTTAAGACGGTATACAAAATTAATACCTATTTGGCGATTCTATGAAGCCTTCGAAAAGGGTAAGTAATCACTAAACGACTAAAGCTATCAGTCCTTGCAATGTTAAAATGTAGCTTTGTTAATCAAGCACATCCCTCTCATAATCATCTGATTCTGTTACTCAGAGAGATATAGTTGTCAGTCATGGTCCGTATTGATGTAAGAGTTTCAGTGATTGATTTCATTGTTTCATATGACTCAGCTAATAAATAGAAACAATATAAAAAGCCATCGGGCGTTAAGGAAACCAATTGTTAGCGAACATTACAATTAATGAAAATACAATGGCATAATAACAGATCAATCTAAACAAAGAGTGTCACTGTGTTACAAAGATTGGTGAAGGACCATGGCGGTCATTTAATCCATGGGTCCGCAAATACTTTCTGGCGCGACCCTGAAAAGTAGTTCTAAATTCTCGCGACACAAACATTTCGTGAGCATGTAATTTTGTGGAAAACACATTAATAATCAAATATCAATTTTAGGACTAAAATTGACAATAGCACATTCCTTGCCCTAAATTGTATGAAACTTAGCAAATACAACAGTAAATGATTGCATTTACTCTGTCTAATGAGAATTGAAAATGTAAATGCAAATTTAAATCATTTCTCGACCCATAGTGCAAAGATCTCATGACGTAACCCGAATTTGGGACGCGATCCACTATTTGCGGATCCCGTGATCTAGTCAACCAAGCCAGTTTCACTTTTTCCAGTCTTGAAAAACAACAGTTGGAAAGCAAATACGAACAGTTGGAAGAAAAACAAACCAACTAACAAACACAGAACTCGATTGCCTATGTACACAAAGGAGTAAAAGAGTGGATCAAATGTAATTGAGAAAATTTGGTGTGGCCAAGAAAATGTTTAAACAAAGTATAAAAATAAAAAGTAAAAAATTGATGAGGCACAAAAACAAACCAAAAAACTATAGATTAAAATTTCATGCCGAAAAATGGGAGGTGCACAGTAAAGGACGAGAAACAAAAAGTAACGATATCAGACAGACAGACAATTTTATTTAACATCTGAAAAAATCAGATATCAGGGGGAGGAGAATGACCGCAAGGTCTTCGAGTCATCCTCCCCCTCGAAACACAGTCGAACTGCTCAGAAGGAACACAAGTCGAACTGCTCAGGAGACGACCAACAGTCTACAAATTTCATATAGATCTACATATATCTACAAAAACGGTGCAGACATATCCTTAGGACATAAGCACACTTAAACAGGACATGGAATCAAAAAGACGCGGAACAACACAATTGCAGCAGCCAAGCGGACAATTTAATTTTTATTATATGTGAGGATGGTCAATTAAATAGTTTTTGTGTAACTTACAAAATCGGAAATATGTGACTAGTTTAAAATCATTTGGGAT
>Ga0210059_1011125_pt1 | contig 13810 bp, 9 predicted proteins | sample Ectturendosymbi2_FD_188042 | JGI IMG/M metagenome (GOLD analysis project Ga0210059, IMG submission 188042) | Ecteinascidia turbinata endosymbiont from Florida, USA - Sample 2 (SPAdes) (version 2) | ecosystem: Host-associated > Tunicates > Ascidians > Unclassified | place: Key West, Florida...
TGTGTAGTGTAACATTCGCAACGGGTCATTTTTCCACCTGTTATAACTATGACACCCTCGTCAAAGTCGTCGATTTCCTTATTTAAAGCTGTATCGAGGCGTTGCTTCCTTATCATTGCGAAATCAACGCAAGATACGAACAACTTGTATTTACAAGCACAAACACCATGATATGCATATTACACCAACTCACCACTACAAGGATTGAGCAAATAGAATGCGTAAAACACAAGTAACACCCGCAATCCGCAATTGGAGTATTTCGTCTTTGCACTTGATCAAAAGCACACACCTCTGCAAATCACCCAAGCAAATGTCAATCATCTTCGCCAAAAAGTGCGCTGCGTTGGTAAAAGGAAATCTTTACCACGAGGTGGCAGGCATGGGCACACAACTTAACAAACGTTGCTTCGCATTTTTGCACGGCAACCTTTGTGATGAGCTTTGAAATTGTTTTTACTGTTTTGCACCCAAGACGTGGCCTCACGACGTGTTTGCGGACAGCGCAGATTTGGTTTACAGACGAAGCTTATGGTCGATCATTATAACGGAAGGCAAAAAAAGATTACGTTGCATGGTCAAAAGATAGTTTCCAAAGCTGGCAGGGTAATGCTGAAAGCATAGCAAAGATCTCATAGCAGACAATACGGTTTTCAAAAGAACGAATAGAAAACATCGTTCTATGCAAGATTTTCAACCAAAGCAGCAGTGCTAATGCTGGGGAAGGTGGATGAGGATTGGATCTGCCGAGAGGTAATCCAAAACACCAGAGCACGCTTTCGCTTGTTGCAAAATAGAACTAGGCTGTTTTTAAAAATACCAATGCTGCAGTTCGGTTTTGACAATGCGTTGAGCGAAATAAGCAAAAAAACACCCAAATGTTTGCAATAACAGGCGACAGATCAGTATGAAACTCGTAACGGTACAAAAGTCTACAAACTCGAACTTCTTCGCGAAAACAATGAATCAATAAGTTTACATTTACGTTAGGTGCCCAGAGCAAGTTGCAATGCAAGGAATTAACACTCAAAGCCACATGGAAGTTCAGTGCTAGGTTTGGACAAATGAATTTACATTGATGCTAAGGGCAGTATCGTGAATATGGCAAAATTACACTGCGAATCGGAACATCGCTGCGAAATTTCAAACACCCAAAGGTTTCATGGCAGTCAAATAATCCACGACAACCTTCTTGCTCCATGACATATATTTTCCAACATGACAGTCAAAAAGTACCACGCAAACACTTCAGTTGTCTGTTAGAAAGTAACACATGGTGGTTGAAATGTAAACATAGCACGCAAATATGTTCGCTGTTCGGTTTAAATCAAATTTTAGCCCACGTTGGTTTGACCCAAGTTGTTTAAAAAACACTATATATATTAAATTTAGTTGGAAATTAGGCAACAGTTGTTAGTAAATAACTAAAGTTCAGGCAACAGCCATTCGTTGATGGGTTCGCTTTTTCTGGGAATTTCCAGTGACAAGGAAAATCACACCTCTAAAGCTGAAGGTCCCTTGTCAACTTTAGCCGGGATGAAGTTAACTATTTTCCTGGTTGTCGAAAGCCGTTGTATACTGCTGCAATGCTTCATCAAGGCAACTTCATCAAAAAGAACATGCTGCCAGCACTGAGCAAGCCCGATGCTGGAACAGTGATAAACCAGGCGAGGGCAATGTTTCTCACGACGTTCCAGTCCACGGCCGCACGTGACTTGTACCAGCCAATCGCTACGACTGCTCCAACCTGGAAAAGAAAATAGTTTATTTTTAGAACTTGTTGAACAAGACACTTTATCAGATTCTATGTGATTTTCCACTTAACGATACCACCACATGAAAACGTGAGCCGCTTTACCTTGCAATGCGTGGTCGAGATTGGTATTCCGATATTGGAAGCGATGAGCACTGTGATGGCTGTCATGATTTCGATGCAAAATCCTCTGAAACACACAGAAAATTACTGTCATCTCTTGTCATCTTACCTGAGTGGTAAGAGCCAAATAGTGCGAATCAGTGATAGGCTCTCAAACGCCTGCTATACAAATTGCGGGGTACCACAGGGCTCTGTCCTTGGTCCCTTATTGTTTCTAGTCAACGATATTGCTAAATCCATTGAATCCTCCATCTCATTGCTCGCAGACGACACAGCCTTGTTATTCTCTTCTCGTTATCCACTTCATCTCCATCAGGTTTTAACTCGTGATTTGCACACCTTATCCAATTGGGCAGTTATGGAATGTAAATTTTAATCCAGCAAAGACCAAAGTTTTAACCATTTCCAAACCTCATATCTCACACCCTGTTCTTACATTTAACAACACTGACCTCAGTAAAGCTGATTCATACAAATATTTAGGTATTATATTTCATCGAACCTTATGGCATCATCATGTTTTGTCGATTATACAAAAGACCACACTCAGACTTAACCGCATCAAACAGATTGCACACCTTGTTCCACGCAAGGTCCTTTAGACACTTTATGTTTCTTGTGTTCTCCCAATCTTAAACTATGGAAATGTGATTTTCGCCAACTGCTCAACTTCGGATAGCTCGCTCCTTAACAACATATATACAAAGGCTACCAAAATAATACTAGGTTGTTTTTGTACATCACGCAACGCCGCTGTCCTTTCAGATCTCAACCTCATTCCGTTATCTAATAGGAGAGAACTCCATATCCTCTTGTTCTTTTTTAAAATAAAAACTGGTCTTGTCCTCCACTCATTTTTACCGCTGACCCTAGGAGAAATCTCAGCCTATTCATTTCGTCATGCCAATAATTTTCAGCTTCCCCTCTCCAAACGTATACTAGTAGGCCTACATAATTCATTTTTTTACAAAGCTCCCGTCCTTTGGAACTCCCTACCACAATACATCAAATTATCTTCTAGTTATGCAGCATGTAAAAACCGCATCATACTCTTTTACCATGGCAAGAATCGCAATATTTGACACTTGCAAAAGTCAAATCCATACCCTACCTCATTACGCTGTATGTTTCGCATTGGTCACAGCCCTTTAAACATTAATATGAAATCCTTTCGACAGTGTAGTTGCGAGTCTGCAGAAACACTCGAACACCTCCTGCAGTGCAATTTGACCTTACACCATCGACATTTACTTCTTCTAACACTAAAAACTACCTTGCTTAATGAAAAAGATTATAAACGGCCACAATATTCTACTATCAGAAATAAAAGTCTAATCCACATTCTCTGTTTGGCCACCCTAAATTATCATTTAAACCAACAGTAGTTATCTTCCCAGCATTATCGCGATTCCTGAAGAACAGTAGGCGCTTTAAATCCCTTATTTAACAATGTTGACCCATCCAGTTTCCTGTGCATCCTGTTATATAACTTGCCCTATCGTCTCGTGACTGGCTCCTTTTTTGCTCGTTTGCTGCCATTTTCTTTGTTCGTTTACTGCCATTTATTTATGTTCGTTTGCAACTGTTAGTTTTGTTTATTCGATTGCTCCTGTTTATATCGTGCCCACCAACTCGATTAGACAAGAGGCATCAATCAGGCCTCGGCCTGCCGCCAATTGTCTTTAAATAAATTCGTCGCATTGCATGCGATCCAGTCACATTTATTCTTGGGCTGCAATCAAACACTTTTTTTATTTACAGACTTATTTGTTTGATTTTTTACTTAACGATATTTTGCAGCGGGATGGCGCCTGAATAAACGTCTTTTGTCGCTTCACGAAGAGTTCGATAATTCAGACAAGTACATGCAGTGAGGAGCACAGTAACAAAATAACTATTTAATGACTAGCGCAATATAGTCGATGGCGGCAAGCAAAGCATATGTTGAAAAAATTGCAGGATTTAATAAGTTTGCGCACAAATTTTGGGGATCCCAAGCCGGTTTTCGATGTTAACAGAGACAGTGAAACCAACCAGCAAGCCTAATTACTGTCGCAATTTTGTCTCGAAAGAACTCTGCAAAAATTTACAAGTCGTTTAGTGCCATATTCCATTTCATCGTTGTTGACAAATTTGCATCACAGCACCAGTTTCCTGAAAATCAAATTTGTTTTTGTACTGTCAGCTTAGGGCTGACTCGCTTTTTACTGGCAATTTTTTCGACTTCGGCAACTTTCACTCCATTTTATAAGAATATTTTCCAAATGCTACGGTTGAGCCATCAATTCTAAATAGCGCCTCGTAAGACTCGACGGTGTGGAGGGTCACATTTCAGATTCAACCTACCGTGACGAGGTGACTTTGGTGAGGTCTTGACCGATGGTGGTGATAACACGCCGCCCAAGAACCCAGAGCCCGATGCTCACACCGATGCTGCCGAACAAGAGCAAGTACCAGGGTGTGAAGTTGCCCTGAACAACATCACCCGACCAGAAGATGAGCCAAATAGCGATGAGCGGACTGATCGCATTGCTGCATAGGAAAAGTTACGATTAGATAAAGCCAGAAAGTTTGAAAAGTTAATATAGAAAATATTAAAATCAGAATAACACGCTGTCTTTTACGGTTTTTTGAAGCTCCAAAAACGTGTTGCCTCTTTGCAGTCACGTTTCAACGGAAAAGAAACGTGAATAATAAATAACACGACTTTTACAATATTTGTAGTTTCTTCAAATGGTCTGTGTTCGGTTAAGTTAATGGTCCTTTGCGCTATTTGTTGTTTGAGGCTACTTTCTATTAAAACGTTCAGTCAAGTTATCGTTCAAGTTTCAAAGTTTTGGTGAGTTTATTTGCAAAAATAATTGAAATAATCTTAAAAACGCATTTGTTCTACACACTGTCGTTTCGCGATAACGTTTGTCGCAATTGTTTCAGTGAACATTTTGATCAAAAGTCCCCAGTACTTTCAGCATTGTACTGCTGAATGAAATAACAATTTTTTCAAAAAACTTAATCTTTCCAAGCAATCAGAAGGCCAACTGTACCAGATATCATTTCCCCCGTGAGCGAAGCTGGCAAAGCAAGCGGTTAGTATTTGCAGGGAGCAGAAGATTCGACGGACATCCTGTGGATCTTCGTCTTTGTCACTGGCTTCTTCGTTTTTTTCTGAATATTCATCAATGGAAGGCATTGACGAATTCTGCTGAAAAACGACTAGGGTTAGCCGAGGGCGTACCACAGAACTCTCGTCGCATGGGTTATATATAAAAATCGCAGCTGCTTGCAGAAATCGTAAACCAACATTTAACTTTTTCAAAATTGCAACCGTTTCCTTTACTTAGATGTGCGCACGTTGTTATTTCGTATTAAGTATACAATTTGTAGTTTTACAAGGGCAACAGGGCATGCATGATCTTTTTAAGTGCTTCACTTCTCCAACCACAGAGCACCCCATAGAAAAAACGAACCATCGCAAGGGAAAATGTAGCACATGTATATAGATATGTATATAGACATGTATATAGACATGTATATAGAGTATACCGGGCTTTCTGCATGTTACACGGCCCAGGAACCGCATGTGCTTGACGGACAGCATTGATGGCTTATATTCGTATGTTCGTGAAGAAGAAAAATTCAATTACCGAATGGGATTCCTTGACCAGAAAACCTTTTGGACATTCGTCTTCGTCTGCCCTCTCTTTGCTGTTGCCTTAGAAAAAATAGGAAATTATTTTTGATGGCCAATTGAAAATTATTGCGCAAACTCTGTATGAGCACAGAAAACACTCAACTGTTTCCAAAACTTATTACTTTTGTCTATTTGGTTAGCTCTGCAAATGCAGTTTTCAAAAATATACATCTGTATAAACCTGAAAATGTTGTTTTTTGAAATGAATTTGACTGTAATGTAAACAATGTGAAACGCAGTGATGTTAAAGTTACATGTTCGTTTACCCGGAAGAGGTAAAAAGTTTCCGTCTTTCTTTTCTTTGGAATACTTCATGTTTGGCTTGTTTGGGATCTGTTAAACAAAAAATCGCAGACTGTGCAAAAAAGCTGTGGCAATCTGCATTTATGTGTCCAATTTTAGCTTGGAAAATTCTCTCACATTTTCATAAATAACAGTACGTTTTGAAGCATTTCATTTTAATTCGAACAAAATATTTTCGTTCGTGTTTGCATGCAAACTATTTTTAAAAGCTAGACAATTACAGCAGGCCCGTAGCGCGGAGAGCATTAGGGACAGTGCACCCCAATTTTTTCTGCCTCTCAACTGTGTTGCGCCCAGATAAATTTGTTTCAAGCATATAATAAAAACAATCTTTCCATCCCAAAAATGTGTTTTGCCCCAAATCGTGAAACCTGGCAACGGGCCTGAGATACAGAAGATGGCGACATGAAAATGTGGAGGTGGGAATTTCATGGTAATGCGCATTTCTCTCAGTTTGGACTTAAAAAAGGCAGTTGTAATAAACAACAGCAGTTTTAGCAAGCATGGACTCATGGCAAGAAAGGCTTTTTTCACCCGATTCCCATCAATGTTTTTTTCAAATTTTTCGTCGGGCGGCAACGTCTCTGCGTCGTCCCAGTCGTTTTCGTCATTATCGTTGTTTCGGAGCGAATTCAGCTCGAGATCTTTATCTGGGGAGGAGACGCAGCATCAGTTAACAAAGGGATCTTTCACTCCATTGTTTTCACCCAAGCTTTCAACAGTTATGTCAGAGACTTTATTATATTCAAGCAGCCACGATATGTTCGTAATTTCGACTCAAATTATTATGCAAAAGTTGCTTCCAGCATGAAATGTGCACCTAAAAAAAACAGCTTTTTCCAATAGAGAGCATAGTGATGTGAAAAAAGTCGAAAAACATAGACTATCGCCACAAAATGCGAATGGGACATTTTCTGTACCATATTTTAAAATGCAAGATCTTACTGAGCTTTTTTAAAACAAAGACTAAAACCTTACCATATCAGCGGATCTGTCACACTACGTATCAGTGACCTGCGCGTTTTCTTCATTGCAGCTCTTCTGCCAATTCATCATATCTGTTACTTCACGATAGAGAGCATTAGTTTCCGTATTATTGTTGTACGGTAGTTGTAAGCAATAACCTATGACCTAACTACAAGATAGGCATTAGCTTAATCGTAATTACAATCGCCTGCGCTCTGAATTTAAAGTAAAACGACAGTTTTATGTGCCACTTACAATGATAGGACTTGTTCCAAGTGATTGGCCACTAATTTAAAAAGGGCTATTTTGTTTGTCTTTCTTATTTAAACAATGAATTTCCAGAGCGCATTTGCCGCTAGTGTTCGTTTGTACGAAAATTATTTGGTAAGTAGACAATAAATAACTTTGAAGTTCAACATTTTGACTGCTTTCATTTTCACTGCAATGACAGCTATACCGAAAAATTAACTGAATTGTTATCTGCGTACTTCGACACCGCAAGTACTGTATATCAATGATATCGGTGCTCCGTTGAACTACTCGGAAAAAATGCGATTATTTCAAGTTACTGATTTTGCGTTGTATGCGTATCACATTAAGAAACTTTTTGTTGCTGTGCTCAGCGCACAACGCCACTTTTAGCGAAGAAAGTAAAAATAATTTGCATCGAAGCACTCGTTTCGTAATTGAACTCAGCGCAGCTTTCGTCTGCTTCACGCAGAGCCTTAAATGTTGATATTAGTCATTTTGGAGAAACCAATGCCAGGGACTAAGCCGCGGCTGCTAGCCCCAGCCAATAAACTTAGCAAAGTACCGAACAAACCAAACCTGCTTGCTTTCTGAACCTAGGAACTACTCCGAAGTATGTTGCCAAAGCTGTGGCGATCATCAGTCCAAGCGTGACGAGAACAATTATCCACACGGGAATCTCGTTGAAACCAAGCACTGGAAAACAGGTAATTTTGTTCATTGCACCGTTTTCGTTTGAGCACTCTTCCACGCTTCAAGTAATTGACGAAACTCTCACGTGGCCTGCTAATAAAAGGCGATATGCCAGTTGCTCCGTGAGCAATATCGTTGGAAGAACGTCAGTCAAGTTTCAATAGTTTGTCGTATCGTAGCTAAAAGTTTGGGTGACAGTTTTGCTCCTTCAGGCACACACAACCACAACAGATTTCCGAAATACGAGGCTAAACAGCTTATTTCATTAAAAAACTGGCAAGTGTCTAGTTCAGCTATGTCCAACCCGGATGGCTTACTGAACCAAAAATCACGTCACTATCTTAATTAGAGTCGCACATTGAAAGACATATTTTAATGAGGGCCGCACATTGAATGGCTTACTTTGATCTTAGCAAACTAAATTTAACTCAAGCTAATGTGCTGAACGCGTTCGAATCCTAACTGCAATGGTAACAGACGTGATGAAGTGGCACTCAGACCACCTTCGTTAAAAGTCAATTTCAAGATTATCAAAATATGGACAGGTTGTGAGAATGTAAGGTACTTTCACTACAGCGTAAACCTAAAGTGGGCCGCGCCCGCACAAAACCTTCGACTGGGCGGTGGGCTGGACATAGCTGCTCCAGACTCTCGCTTGAAACCACAAAAATATCAAACACAATTATACTATAATTAATAAAAGCGTTCGCCAAATATTTCTTTTGAGACCATGTGCTTCGCTCATGTGAAACATATTGAAGTTGTAAAAAAGCGCAACGTTAAACAACGATAGAAATTTTATGATTTTCAGCTGATCACGTTTTTTTTAAATGGCCATGCTATCTTTCTTGCAGTAACGTTTTTCATTGCTTCTGTAAATCACAAAGAAAGCCACACGACCGTTGTCGAAAGAATCTAATCGTCCCAATTCCTCATACGTGCACCGTTACGGATTAATCATTTCGCTACAGTAAATTACAGGGTAATTACTCGACGTAATGATACTTACAAGGCGCTCCGGAGAAAAGAAAGGAGAACACATTCACTCCTAGAGTGACGGCGTAGAAACCAGGCAGCAGTCGTAGACCGTTTTCGAAAGGATTACTCTATCACAAAAGATGAAATACGTGCAGTGTTCGTGTCCAATGTAGTGGCCAAATTTCAGTATGTTTATCAACCTTAAATCTTCGGAAAGTACTTTGTAAGGGCGAACGACATTGCTTCCGTTGGGTAAAAGTTTTTTTTATACCGTTTGGTGCTTTTATAAAGATTAATTTGAATCCAACATTTTGGTGTTTTCATAAGAATTGAACGGTTGGTGTTTTTTTACGTAATTGAACATCTCGGTGTTTTAATAAGGGTAGAAGCCGAACAAACGCTGTTATTAGTAGATAAGACCAAGGTTGGCTAAACCTGTGGATACAATATTCCATCAAAAATAATGTTTTGGGGTGTCAGACATCGAATGCAAGCTCTGACCTGTTCGGTTTTTGTTCAAACAGGCCCAAGGGCATCAAGAAACATATGGCAAGTGAGGAAACGTTCATTTAATGATTTCAGTCATCGTCATTCGACACTTACAGAACCTTTCGGTTTGCAGCATAGTTTACGCTGGAAATTAGCTGCTGGTTCCGTGTTGCACGTGAACATCACAATCTTAAAAACAATCTTTATCAGAAGATCAAGACCAAAGGCCCAACACGTTCGATTCTAAGTGACATGATTTCACGTCGTTTACCCTTCTTCGTAGGGGGCCAAGCGACGTGATTTAACATCATTTACAAAATGGCCAGCCCAGGCGGGGATTTACCATTAGGCTAAAAAGGCTTAAGCCTAGGACCAACGATGTTGAGGGGCCCCAAAATTTTGGGAGTAAGGAAAATTTTCAGCATTTTTGTAAGTAATTACATTTGTATTTTTGTTTTGGGTTAACGCACGTTTTCTTACTATGACTCTATCAAAAGACCTTTATAGAAACGAATGAGCGCGAAAGATTGAAGTGAATGACGATGAGTATTCTCTTTTTATGACGTTGAAAATTGGTTATTGTTACGTATAATGCGTGGAACAAGACGCCTGAATCCATTTTTCAGAATTCAAATTATACGAGGCCATTGCAATGAGGTACTTTAATTCAGCTCGGTCTCTCGTTGCTTTTTATGGGTAAGATAGGGGATAAAGACAAAATGAACCTGCACTGTAGTCAAGGCTGCAGATAATCAATGGAGCAAAATGTTAACTGCTTGTAGCACCGCGCATGTTACGCTGGGATGTTCTTTGACTTCAATTGTTTTGTAGCAATCTTGGAGCATTCCTTCTACAGTTCAATCCATAGAAAAATATTTTAACTACCGTTGAACTAGACACATATGTTAATGCATTCGTAAGGCCAATTTGTAGCTTGAGATTAATAGCTTACTTAGCAAAGTAAGGTTCACGTGTAAGTTTTTTTTCTTTTTTTCAAAGTAATCAGGATAACGGTGGATCTACAGTAGGCTTGCATGCATTAACTTGTCAAAGCGTGTCAAAGCGTACACAAGGGAGTGGTTCTAGCAAACGAAAGAAAGCAATTGCCAAAGCAGATGCATTACGAGCTGTTATTGATAAGACGAAACCAATAACCCAGTTTTTTAATGTACCAGAAGGGTTTACAGCAGAGGTAGCTGCGGATCTGGAATGCCGGTGTCAAAAATTTGTGAAAAACCGGACCTGGACCTGGAGTCACTTTTCACTTTCAGCAGCAGGAGTCTGGGTGGTATTCATATATGGCATTTTTAAAATAAAACATAGGCCTAGCTGAACTACAGTTGCATCGATGGCAGTCGGTGTCTGAACAGGAGTCGGATTTGAAAGTTTGACAATTTTTCGGACCCGGATTCAAAAATTTTACAACAGAAGCGGAGTCGGAATCTGAAAATGTGACTACAGCCACCTCTGCCTTCCAGAAGGGCCCCAATTTAAAATAGCATGGGGGCCCGAAAATGAAAATACGCCTTTGGGCCAGCCGACTGGTTCCCACAGTAGTCTTTAACGTTTTCCGATGTGGCAGTTGTGGGGCCATGTTGGTAGACTCACAGTAGGGTTTTGTTGCGAGAAATGTTTAAGGTAATCAGCAGGGTGCAATACAATTCATGGTTTTGGCTGCTGAAATATTATTTTTGTGCATTGTGCCCAATTTTTTCACTGTTTGTGGAGTTGTGGGGCCGGAGCCGCGTTATGCTAGCAACATGGGCGTCGGAAGAGGGGGAGAGCAGGGTGAGGGCCAAGGCCCTCCCTGGATTTTGAACTTATTAGCAAAAAAAGGTTGCTTTTTCAATTTCGAGGGGTAAAAACTAAATTTTACCACTTTTGGTCCCCCCTGGAAAAAATTTTGGAAAAATTCCCTGCTGGCTCCCACCTGGAGAAAATCCTTCCGACGCCCATGTCTAGCAGCAGAGTTTCAGATGCATCTGCTTCATTAAAAACGCCAGCAAACAGCCTGCTGAACAACTGTAAATTCGTGTATTGATTCTGATTGTTAAAATTTAGTTTTTGACCTTTTCTGTCAGTTGGTATAAAAACCCAAACCCCTGGGCATATAAATTCTTTCTAGCGAAAAATCTTGGAAGGAAGGTGCGCAACACTTCTGTCGATGTGGAAAAAGAACCAGTGCCGATGCTTGGTTGTTTTTCCATCCCCATCCTGGACTTTTGGGGCCCCAATATGCAATATATTCCAATTACGACATAGTATTTTTACAAACGGAAAAGTTGATTCATCTTAAAAACGTTACATTTCAGTGTTCAGCAACGCCTCCAGTGTTGAGAGCAGAATGAGGCTCTGTTTATATTTAGAGTAGAATGAGGCTCTGTTTATGTTGAGAGTAGAATGAGGCTCTGTTTATGTTGAGAGCAGAATGAGGCTCTGTTTATGTTTATCATATAGTTAATTCTTGCTTCTTGATGCCTGGTCGGTTTCAAAGTTAAACGGATTTTCCTTGTCTTCCCAGCGTTGGTGGCAAATCCAGTCCTCTTGATTGTTGAGCATTGTTTTGTTTTGTAATACTTTATTTTAGATGTAGTGGACTTTTATGTCTGCTACAGAAACCTTTGTGTTCAGATTTACAGTTTTGGTTTAGGTTAAGGGTTTAGTGCATTAATACCAAACCTAGTCCACTCTACTACACACTCATCGTGGGTTACTGTCATGTTACAGATGACGGATGAATAACTTTTCAAATACGAAGGTCCACTGACGGACCTGTAGCCATTACGGACCTTTCAGAAACAAAAATTTTGAATAATTGCACAATGTACATCGATTAGTCAAATATGTTAACAGGATTTTTGAGGATTCGGATTTCATACTTGTGTTGCAAACAAGATTCGGATCAGGATTCCTGCCTCTTGGATCAGGACTGGAGACGGACTCGAAAAAACTTGAGTGCGAACATCTCTGCTACAGACACATGTCAGAGGTGTACAGGAGCTGGAGTGTCGGAGTAGACTCCGGCCTGAGTCTTAACGATTTTCGAAAATAGAAGTGGAGCCGGAGTTGACTTTTTAAGGACGGGCCGGAGCCGGAGTCAGGTTTTTGATAAGAGGTTGCTTTGTTTATTATTGATTATTATTATTGCAGATTGTTTTTTACAAAGCATGTGTTGAGTTCGCATTGCATCCTCAACATGAAACGTCTTGTGACTCTGAAATACAAACAAAGAAAAACTTCAAAAGCAAGTTCAGAAAACAACTTGGAAGTTCGCCGACAACCTCATTAAATAGTGAAGGCAAATAAGAAACATTAGAATGTCTAAAGTCATGAACTAAACCCAAGAAGAGTGAAGACGGACACTGGATTTGCAAACACTTGGTTTACAAGAAGATTGTATTGTGTATTTGTTTGAACTATTGTGTTCTTGTGGTCCACATGTAATAGCAAGTCACCACTAGGAAGAGAGCGAACCAAAACCTTATAAAAACAATTATGTTAACAATTCAGATAAAAATACAAATAGTATTTTGGATCCAAACGAATAAAAACAAACAATAACAAAACACAGTCCGAATTATGATGGAAAATGGAACCGGAATTACTGGCGACTCCAAAAAGTCCGAACTCGACGTGATGACGTTTCACGACGTCAGCATAGTAGCCAATGAGAGACGAAAAACGAGATGAGGCTCTGGGTATAAATACCCGTGCGTGCACCACGTTCAGTCAGCTGAGCAGCGGGCATACCAAGCTTGACACCTAAACCAGTAGTGGGCATACCAAGCTGACTTAGGCAGAATATCCAGCAGTGGGCATACCAAGCTGGCTTTAGTCCAAGTGGGCATACCAATGGACTACCTTATATAAAAGAGATCTACAGGTTAGTGGCTATGATTCTGCTGACAATTTGGGCTTCTCTATCCTCCATGAAAGAATAAAACTTGCGCTAACCCCTGTTGCTTGTAATAAATCTCTATGTGTATATCAATACACCATGTTAAAAGTAAAACCTTGTGGTTTGTATTAAAAGATAAATGTCGCAGTGCTTAATGTTGGATTATAATAATGATATTTTATTGCGGACTCATGGTCCATATCACAGACACAATAACACAAAAAGTGATTAGCTATACATCAGCGCACATTACAGAAACGGTGTTAGCACATGACCAAGACTGGGAGGAACATAGCAGTTTATCCTCTCCATAGCTGTACCGTCATTCGCAAAAGCACAGAAAATGGATAACCATACAATAGGGCATTACACAACCGGTGTTAGTTCGTGTCCAGCCTTGAGACGAGCAAGACCTATCCCAGCGCTTCTTACTTTTTTATGCTTGGTGTGTACACAGTGTCCACATATTTACTACACAAAAGCAATACTGGTGAGACGGAAACTCCGAAACAATTCACAGACAACTACTGCAATTTTTCTCCATACAGGAGTGTTGAATAATTGAGGAAAAATGAAGATTTGTAAAAAGCATCAGACATTTGAAGCAATCGAATAAAAAAGTTGGATGAAGATGTGCATCGTATAAAAAATCGATACAAGTTGTTTC
>Ga0210059_1011126_pt1 | contig 13809 bp, 10 predicted proteins | sample Ectturendosymbi2_FD_188042 | JGI IMG/M metagenome (GOLD analysis project Ga0210059, IMG submission 188042) | Ecteinascidia turbinata endosymbiont from Florida, USA - Sample 2 (SPAdes) (version 2) | ecosystem: Host-associated > Tunicates > Ascidians > Unclassified | place: Key West, Florida...
ATAGCTCAGTTAACATCAGATTTTCTGCCGAAACATCAGACATCAGAAAATTCTCTCAAAACATCAGAAGTGGTACCACTGATGCATATCATTCACGTGTGCACATTAGGAAGGTCCCAGCTTTGTGACGTATAAACTACACATCAATCGACACTGTTGGCAGTTCAAATGTCAAGCTTGCTTCCACGCTGGCAGAGCACGGTAACACCCAGCTCTTGTTACATATGGTAGTACAAAACACGCAGGAATGAAGAAAGCTGCTTCTATATTTCTCAAATCTCGAAAATTCATAACCGCTTGGTTTGATAACAAATGTGCTGCTACGCCTTGTGGTACTGCCAAAGAATATTTTGCAATGCACCCGATCTCGATTTACAATGTTGGTGAAAAACTAAGAAAATAACCATCAATATTCTGATTGCTAAGGGGGGGGCTTGAGCCCCTTCAGCCCCCCCTGGCTGCGCCTTTGTCTGCTATAAACAAATAAATTAAATTAAATTAAGGGGGCGATTGAGCATAAAAGGTTGAAGACCACTGACCTAGAGTCTAAACAGAAGCATGCCTTCGTGCCGGAATGAACGCAGCAAGGTCAGCATCGTTTAGTACGTTAAAACAATCACGGTGTAACAACGCATAACTTGCTGTGCCTGGTATTTATTATCATTTGATAGCTCAGCCAGGCATCATAGTAAACAACTGACAGCCAGGGCCGGATTAAATGAGCGCGAGGCCCCGGGAAAAATCGTGACCGCGAGACCCCTAAACGCTTAGCGCAACTGAGTAGCGTTACACATACTCTCGTTTCAACTTTGCAAAAATATTAGTCAAAAACGTCAAAACTGATACCATTTAGCAGCCTACACTTCAGAAACAATTAGGGGTGATCATGTACGGCGAGTTCGTATGTGGTTAATTCACTTAATTTGTTCAAACATGCAATGATGAGATTGCAGTTCGCTCATGTCCGCTTTTTTGACTGCAGAGGAAGGTTGCGAAACTAGCTAGCGGATTGTTCTACTGTGGGTCTTTATTGCGTAACAATAACATGGCAATAAATCCTCAAACGTTCACTTCAAGTTACGGTAGGAGGCGTTTTTCCGCAAATGACCATGCAGGGCTCCCACTGCAGGTTTTTTCCACCCAGCCAGATCTGCTTTTTCAGTCGACATGGGTGTCTAGGCTTAAGTATGAAAAATCGCGTTAAATCTGGGTATTTGAAGTGATAAATTCATCAGCAACTCAATGTGTTCAATAATACAAAGATAACTTTATATTACAGTGTTTAAAGAACGCATATCGGATGAAGCAGAACGTGTTCAGTCGGTTTCATTTTATAGTAATCACTGGTTTCATATCCTCGTATAAGATCATTGTCGGGGTTATATATATATTTTACTGTCTGTAATGCCAACTGAAAAAACTGGTGAAACAAGGGTTAGGAATGATTGTTTAAATTTCGATGTTTCCCTGTGCAAAGAATTTAAAAAACAAATTTCAGTTAGAGGAAGAAGGCATTGGGAATATACTTTTTGTGGGATTTTAGATCTCGTTGCAATTCAAGATTGCACAAAATTTCCTAGTATAATAACAAATGTACTCCTACAATTAGTGAAAGATATCATCAACGGAGTATGTTACCAGCGTTATGAAAAACGTCTTGAGCAGCAAAAAAGGTTTTCCAAATGTTAATGTTTGCGTTGTAGAAGAAAATTTGAAAGAGGAACTATAATTAAATCAGTACTCGATTATCTTTTCAAATCAAATAAGTACACTCATATGATTTTGTTCGTAACATAAATTTTCTGGGTTTTCATTCTGACCCGTCGCCAGGATTTCGCAACAGGGGATCAAAAACCACAAGGGGGGAAACATTTTTTAAATAAAATATTGGATGTATGCAGCAATCGGGAGGGAAAATATGAAATGGGGACACATATTTTAAATGGAGGGAAGGGTACCACTGGCCTCCTGCTGGCGATGGCCCTGTTGTTATTGTACGAATACGGGTTTATTTTGGTGTGCAACCTGGGTTTATTTGTAAAATCACTGAAAGGGAGCCCTGCAAGTGACTGTTGAACACAGACATCTTGGCAAGTAATGCAGCGAGACAGTGACACTGCTGATTGTGGTAAGCCACGTATAGTTATATAGTGTGTGAAAAGAAGCATGAGTAAATCTGTAGCAGTGCTTCCACAAGTTTGAAAAATCCATTGTTAGTGTGAGACTGTGATCAACATGCCAGAGTGAATAGCTCAATCAAACGACTCTTATGCAGGCTCTTTTCACGCAGCATAAAAATACGTAGCTCATTGTTAGAATACGTCTGCTGCAGACTTGTGGGAACACGTCTTTATCGTTAAGATTTAGTCTGACCTTTTTGTGAGCACTAAGTCCAAAGTTATATTTGCTGCCGCGAGTTTTCGTGATTTATCTGCTCAGTTTTTTTTGAGCCTGCGTGGTGTTCTAACATTAGTAAGTTGCCCGATAGTCTTGTCAACACACAGCATAGTTCTACTTCTCATTACTTGAAACAGTTTTGTGAGAGTGTCTTTTCACCGCTCATGTTGTTCTGGCCGTTGATTATTCTTAACTTATGACTTATTTGTAGAATGTGCTCGAAAAATTGGATATTAGGCAGTTTATGAACAGAAAAGCATTTCTGATAGCCGAAGTGTAGAAAATATTCCAGACAAAAGATTGAGAATTGAGGTTCAACCAGCACAGACTAATGGGATAGAAAGGGTAAAGCGTTTTGTTAACGTCCATTTACACTGCATCGTCAGCAACCTGAAAAGGATAAGCAAAATATCGACGTAGCCCCCAGGAAAAATTTCTGCGGACGTTCATTGGATGCACTGATTTCGATCTAATTCTTAGGTCATAAAGCGTGGTGCTGTTTGGTTCAATTCTTTGAAGTCACTCAAAAACGATGAATACCAAAGTTATCAGTTTCCCTGACTTATATACTAAACGCAGTAATCAAAAAGTTCTACAATTTTGACGCGTGGTGAACAGCCGAGAAAATGAAAAAATAGTAAAGGAGTGTTTTTATATTCTAGCGCGAGGCCCCGGGCATTTGGCCGGTTTGCCCAATGGTTAATCCGGCCCTGCTGGCAGCACAAAGTACGATATTGCCCCTAAAAATAAAAATGCAGCAGAAATAGATTTCACTGCAGGCGCACTTTCAATTTTCTTGCAAATTTTACAAAAATTGTTATATCTGATTTGTCAAGCCAATTGGTTTCGCGACCCCAAAATTACATTTCGTGACCCATAGTTTGAGAAGCCCTGCTCTATGCCATAGGCCGATGGTTAACAACATGAAGACAAGTTTTGCACAGCAAAGTATTGTCGAAACACCCTCAGCTAACCATATGAAGTAAGCACAATGTAGACACGTTTTTTCCAGTGAAGCTCACGAGAAACTGATCTAGATGATTTAACTAACATATAGAGCTTCAACAAGCAATCTCTGTTTGCGCGAAATCTAGTAAAAACAAACAAACGTAACATCCAATACTGGGAATATTGCTTTTCATCGGAGTTCAGCAGTGTCTGGCGGTCTTGCGTTGTTGCGAGCTTTTTGTCAGTGGAAGATTGCACATCAGTTGAGAACCGTTTTTTATCTTTTTCATTATTTTTTTTAACCACTTTCCTGAAGACAGCCTGCATCTCACGCCCAGATACACAATATTGTTGTGTTGTTACGGTACTGATAAGAGTCTAGAGTAGACATTTGCATTTCCGCTCGTTTCAAGGTAAATTGCGAAGTTATGCTTCTGCGCAGTTTCGCAAAATTTTAGTTAATATTGAGTTGTCATAGGAAAGAGTTGCGCGGGGCCCCCAAAAGCGCGGGGGCCTAAGCCATGGCCTATTTGGCCTATGCGTAAATCCGTCACTGCCCCCAATGTGCATTCAGTCATAATGCCGCACAGGCCTAAGCATACATTTTAAACGTTGTAGATCTGTCACCGGTGTCCATATAGGGCTAAGCAGATTCCAGAAACACATCAACGGAATGATCTGTTAACATAAGATTTTTGCCGCAATTTCTTATTCGAAAACTAAATTTGTTGCAATCGAAAACTTTTTGAAAAAACTTACAAATTTTGCAGCAAATACAATGAACTATTTTTTAAATCAACTTGAAAAAATCTCCAAGAATAAACTAAATTTAAAAAACGTACGATACGATTGCAAGTGACAAACGACAGCACTAGACATTGACTGAAGCACCGGGAGTAAGATTTCGTAAAAAAACAGTTACTTGCTTTGCACCAAGGAACAGGAAGTTATGGTCTGAAGGTTGTAACCAGGGCCGTGGAGCTGGAGCCAGAGCTCAAATTGAGAATCAGAAGCCGGAGCTCAGTTTAAAATTTAGGATCGGAGCTGGAGCAGGGCCATTTGAGAAGACATCTCCGGCACCTGGTCCTTTCCTATTGAAGGTTTTGCCAAACAGACCTACGTCTCCTCCCCCTCATATCTGATTTTTTCAGGTATTAAATAAAAATGTCTGTCTGTCTATCTGTGCTTTTTATAGCACAATAAACGCGATTGTTATGAGTTACAACAACAGAATGCAACAGTGGACTTGCAAGCCTTTGAGGTTTCTTTGGTTGAATAATATCGTGGCTGTGACATCGTAGCTGGCAGGCGTGGTGTTACTTGTTGAACAATGTTTCTCAAACACTGTTCTTAGAGCCGCGTTGCAGCTCCCAAGCATGCTTTATGCGGCTTTTGGCAATTTTTCAGTAACAGATTCTATTTAAATAAGAGCTGATGATGCCTACTTCGTAGGCGAAATACTGTATATACTGCGTAAGAGCTTCGTGTCCGATTTTTTGCTGGGAAAGGATTCGTTTCGATAGACAGTGTCTTTCAGTAACACCTCTAACATTTTGAGTAATAGACTTCATCAGTGCAATAAAACAAAACATGACAGTTGACTTGTGGTAACATTTTTGAGCAGCTCTCTAACAAGGTGGTAGGTCTGGATTTAGCTCCCCACATCGAAATTGTTGAGAACCACGTTGTAGAAGCAAGAAAAACGTTAACTGCCACAACATCTTACTTTCTAGTCAGAACGATCAAACCGGGTCTATAGTAGTGTGGCGATCTAAAAAGATCTGAGCTATAATGAGTAGGTGTAATAAAATATCCGTAACTTTTGTAGCTGTAATCATGCTGGCATAGCAGGGAGTATGACTAAGATATGATATCATTGCAGATTTAACCGTGAATCGCACGGCACGCCACTGTAAAGTAGGAATTTTTATTAGAAACCATTGGACTTAGAAGCAAGGTTTACTAGATTACTGGCAAAGTTCACTAGGAAACATTATGTTTACAAGCAGCAGCATAACATGAAAGTTATAAATAATTGTTAGCGAACTAGCAGTGCTTTGCATAGCAATAAATTATCAGGAGGTTATAAAAATCAATGAAAACAAATCTGGACTTTCCTTGAAGTTTTCGTCTGTGGAAAAATCTATGTTTTCAGCACGGTAACTAGTCTTATTTCTCCTACGCTTTGCAGCTTAAATTGTGCTTACTTTGTGATTCATCACTGCTTATTATGAGTGCGAAAGATAGGAAATCAAACGTTTTCAGCTATTTTTAAAACGTTAGATGTGAATTGTCTTGATAGAAGTCATACTATTTCTTTGAACAAACGAATTTTAAACACTTCTTCGCATTTGTGTTCATGCAAATGTGTGCATCTTACAAAGAACAAATAACAGAGTTAATCAACTATGCGTTTTGCGCTCCTTGCATGATTTGCCCGGAGAGCGCTGTTGGCTAGAATCGCCAAGATTGCAAAACATGCAACGAGTGCAAAACACTTGGTCAGTTGGGGATGGTCTGGGTTTAAATGCTCGGACACAAATGTAGTTTTCCAAACAGCCATTTTCTTGATTCTGGTCAAGAATCAAGAAAGAAATAACGAAAGGTCCTCAGACATTGACGACAAAACCAGCGACTGTCTTTCTAAAAATTGTTCTTATTATCATTATCTTGAGTTACGTTTCTGTTAGTAACTGTTCTCTGAATCATCTGAACCTGTGATTGTTGTTTTTTCGCTGATTTCCTCATGGTAGCAGCGCTACTTAATAAAAAACTACCAGAGTAAATTACTCAAAAATATTTGGTATATTGTTTTAATTTTGTGTGCTTGATCTATTTAATTTTCCATTCAACTTGAGGCACACCAAGACAATTAAAATATTAATGTGTGAAAACGAACAGAAGCCGGAGCTGGAGACATGAAAAAGAGAGCTCTGTAGCCGGAGCTGTGTCATTTTTACGACGGCTCCGCAGCCCTGGTTGTAACGATTCCTCTACATGAATAAGAGCGAGCTTTCCAATAAGTTTTGTCGCATTTGTCATCGGTTAATTTTTTAAAACTCTCTCTCACTTACTTTTAATAGTGGTTGCTCTCCTACAACCAAATGTGATATAAAGTAAACAAATTGCAAGATAATTTTCTTGTGAACGAAGGTACTGAAATGTAATACTATACCCACAAAGCATGGAAATTAATCGGAAAACCAGAGTGATGTTTACGATCAAAAAATTGACTTTTTGTTTGTGCGGAGGGTGAAATAAGTTTAGCATTAACCATGGGCGCCAGAAGGGTTTTTCCACAGGTGGCCAAAAAGATTTTCCGGGGGATAAAGGTAGCTGAATTTCATTTTTCCCTCTCAAAATTAAGAAAATAACCCTTTTTTGCTAAAAATATAAAGGAAAATTTCAAATTCAAAATCCAGGGGGGTCCAAACCCCCCTTCCAACGCCCATGGCATTAACATACGTCTAATAGAGATTATTTCCTATTCAACACTTTTGTACTGAAAATTGTTGCAACAAAACGTGAAGTTTATCGTTGAAGACGTCGTGTGGAATAAATCTGCACAGTGCCACTAAACAATGACGTAGACAAATACGTTTCAGGAGACACTTAGGGGAATTACCTCAGTGCTCGCTTCTTGGGAGTGGTGACGTCACTAAGAAAAGCATATCCTTGCATAAGTAGACTCATATAGTACCCGCTGACGCCGGCAACCAAGTTGACGATGAACAAACTTTTGAGTGGCCAGCTAAGAAAATAGAAGAGTTATGGAGCAGAGTTAGACAAACAATTTGTTACATTTTCGCTCTTTCTCAATAAACTGTTTTTGCAAGTGTTTTTAAACTCAGTGCATTTAAAGAAATTCCATCCACAACAAACTCCAGGCTTTCCCTGCATAACATGCGGTGACAATATCCCTCTAGGGACCGCGAAAGCAACTGCAATGGATTTTGAGGCGGTTTCGGACATAAATCGCCGAATGATTGCGCTAGAGAGTCAATGAAGACATCGTTGTAAAGCATCGTGTACCTTCTGGCAAACATAAAACAACCACTGTTGCGATCGGAAAAAACCGAGCGGCATATGCGCAAAGCTTCACACTGTGGCAGCAAGCAACAATAGAGATCATGCGCCGCAATCACTCTATTATTACTTGTTCGCGCTGCGTATATGTGGTGTTTTTCTTCGCGCACATCCCGTTCGTGGTGAATCACACATTGAACGCAACGCCAACGGAGAGGTTGCAACAGTGCCTTTGTATTTGAAATTTTTTTCTGGAAGCGTGACGTCATCATGACGTCCCTGTGGTGTCCTTGTTACGCATGAAAAATTTTCAAGTGCCTGGTTGCTTGCTTTTTTCTTTACCAGAATATACGCGAAATTCTGCATCCTAGGATGTCTTCACTGACTCTCTAGCGCAATCGGTTGACGAGTTATGTACGAAACCGCCTCAAAATCCACTGCAGTTGCTTTCGTTAAGATTCGTCGCAGTCGAAACATGTTTTACCTGAAATAAATAGAAACAGACATGACGGCATTGCTCAACGCCATTCCCGCAGTAGGTACCGCCAGCGCCACCTTACGACCAATCTTGTCGCCCCAAGAAGACACCAGGAGGCCAGAAACTGCTGCTGGCACGAACATCGTAAGATCCAGCCACAGTGTCCACCTGGCATAAAAATGTCAGCTTAGATCGAGATTCATTAAAACTTTGTGGTTAGATGTCAGATGTCCACAACAAGCTGCAGCACGGGAATAGGCAAAACCAGTGAAAAATATTGGACTTAATCTTAGACTTCAATTCTTTTTCTTTTTCTAAATGTAACATAAACCCTAACCCGACGCACTTACCTAAACACCAAATCCTATGCCCTAATCATAAGTTTTCTCAGCGTATTTTATATGTAGAATGTTGCTCTGTGCATGCGCATATGGCGTGAAATCAGAAATTTCGCTTAACACCGGTGATTCAGCCTCCAACGCTGTTGCAAAACGTTCAGTTTTGTCTGTTTTATTAACCAGCGTTGTGCAGAATATGTGTGTTTGTACTATGGACGTCGTTTCTGGGGGCAAAAACACATTATTATTATATGTGACCGTTTGCGAAAAAGTTGTGCAACGATTGAATAGGCACGATGACGTCATCGAATGAAAGTTCATGAAAATTGCCCCCCCCCCCGAAATGAAGAGCTGGTTGCGCCCCTGGCAGGAAATACTACCGTATGAAAGCAAATACCATCAAATTGTACAGAAATATGTTCACTTCAGAAATTGGTATACAGCATGTAAAATTGGAATTTTACTAAATGCATCATTTTTTTAGATTTTAAGAAAACGCCTCCGTTCACATTGCACACTGCAGTTATCGTTTTTCATTCAAAGTTTGTTAATGCTTAGCACAGGTCTGTATAGACTATCCTCACAAAAGTGTACGTTTATACAGTGTTTGAAACATTTTTAAACCAACCATTGTGGGAGTTTCATGAAATTGTAAAGAAAATAACACGAAAAATGAATTGCCAAAATTCATTCTTATTAATAAATGTTATTCGAGAAACCAGTGCTATCAAATACGAATGCATCCTAGATCTGCCAGTGTTGACAAAATGGCCAGTATTTTTGCGAAACACATCTGGCAACCCTAGTTCGGATGCTGGAGGCTGTTTGTGTTGCGCATGTTCGTAATTGAGTGCTACGTAAGAGCTGATTAGCAGTCCAGTCTTCCAGGTTACAGTGACCAGTTTGCCTAGTAGTTGGTTTGAACATGTTTGCTTCATATGCTTTACTTTTCATTCTTATTTCTTTAGATGTCTTGTTTCAGCTAATTAAAGCCGAATAAAGCAGTGGCTTATCGGTCAATGTTGTTGTGAGGTTACGACAATTTAATTTCTTCAAGAATAAAAATTTTCCAATCAATATATTGGCTTGAAATTTTCTGGGATGTTGTAAAACACCCAAATACACCTTTCCTGCGACTTTGGTGGGCCCTTGGGTACCAGCTGGCAGAAAAGTGGCTTGAACCGCAAAAAACGCCGAAATCCGTGTTTTTTGCCCAGTTCGATCCCCCACCAAGAAAAATTTCAACTTTTTTGATAATCATCGCAGAAGTAAGTTATTTACTGACATTTTTTTATGTAGAAAGTTTCTTTCCAACGGGTTTGTTTTCAGCTCTATGGCTGTTTGAATGGACGCAACTGGTTTTCCTAGCCTACGCGAAAAACAGTTTTTCTCCTAAAATGACATCACAATGGCTTTACAGGTGCGCGCAACCTACCTCCAAAGATGCGGTGCTGTCTCCCGGATTCGATGATGCCTTCACTGACTCTCTAGCTCAATCTGTTCAGGAGTTATGGCCGATCATAACTTCTCAGGCCATTACAGTGGCCTACGCGGGACTTAAAAAGGATTTATACGGTAATTGCAAAGGCGTTAGATTGCGAAGAATACTTAATAAAAAACGTATTGAAGTGACTCTGGTCTCTGTCACTCTGTCAATGTGTGTTTTGAAAAAAGTCAGCTAAGAAAGTTACATAACGCCGCATTTCTTTGCACGCGAAATCATTGATGATTGTCTCCAGGTCCGTATCTCCAAGAATCTCATGCTCATTAGTGACAGCATGCTCAGTTTTTCTCGTACAATTAGAGAGAGATATCATCAGCGGAGTATATTTCCAGCGTTATGAAAAACGTCTTGAGCAACAAAAAGGTATTCCAAATCTTAATGCTTGCGATGTAGAAGAAAATTTGGAAGAGTATCTATAATTAAGTCAGTATTCTATTATCGTTTCAAATAAGCACACCCATATGTTTTTGCTTGTAACGCAAGCTTTCATGGTTTTTGTTGTACGAATATGTTTTTTTTGGTGTATAGCCTAATCTGGGTATATTCGAAATTACTGAATGGGAGCCTTTAAAGCGTGGTGCTGTTTTGTTCAATTCTTCAAAGACGACAAATGCCAAAGTTGTCAGTTTCCTTAACCTATATACAAAACGCAGTAATCAAAAAGTTCAAAAATTTTGACCGTGATGAGCAGCTTAAAAACATGAAAAACTAGTAAAGAAGTGTTTTCACATTCAAGCGCGAGGTCCCCAAAAGCGCGAGGCCCAGGAACTTGCCCGGTTTGCCCAATGGTTAATCCGGGCCTGGTTGTCTAGCAAATGATAACTTCCATAACTTTTTCAACATTTCCTTCATTGCATACATGAACGTCCACATCAAAACGTTTGGAAAGAACGACACAATAAATAATTATTCTTCAACAATTAATACTTATTGTCAACAACTATTGATGAATCAATCGAATCACAACCTAAGTTTAATTAGCTTTGATGAAACACTTCCACGGTGGCCATTGCTGATTAACCTACATACGCAACGCGTAAAACCATCCGTGGCAGTCATTGATAAGTTAGTTCAACCTACCGCGATGCTTCCGCCGCAATGATCTGTTCCGTTTCGGATTTGGTTGTGTTTTCGCAAGAGCTGGTTGTTTGTGAGGAGGTGGCATTATGCTGTTCACTGACTCTCTGAAATATATCAATGACTCCGTTTTCTGAACTTATTTGACAAAGATGCAACAACCAGTCCCCACAAAAGCAACGAAGTTGAATTAATCAACATTGTTTTTTAATAAGGAATCGATTTCACGTAATTCTAGGTGTCCCCAGTCCTGAAATTTTATTCAAAAATAAATTTATTCAGGACTGAGGATGCGTAGAGTTACGTGTAATCGACCTCCTATTTATAAAAATCTGCTGATCGATTCAACTTCGTCGTTTTGTCGACAATAATTACTTGTATAAAGATGTGTGCAAGTTTGAATCATCACAACGTGAAGAAGCAGAGCTCAGTCGATGATTCCTCGAAAGCTTTCAGCAAACCTGGAGCTTTTGATTGTCAAATATACAATATATTGCTTTTCAGTTTCATGCACTCTTATCATAACAAACTGCTTCCAAATCATTTTGATGAATATTTTATTCCACTCAGCTCAATTCATTATCACTCAACAAGACTAGCAACCTCTAAAAACCTGTTTTTACCTAGAGTTAACTCCTCTTCAGGAAAATGTTCTCTTAAATTTATTGGCCCAAAAGTATGGTCTTCAATACCAGACGATATTAAACTTTCAACCAGCTTTACCTTTAAATGGAAACTTAAGAAACACCTCCTACATGAAACAAATTGTGAAAAAAATTCCCAACTATGAACTTTAGCAACATTTCATTTGTCCAACAAACTACTGTGAATTCTAGTATTCTGTAACTCTGTTTTATTTTTTGTGTGCATTTACTTTTTTGTATTTTCTGTGTGCACATTCTATGCTTTTTGGCATGAAGTACACCGTTTGTTTTTTCTGTTTTACTTTGTTTTCTTTTGTACCTCATTAATAAGCTTTTGTAACTTTTTTACTTTTCGTATTACCATTATTAAATTTTTTTGTATTGCTAAAAATACTCTAACCACACCAATATCCTTCACTTAAATTCGATCCACTCATCTATGTACATAGGCATGCGCTTTCACCTGTACATTTTCTTCACCACGTTCTGCGTTCATTCGTTTTCTGTTTTCTTTTCATTATGCTTATTTGATCTCCAACTGTTGTTTCTCAACACTTGTCAAAAAGTGATAAACGGGGTTGGTTGACTAGATGACCTCCACGGTCTTTCGCCAATACTATATGACACAGCGCCCCTCTTTGTTTACACTGATCAACTATTGTGCCATTGTGTTTTCATTTGCTCTAATTTTCGCTAATGGTTGGTTTCCTGCATGCGATGGCTTTTATGGTGCTTCTGCTTATTGGCTGAGTCATATGAAACAATAAACCATTACCATTACCAATAAAAGAATATCTTTCAAGGACTGCAAAAAACTAATATACTATACAATTTGCAATACCTGGTCTACAATTAAGCACTTACCAAATAGACGTACTCATTTTTTAGCGGGTCAAGTAGGAGCGTAGAAAAAGTCGCCAAGGTCAAAATCAAATCAATCTGAACAACCGCACCAACAATTCGCTTCAGTTTTTTGCAGCAAGGCATGGCAAAGTAGCTACGACCGCTTTTGTAGGTTGCTCTGACTCTAGATATCTATTCAAAGCCTATGAAAATGTTGTATTCGACAATTTGGATGTATCGCCGTTTTCTGCTCTCACTTCTGAGGTTAGAATCACTAAACCTACAGTGTTAGGTTAAACGTCATAGGCTTTTAATAGCAGTGGCTGCCTTACTTTTACAAAGTTTGAACTTCCATCAACAACTTCTTTCATTTAGGCCTTGGGTGAAATGCCTACCACCAGACAAAGTAACCCAAGTTAATTATTGATTGTTTTAAGTAAATAAACGGCAAGTTTGAAGTGTGTGCTGGACAAATCAAAAGTAAAATTATAAAACAAGCTTGGAAGCTTCAAAATCATGATTGCCCCGTGAGATTTCTCAAAAGTCGATATTTAACTCAACACAGAAAAATGATTTACTTCACAACGCGGCTATACGAGTTGGCATGAATACTTATCAGCAGGGTTGGATTTACCAATAGGCACAATAGGGCAATAGCCTGAAGTATACAGCACAGGTGTTTGGTAGCGAGCTACGTATAATAGCCGGTAACTCAGGTGGCTACATTTTCAGAACAGATAGCGACACTACCGCTACCTTTTACAAAACTAACGGAAGTATTTTGCGAGTTGCTATTCTGGATCTTTCACCGCTACTTGCTACTTCCTTTTCGGTCATGGTTGTTCAGCTGAACATGAAACTGGGCTCAGAACTTCGTGGTAAGTTCGTCAGCTACACGTGTCCTACAATTCGAACAGCAACTGTTACAGCAATGAAAATCATTCAAGCCTCGCAGTAAATTCAAACACATAAATCTGCATTCACCTAGAACAGCAATGGTCTCATTATTTCATACCTCAAATATTTAAAAACTGTGAATTCAGACAAGGCGTTTCGAATTGTTCAAGGAAAGTGAATAGCGAACCTCGAGAATAAATCTACATGGGGGCTAAAGTCCTGCGCTGGTTGAAATACTTTATCCGCTCCCGTCCCGCACCCGCAAACTTTAAACCCGCTCCGCACCCGCATGATTTGTGAAATCTTGCCCGCTCCCTCCCCGCACCCGAACACTTCTAACCCGCACCCGCCCAGCAAACCACCCCAACCAGCGCCCTCCCTTCACTTTTTCGGTCTCAAACCCGCACCTGTCCGAAAACTACTAAAACTCATAACTAGGGCAAGATTTTGTTGCAATAAATGGTAATGGTTTATTGTTTCATATGACTCAGCCAATAAGCAGAAGCACCATAAAAGCCATCGCATGCAGTAAACCAAGCATTAGCGAACATTAGAGCAAATGAGAATACAATGGCACAATAGCTGATCAGTGTAAACAAAGAGGGGCGCTGTGTCACATAGGATTGGCGAAAGACCGTGGCGGTCATCTGGTCAACC
>Ga0210059_1011127_pt1 | contig 13809 bp, 8 predicted proteins | sample Ectturendosymbi2_FD_188042 | JGI IMG/M metagenome (GOLD analysis project Ga0210059, IMG submission 188042) | Ecteinascidia turbinata endosymbiont from Florida, USA - Sample 2 (SPAdes) (version 2) | ecosystem: Host-associated > Tunicates > Ascidians > Unclassified | place: Key West, Florida...
CAAAAAATCACTCCAATAGACGTTTCTGTGTCGGGAACTATCGATCGAGAAACATACCTGAAAAAAACTAAGGGGGGCGGTTCAGCCCAATTAGTCCCCCACCTGGATCCGCCTATGAGGAGTAAAATTTGCCTGAACCGAAATAACATAGCTATAATTTAATGCATCTGCAATTAGTTTTGTGGATGATTAAACTCGTCCATCAACTTTTAATCATTTGGGAAAACAAGATGGTTTGTTTTTACCCAAAATATCATTAACGTCCAAGTTCGTTTCCGCTGTTTTGGGCAAATTTCTCTCCGTAGTACAGTAAAACTCGTCTAAATCGTCACTTTTTCGGAAATCCCGGTAGAATTCCTATCTTTTGTGTACATTTCTGTTCGTCTACTTTGCTCAATTCGTCACCTCTTTCTATCCCTTAGAAGCGTTTTGTTCGGTTAATACGTCATTGGCAGTTTTGCTTTTAATGTCTATAAGCAGCTAGAACGTGTGGGAGTTCAAACAAGTTAAGGATCCTTATCTGAGAATTGTTGAACCTCGCTATTTGTTTATCGAATTTATACACGAGGTGCGAAGCGCGACTCGACTCCCCGCCCATTGAAAGAACGTGGTAAATCTTCGGAGTTTGTTAAAGATTGTCCTAGATTGAATGGAGTCCAGATAGAGGATTTCATTGTTGTATTCAACCATAACGTCATAAACTTGTATTTTACTGCAAATACAAGCACTATGTATACGAGGTACAATGACAAGGTATTCGAGCTTCTATGATAGTTTTCACCTGTTTGCATAATTCGTCACTTTTTTCTAATCCCCTTGAGGTGACGAATTAGGCAAATTCTACTGTATTTGCGCTTAGCTAACTCCTTGACATTAGTAAGGCGGTTTCGCAAGCTTTTGTAAGTTTGAAAATCTGTAAGTAGTTTTAATCTTTTGTAAACGCGAAACAATTAGACTCTATCTTCGATAGAAGAAATGGTCCTTTGTGTTATCCATGGCTTTAATTTGTATCCCCCTTCTTGTGTATTTCCGAACAGGCGTGTGTGTATCTGCAAGACTTTTCATGGACCTTACAATAAAATCAAACTTTTCATTAACATTCCATTGTGAGTATTGCATCGGCAACGAGACCAATCACTCACGCGACTCTTGGCTTGTTTTAAGAAACGATAACCTACCAACGGGTTTTTCATGCCTATGGCGCCGTCGTGGATAGTTTTGTGAAATTCTCTCTTTTGCTTGAGAAGCATTACATTCCGCAGTATTATCACTGACTCACAAATACGTTTGTACTTGTTTGCGCCATTATTTTGATCAAGGTGGTTGCTATTTTGGGTGTGATAAAACCCTGTACCTGCAGCTACCCGTTGTACACTGCATTTTTTGATGCCCCGCGGTTGCCCATGTCTTGACTCACTCGGTAAACTTGGCTTTCGAGCCTAAATTCTGGCCTAGGGGTTGTGATTTCGGGCTCGGGCCGGATTCGGGCTTTAAATTGAGGTCCGTTTACAACTGTGTTACACACCAGAAAATCGTTAAGTATATTTACCAACAACTTTTCGTTACGCTACATCGAAAAAGATGACAGCTAGACCGATATATCGGTATCGGCCCTGGTAGGTGTTGACAAAACGTTTTTATATTCCTCACGCATGCAGACAGCTTGTGCAATAAAACACAATGAATCAAGTCAACACAGTTATTTTGCAACAATGCTATATAGCAGGTGCGTTTCCATAAAATACAGCATATAAGATCAACCAAGGAGCACGCGTGCCATCGCAGCCGAAACAAAAGCACCATCATTAACAACACTGAAAATCAAAGCAAAGTATTGAAATTGCTGCGCTTTGAAAAATTTTAGCTCGTAAATCCTGATTTTTCAAAGTTTTTGAAAAAAGGTAAGGCACAGAATACATAATATTTTTTATAATGAAGCAGAAAACAAGATTTTAAACATTTGAAAATATCGGTATCGGCTCATAAATGGCCGATATATCGGTATCGGTACCAAAAAAGTCGGTCGATCTCTGAAGAAGACAACCGAGCACCCGAGAGTACACATTAAAGCATTATAAAAAGTTTTGAAAAACACTTTCCGAATACTCATCAGAAGTGCTTGTCCTTCAACATGGGTAGTCTTACCAAGTTCACGGTGTCAAGGCAACGCCGCCGTGACTTGGTGTCAGTCCCACCCTACAGTTGTTGCAGTTGCTGTGGCATGTCAAGCATACAGCAGTCGTCAACACTATATCAGCTGCAGTCTCGTTTCGTCATGTTCGCTGTGAGGTGCATAGGCCGGAAGGTAAGTGCGATTCCTTCACCAAGACAGCACGTTTTCAGAACATGACCGATGTGGCCCTTCTCCGGTTCCGGCTCTCAGGTCATTTTCCGATCAGTGTAGCCAGAAGGGCCTATCTTCCCGAACGTCTGCTATGGCGTCTTGTGCAACAACGAAGGAGACTTCGACAAGCTTAACCGCACTCAACCAATCGTCTTGCTCAGTTTCAGCAGCGTCATTGCAAAACTGTTCAACAAACACGTCCGTTGTTCGAGAGCATTCACTTCCTCCGTGCACGACTCGCTCAGAATGTGTGCGAAAGAACTTCGAAGATACCTCTCCGTTACGTCGTCATTCGTCACAAGCGATGTTCGCGAAAATCGTCATGTCAAGAATGGTGAACTACATGACCTCCTCTTTTCGCTGGAATTGGATGCTGTTGTCGTTTTCTCTTACTTTCGAAGCAGCCATTCCTTCAGTGAGCTCGTTCACTTTCCGCTGCAAACTCTTCATCACTGATTTCTGCACATTCATGCATTAAAGAATATGTGATCAATGTTTAGGGCTCAGCAAAGCGGAGATTTGCTCCCAGTATGAACTACTACACAATCACTTTACAAACGGCGTTTTCCTAAGGACAGTTGTAACATACTGAGACAAAAAACATTTTCAGCCAGGGAGCTTCCAGCTAATTTCGTGTCATCGCTTGACAGAGACGTTGAACTCAGTGTGACAACTTCTGCATTAAGAACTGCAAAAAACGCTTCTCAAAGAAACAGCATTTTATCTCAATTAATCTACTCAAAATAACGTTCATTTTTGTGCACATGACTAAAATTCAGAAAAAAATCTCCGTTCTAGACTTTTTCACATTTTTGATGTTTACTTGTTTCATTCAAACGCTATCTACCGAGTTCAAGGTGCTTCAGTAATAAAAATACTTTGTTCGTTTTTGCACATGTGGAAGCCATACCTACTACAAAAATGCTCAAAATTGAATTTATTATTCTAAAATAATATGCCACAGGAATGTGCTGGACTAGATGTATGACTTGTTTTTAGAAGTTTGAAAGAGCCTAACTAACTCGCGTCCGTGTTAGTTAGGCTCTTTCAAACTTCTAAAAACAAGTCATACATCTAGCCTAACTCGCGTTTAGCCTAACTCGCATACATCTAGCCTAACTCGCGTCCGTGTGTCGACACAGCATTTGCTGAAGATGCCACTTACTGTTATTTCGACTTCAGTACGCTGCGACGAACAACGTACCTGAAATCTACTACGTGTGAATGCGAATTGCGTTTCAAAATAATCTTTAGAAAATAAACGGGTTTGGCAGACCCGCGATAGTATTCCAGGGTTAACATAGAAATCTACACTACTACCATAAGCGCCGAGTTTGAAATTTCTAAGCGATTACGATATCCATGACGTCACAAAATATGACATCAAAACCTGCGATTTTGAAGTATTCTGCTCCATATTCATCCAAAAAAGTTTCATTAAATTTCAGAATAATGTCAAAGAACTGCTCAATCAAGAAATGAAAAATCAGCTCCCGGCCAGAATTGCGGGAGCGCGGCTCGGCTCGGCGTGCACTACGTCCACATACTGCACTCGGCGCCTATGTACACTACGTCCACATACTGCTTTTGTATCGTCAGGATCGGAACGCAGTTTTCTGACACGCACTGTAACCGACAAATCTTTCTCGATCCATTTCGCGATGGCCGCTGCTTTGATACCAAGTTCATTGCTTCCGATTCTTGACCTGATGAGCAGCTCTTTGCCTGTGGTGAAAATGGCAGAGCTTAAACGGAATTTGTAGAAAAAGATAAACAAATATTTCAAACACTTGTGGAAAGAAGGTTTGCTGCTGATTACTTAAGCGGAAAGCACTTTTTCTCCAACATGAGAGTTACGCAACAAGACAGATTAAACGTACACATGGGGTGCAATTGTACTGCGCTCCTTGCTCACGATACACTAGGGTTAGTTCGGATATCAATAATTGTCACTATCCGGATATTTGTATTTTAGCTAACCGGTTAACCGTATGATAACCGCTAAATGTTGGATAATTGATTTTACGAGATTTGCGTGATTAATTGAATGCAAACTCATGACACGGTTTTATTATAAATCGAACGTGGAAAGGACCTGCATTAAGCAAGTGCTGGGCTCGAGTGGAAGTACTTTTGCAGGGCCCCACCGAGTTGTGTGTGCAAAAGGTTTTTAGGGGGGTATCATGTCATAATGACAGAAGTCAGTTTTGTGAAAAAGCTAGGCCCGAAAGGAAGACGCCGAGACATGGATGACGTACCGTTTCACCATTCGGTAGTAATCTTGCAGTGAAACTAAAACCGTCCTATCACTTTCGTTTCTGGCAAAAGTTGTCGTGATTGTGGGCGGTCCTATTTGGATTAAATAGCCCCTAACATTCCGATTCATGACAGCTGGCCAAGTGGCAGGTGGACAGGATTGACACCAGGTGGCAGGATTGTTTGTCCATCCAATGGTTCCGGCAAATTTTGATTTTTCGTGCTCGTAAGACCCATCAGATGCACCAGCCGACGAACTTCCTTCCTTGTCAGACTCAACACTTTCGAAATGACTTACCTCATTTCTTGTACATAAGCTTCCCCTTTGGATATCTGGCATAACATCAGGAGTCTGGCTGCTTACGTTGTCGCAGTTTTCACTGTGGTGGTGAGGCTCTGCTAAAGCTTTTTCTTCATATTCTGTGGTAGCTCTGTTAAAATACTTGTCCAACGCACTATCCTCTTTCTCAGCTTCAGCCTTTTTCGCGTTAGTTGTAAGTAGCTTTCTTTTGACTGCCACTGAATGTTTTTAGCCTATGTCACTTGGGCCTTGACCAGGGGCGTAACGAAGGAGGGCACAATTCCCCGGGCGCCGAGAAGTTCCAACAACGACAAACACAGGTAGTTTTTTCTATACAGTACATTTGCTTCCGAAACATCTCAGGTTCGAACATGGGGGCGCCAAACTTGCTTCTCACCCCGGGAGCCATCTAACCTCGTTACGCCCCTGCCTTTGACTCATGGTATTTAGCTTCTGTAGGGAAAAATTCAAAAAGAAAGTATTCTGAAACAGATAGCCCAAAACCGACTGTTAATTGAAAAAATCTCCAGCACTATACCTGCCTATCAATATCTGCGTTACCTCCCACGCGTAAAATGGTTGCAGTGAAACCTGTTTATTAATAGCACCGGTTAAAAGAGTGCAAACCGTTATTTTAGCAAGTTTGAATATCCGGGCAAAGGTTACAAACTCCTCTTTTAACGCGAAATAAGTATATACTGTAAAGTGACTGCAGATTTTGCAATATCTTTAAGTCTACTTTCCAATTTTTCAAAACAGACAAGTACTGTAGTCTCCTCTAAAACTTCCACGAAAGTCGTCCACCTTCGCACTTTATCAGGTTTTTGTAACATTCAATATTGAGATTGTACCCCAGAAAGTTTACGACGCCAAGCTGTGAGATTGATGCCATAATCCTTTTTTCGGTAGTATTTCACGATGCAACTTCCAACACAAGAACTAAGAACATCATGAAGCTTACTTCACGTGAGCCAAACTGTCACTTCTATTACTTTATAAAAGGTGTAACTGTTAGTACCCTCATTCAATAAATTTTCTGTTACTTTTTGAGGAACCGCTTTTTTGCACACCTGCGTGATAATCATGCAGTTGGCGTAATCAAAATTAGGTTTCTTTAAACATTATTTGCCAATCTCAGATTGCTTCGCCAGATATCTGAAGGGAAATTGAATAAGACTAAGCAGCCCACACTTGCAATTACGAACTAAACTTATACCTTCAGCAGTGACTACTGAAACGGCAACAACTATCGAACTGTATTTCATACTAAATCTACCAAATACAAATGTTTTTTTACACAAAAAAGAAAGAAGCTTCAAAACCTAAACCCTCTCTATATTAACTAGGTACTATTAAAAAAAACAGGTATACATTACAGAGAAAAACATGAACATTGTAACAATTACATTACCAAAACGAATTATGATGGGGGCATTAAAGACCGCATGGTTCACTTTGATTTTCGTTGGCGACGGATCCCACGCACTGTGGACGTGCGCGCCGGCACTACACAAGCAGCAGGTTTGCCTAAGTTAGTAGGGGTGGTGCGGGGCAGTATTAGAAGCAACCGGCCAAATCGGGTAAAAGCCAGCGCTGCATATATAATGAAAACCATGCATTTTTAAGATTTACTGCTTCGGCAACGCATTTCATATGAAGCACAACGCGTCGATTGTGGAGTTGTGTAAACGAGACCTGGGTTTTTAGCAAAGAGTACACGTGCACTGAATGCCCTTTCTGCTTCCACAGAAGCGGGCTTGATTGTGAGCTTCATAGGGAGATTGAAGATTTGCAGGGCGTTAAAAGTGTTAAACTCATTAGTAACGATACTTTTTTATCCACAGAAATACATCCGGATATCGGATAGCAAAAAAACTATGGGTTATCCAGTTAACCGCTATCCGGATAATACAACCCTACAATACACTCAGCAACATGAAACGCAGGTTTTGTACAAATTCTCATTTATGTTTGAGTAAATTAATACCCTTTCGAAATTTTGAAAAACAAGAAGAAAGAGCGGAACGGAGTGAAACTCGAAAGTCCAGCAAAGTCATAACAGAGCCAAAAAATGAGCAAAAAACAATGATTCAGTTGAATTCTTACCAGACGTAAAAAACAGCTGTTATTATCTACACGCCATTACACATTCTTTAATGTTTGACTAAGATACTGTCTACAGTGGATTCTCAGCTAAATCACTGCTAACTGTAATGTTTTCCATCTTCTATCAGTGCATCAGTACTGCCTGCAATAAGGGAAGCCTTTAACAAAAGCAGCATGCTTGCTTTTCCATGTTTATGATCTAAACTAGTGGTTCTCAACTAGGGTCTGCGAAGCATTTTCAAGGGGTCCGCAGAAACCTTATGATTCGAAGGTTAGCATATACGTTTTATTCGTTTTTTCGTTTGGTTAGGTGTGTGCTCTGTGCCAAATTGATGCAATGCACACAGTAATCTACACTTTGCTTATGTCAAGAAGCAACCAAATCTAACTTCTCATTCGAAAAAAAGATGACCAAACGAAGGTGTCTGCAGCGGATTTGGGTGGAGTGAAGATGAAGGGGTTTTTGGGTGGAGTGAAGATTTGGGTGGAGTGAAGGGGTCCACAGAGTTTGAGAACCACCAAACTATCATGGTCTAGCATTTCACGCTATCTAAAACAAAGACAAGTGACTTTATGGCTGGCACAAGCACCCAGGATGCACATTTTTAAGCTTCATTGACCTTTTCTGAGAACTTTTAAAGCAGTTGTTGTTTGAAGTTTATCTTTGCTAATGTGCCTACAATGCATATATGTAACCTTCAATATCCAAAACTAAATAAAAGAAAATGTTCGCCTCAACCTTTCACATACCACAGTCATAATTGTGATATGTAAATTAGGCCAGCACTACCTAACAGCCACTTCAAGCTAATCTATTTTTGTCAGCCTAACCCATGCAAATAATTACAAATATAGGTCATACACATACTAAATTTATAATAACCAAAGAGTCACTTGGGAACAAACTTTGAAAGTCAGCACATAGATTAACAGCAAAGTATAAGAGTGTAGTGTGTAACACTGCAAATGTATTCAATACCACCCTTTTTCAATAAACCATACAACAACTTATATAGCCAAAACTACCTCTTTTAACCTTGGAATTCACATCATGAACATCAGCTTTAAGCACAAATGAGGCAGTTGTAAAGGTTGGATAGCACAACTTTGATGTCATTAAGCGAAGCATTTCAAAACATTAGAAGGCTATGCCTCTGTTTGACTCTTAACTAGGCTAACAAAGCAGAAAGAATACATTAGTAAATTAAGACTAATAAATTAGAGCAGAACATGGAAAAAATGTCTATTACACTACTTTTTAAATTGATGATAGCCATACGACCTGGTTTTTGTAAAGTTAATACACTGTTGCAACCTCTCCGGTGGTATTACGTTGAATGTGTGATTCACCACGAACGGGATGTGCGTGAAGAATAACACCATCATATGTGTAGCGCGAGCAAGCAATAGTAAGAGAGATTGCGACGTGGTAGCTCTGCTGATATTAACGTGTGAACGATTGAACGTAACGACAAGCATACGCAAAGAGAGATTGCGAGCATGATCTCTATTGTTGCTTGCTGCCATGGTGCAAAGCTTTGCGCACATGCCGCTTGGGATTTCCGATCACAACACCATTCTTATAATTTCGTGCTAAATGATAAATGTGATACATATGCAACAGCCATAAACTGATTGATACTCCTTTGGCTTGGTATAATGCCATACATGGACAATACTTGACCAACCTATCTGCTGGCTAACATCTGATCAGTGACGGATTTACACATAGGCCATGGCCTAGGGCCCTCAACTCTTTCCTGTGACAACTCAATGTTAACTAAAAATTTGAGAAAATCCACAGAGGTATTACTTCCCCATTTTCCTTGAATCTGGCAGAAATGCAAATGTCTACTCTAGACCCTTATCAGTACAGTAACAACACGACAATATTGTGCATCTGGGCGTGAGAGAGGTTCAGGCCATCTGTATGAAAGTGGTTACAAAATAAGAATGAAAAACAGTACTTAATTGATGTCCAATTTTCCACTGACAAAAAGCTTGCAACAACGCAAGACTGCCAGACACTGCAAAACTCCAATGAAAAGCATTATTGTCAATACCGGATTCTATGCTTGGTTGTTTTTACTAGATTTCCCATAAAAAGAGATTGCTTGTTGAAACTCATATGTTAGTTAGATCAGCTAGAACAGTTTCTCTTGAGCTTTACTGGGAAAAACGTGTCTATATTGGGCTTACTACATATGGCTAACTGAGGATGTTGCGACAATACTTTGTTGCTGTGCAAAACTTTTCAACATGCTGTTTACCATGCTCTGTGGCATAGTAGATTAAAAGACTATATTTTGTATTTCTTGGAAAATGACAACTTCAAAACAGCAAAAATAAACCCTGTGTCCACTGAATGGATTGTGCTTGTTTGGTTCATAAAATATGTGGTTACTCTTACTATAAAAAAGCAGTTTACGTACAGGTAATTAGATCGACATCTAGACAATATTGTTGAGAGTGGCAACACGGTTGCACATGAAAATGTATATATCCAAAAAAACAAAGCAACTAAAAATGATAGAAATCATCGAAATTTAAGGAAGAGAACTTGTGAACTACACGAAAGAGCTATAAATTCTGATAAAAGATCACAATGCCATTTGTTCTTTACATGAATGTGGGAAAGGCTTTAATTTCTGTTGAAGATCTAAGTCAAGTGCAAAAGCACAGTCAGCACAACAAAAGATATTTTTGAGGGTGCACTACACATTAGAGGGGGATACTTTCATGCTTTTCAGACAAATGGCCAAATAGGTCACACTTGCATGGGGCCCTAAAAATTAAGATGGCCTAGGGCCCTGTGCTCCCTAAATCCCTGCATCTGATCAGACATTTTTCTTCCAGTTCCTTTCAAAACAGACCTGTTCATAGCAGATTTGTTCATAACAGACCTGTTGACAACAGACAATGTTTAAAAAATTCATAATTTGTTGTTTTTCAATCTAACTCTCCTCTCAAGTAAAATTGAACATTTCTGCATGTGTAAAGTTTTCTGCAAAAGTGGCACACAGATGGGATGCAACTTTTTTCTGCCATATTTCCTACCAAATTTTTTGCTTGCCATGTGCAACTTCTTGTCAAAAAATATCTTCAATTTCAGTAGGGACCCACATTGCCACTTATATTTCCTACATACATATTTAATTCACTTTTTCACAATTTTGTCTTGCTCTGCAGTTATTCATGTTTTATGCCCTTTAATTTATTATCACATTACTTTTTTTTTCATGAGCTATTATTTTGTTCTTTTATGCTTGATGACTGCCATTTTTCAGGAATGATTTGCATCTTGCGTTGGTTGACCATGAAACATGTAATGATCTGAGAATTAATGGCATGGTGCTACTGCTTAATGTGTTTTGGTGTTTGGTTGTGTTGGGTCATTCCATTATATTTCAACAAAATGAGTCAACCCATGGTCTTGGATTTTTATAATTTTTAGACATGTTTTTCCACACAAAATTCTAAGCTCAATGCAAAAAAATGTTTGAAATCGGGTGTGCGGTTCTCATCTTATTAGGGGTTTAATTTTAGAAACCACTAGGTGGAGGCAGTAATACCAAAAAACAAAAAACTGCTTTTTTGTGATCTACTATTGTTAAAGTGATGATGAAACATTCAATTTCACCATTTTCAAGGTCAAGGATTTCAAAAATGCATGTTATTTTAACCTATCATCACCAGAAAAAAGTTATAGCAGCTTTTAAAAATATTTAGTGTTGGTTAAGAACTGTCCGAAAACTTGTGTGGGCAACAATTTTTTTGCATAAATTTTTTCAAAACTTATTCTCAGAAGGTTCGTCTATCACATAAAAAAAATATGTATGTTTTTTTTATTTTTTTGGTAAACTAAGATTGCATTTTTCTAAATTTTTTTCCTTTTTTTCTGCTATGGGGGTTATTGCATTAGCACAAGTTTTGTGATTAAATCCTCACATTTTAAAGTTTGCAAGTATTACAAGTAGTGCTCCAAGTCTTGCTGATCAGAAAATTCTGAAAAAAAACAATACTTAATGAATAGAACACAAAAATTTAACATAAATAATTTTTGCAAGTACCTTCCACTTTAAAGTGTTAACAAAATTTTGAATGGAAAATCAAAAACACAGCTATGCCAAAAACAAAACATACACCTTCAAAAGGATCAGCAAAGCAAAAGAAGAATGCACTTGCTGCTTGGCACAGCGTGAAGTTAAAGAACAAGTGTCATATATAACAAAGTACTAGCACATATCATTCAGAGCTGCTGCTTTGCTTTCCACAAAGTAAACTGTGTGGGAACATTCATCTGCTCAATGTTAACCACTCTGTATTTCAAAAATGCACTCCTTGCCATTCCATCTGCCACATTTTGCTCTGGTTGGCTTACTTTGCAAATTATGTGAGACAGTGGTACCCAACATCGGTTTTCACATGCTGGCCAGTAATACAGATCACAAAGCCCACTGGGATGTTATGCTTGCATACCTTCACTGGAGTTAATGTGGTGGAACAAACCACCATTTATCATCATTAATGCAAGCCACATATATATGACATCAGAGGAACATCAACCTGAGACATTACAGGAAGTCTGAAGAAGCTGTGCAGTTTGCATTCCACAGTAAGCAGCATCCATTGAAGTACGCTTAAATATAAGCTTCCCAACACACACTGGGACAAAATGGTGGAAAGACCATGTTCCAGGATTGTGTTGCATTTTGCAAATCATTCTGCAAGTAACGAACGAAGAAGAACTAACTTTTTGAAATGAAGAATTTGTTGATGCCAGAAATGGAGTCTGTGCAAAATTAAAACACTCCCTTTGCAGTTCAAAGCTGGTCATTAGTTGAATGCATCAAACTTGTTCATGTAAGTTGTCGTTTAACTATACCACCAATATCATCACACGAAGATTTTCCATGGCTGGTAGCAAAGAACACCTAAGATGCATCAATGCTGAAATCTTGATTGTGATAAGTCAGATGGGAAAAATTTTTGCATGCTTTGTAGTGCCCAATGTAGCCATCGGAAAAATATTCAATATGTTGAATGTGAGGAAAGCAGGGTTGAGAAAAACCCAGGTTTTCTTGAAAAAACAACCCACCTGTTTTTTTTTAAACCCATTTTATAGGTTTTTTGAAAAGAAACAAGATTTTGTTCTTTTTTTAAAGAAAACTGAAAAGGCCCATTCTGAATTGTTTTTATTCCATCATGCAATACCACTATTTTTAGAATTACACAATAATAACTTGTTATACCTACTATGGCATTCAAAATTGAGGGTAAAGCAATGTACCCCATCTTTGATTTTGCAATGTGTTGTTGGTCAGTTCACTCCTGAAATTGGAAAGTATGCGCACAGCAAACAAAGAGCCACTCCCACACAAACTCTCCAGTTTCACGTCAAGTTTACATGCATGCCCTGCTAGCTCAGCATCTACAGAGCGTATTTTTTCAATATCTGATTTGGTATGTTCCAAAATCAGAAAAAGTTTAGATGCAGAAAAATTTGTGAAAATATACCGATTGTGCAGAGCTGAGAAGATAACCATTAGAATTTACTCGAACTGTTCAATATGTTCTCTTTTTTTCTAGTCCTTTAAACTTCGTTACTTTTTGTTTTGTTTGATTGAAAAACCACTACACATAACTGTATGAGTGTCATGCTTATTTTATTTTTTACTTAGTAGATATTTCAAAGGAAAAGCATGAAGTGTTTTTTGGTTGGTTTTATTCGGTTTTCTTAAGTGGGCTTTTAAAAAAAAAAAACGGGTGGGTTTTTTTGGGTCTGGTTTTTTTTTACAACCCTGGAGGGAAGTGTAATTGAATGTAGCGTGTCAAAATTTCCTGAAGGGCATATACAAAAACCGTGTCATGGTTCAAGTCATCTGAAATGAACCAAAATGTGCTCAATTGAACCTGTTTTTTTTCAGTCATAGACCGAAAGTTTTGGAAATGACCGAAAAAAATTAGGTCATTTAGGTCAGAAAGTCTGAAAATATAGGCTAAAAAACACTGTTACAGCGAATTTTAACACAACTGTGAGACAAATGATCGAAATGTTTCAGTGACAAAAATGTCTCAGCAAAAAATGACCAAAATGTCTCAAAGAAAAAAAAAAGATTTGAACCTTTAATATACATCACAATTAGATGCAGAGTGTACTGCTGTTTAGTCCAGTGATACCCTTGGACCTCATCTTGAATTACAGAAGAGTATTTTTCTGCAAAACCTGCTAAAACAATCGCTGTGTTTGCTGGAAGGTTGTTTTTTCTGAATTTAAAATATTGGACCTGACTTTTGGAAATATAAGGAGCAGTGAGATGATCAATTTTGGAGGCAGCCAGTTCAATAAACTCATCCACCGGAAGTGTGTATTCAGTCTGGTTCTGCCATTTGTTCCAAGTTGTAAATTAAAGCACTTTTTCCATGACAGTTTGAACAGTGATGGACCATGCAACTTTTATTTGACAAATCACAAACATAAGAAACTACATTCAAAATCATGAGTGTCTTTTCAATACATTTATATGCTATACGTTTTGCAGACAGTACAAAGCCGGTTCAGATATTGAACAGATGTAATGTTCCCAAACAGTTTACTATGTGGTAAGCAAAGCAGCAGCTCTAAATGATATGTGCTATGACTTTGTTATATCTATTTGAATAAGGACTGAAGATTCTATTTGAATAAGGACTGAAGATGTGTAATACACGAAACTAGTTTCCTTACGCAATAAATTGCGATAGATTCGCTTGGTGTGGGTCACTGTTGTGGCTTTACAAATATTGCTGAATGATACGTACA
>Ga0210059_1011128_pt1 | contig 13809 bp, 10 predicted proteins | sample Ectturendosymbi2_FD_188042 | JGI IMG/M metagenome (GOLD analysis project Ga0210059, IMG submission 188042) | Ecteinascidia turbinata endosymbiont from Florida, USA - Sample 2 (SPAdes) (version 2) | ecosystem: Host-associated > Tunicates > Ascidians > Unclassified | place: Key West, Florida...
GGCTTGACCAACCGTCATATTGAGATTCACTCGTATGGAAACTCGTTGGAAGACTCTGGCGTTATCACCACGAAAGTTGAATGAAACTAAATTTCGTGAATAATAATTAAGACATACATTTTTGACGAAGTTTAATCTAAATGATCACATACCAGCCATTGAATCTATGCGTCCCCTATTCTCCAAAATCACCAACTGTACCACTTTGAAGGTTGAAAACAAATGCCCGCACCAAAGAATGGACAGAGGTTTTGTCAATGGCCTGAATGGCATCATTTGATCAGTAAAAGGTTTGGATTTTTTCCAGTGGTGCTTTAACAGTTTGAAAGATCTGCAGGTAGTTTTGTGTTGTGCTGCACAATGCTTTTGGTGCTATGGTAAAATTACACGCGTCAGTGCGTTGCGGTCAGTAGGCGGGGACAAACAATTGACGGCATAGATTGAACATATTCCTTGATATTCGTTGTTCTAAATCTCAATGAAATATAAGAAAGAAAATGGCTTTAGATAAACACGTCCAGTCTCAAAATCGATTGAAATAATGTTAAGCTTTAAACTACAACCGGTGTTTCTTATCCCAGAAACCGTTTAGGATCAACATTTTACCTTTTATATATGAATATTGTACATTTCTTGAACTGATCCTCTTGAATTATTTTGCCGAAATTGTTTCAGCAACGTTTTAGGAAAAAATGCTCTGTAAAGCTGCTAAAATGTGTTTTTTTTTGTTTAATCCTGGAAAATATGATAAGAATAAACACAATTTAACCGAAACCTACAATCCATCTCTTGCTGAGGGGCGGCAGCTGCGCATAGCGCTGCGACGAGTCGAAGCGGCATCTGCTGCTGCTCGTCTCGTTCTGATGACGCAGCTGTTCGTCTGTCGCTCAAGTGTTTCACTTTTACTTTGCAGCGCGGTCAAACAAGTGACGCTTAAGTGACCGGCACGTGTTGGATTCCACAGAAACTTCACTTTACTTGTAACAATTTCGGTATTTAACTCGGCCCAACAGGAAGTGACGTGTCATTGCAAAATTCGATAATGTACCATCTACCACTCAAATTCAAATAGGCAGTACTGCTGTTCTATTTTAGTGATATGTGATAAGGGATAGTATGACATAAGACGTCACTTAGCGAGCGTTTTTCTCAACTAAGGATGTGGAAAACCTGAGAAGATGCAGTTAGCTGATGTCTCTTTGTGAGCTTGACTTCGTGTTCAGCTGTTAAACAGTGCAAACTTGTTTACATTATTGGCAAGTCACCTAATACAAGATGGCAGAGGACCAGGTAATGATATCCGCAGGTTACTTTTACTGATTTCCTAACGAATTAGAAAAATCTTATGCAGATTTTTTTTTAATCTGATAAAAAATAAATTAATGCTGTTATTTCTGTTATTATATAATGTTATTGACAATGTTGTTATTTAGCGTTATTGATTAAGATGAGAACAATTTGTGTCGAGACTAATCTGACGTAGAAGGAAGGATCTACAACATAATTTGTTTCATAAACGTTTGGTTTACAGAAGCTTTTCGTTGGAAGCACAGAAATTTCGCATTTTAAACTCATTGAATTATTTTTAGGTGATTTTTACTCAAAAAGTTATGGTTTCCTTATCCAATGTTTCCAAATTTTGCATTTATTCAATGTTTGTCCAATGTTTCCAAATTTTGCAAATTTAACGTGGAAAATTGAAATCAAACGAAACGATTGTCAGAAGCTTAAGATGGTACCAAATTTTTGATTGACCTTTACCCTTTGTTTCAACTTATCCGGCTTATACAGATATGTTAGAAGTTTTATGTGTGTGGAAAGTGTTTATTTTTAATTGTTCTGATAACGTGTTTATCTTTCGATTGTAATTGTTTCAAAAAAGTAAATACGATTTATTACAACCCAGTGTGGTGCTTGGTCGCCACTTTGTGAAGAACTCCCAACGATGTATATTTGTTCAAACGTTCGTTTTGTGTTATGGTTTGTAGCGAAGCAAGAAACAATTACACTCCAGCTATGTCCAACTGAAACGGCTTACTGAGCCAAAAATTATGTCACTATCTTAAGCAGGGCCGCACATTGAAGGACATATTATTGAGGGCCGCACATTGAATGGTTTACTTTGATCATAGCAAACTAAATTTAGCTTAAGCTAATGTACTGAAAGCGTTCAAATCCAAACTGCAATGGTAACAGACGTGATAGAGTGGCAGTGAAGACCACCTGCATCAAAAATGTCAAATTCAAGCTTATCAAAATAAGGACAGGTTGTCAGTATGTAGGATACACTTACTACAGCGAAGGCCTGAACAGGGCCGTACAAAACCTTCGACTGGTCCGCGGGTTGGACATAGCTGTACTAGACCTACCTATTGTCTTCTTGTCAAAACCCGGCAAATCGTCGCTTTAATTGCACTACGTGCTGGATTTCAAAAAGTATTTAGTTTACGTGTCTGTGGCCTATTTTCAGTCGCGCAGAAAAATTGGTTGATAGAGCAGCTGATGAGCTGGTGTCCAAGTGTTGCAACCAACAGTGTTGAAACCCACAATAGCAGGGTTTGAAATAACTCGAAAGCAAAGCAGCGAGAATTTTTCTCAGACAGCTACTGAGGCTACTCTGGCGTGACGACCGAGGCCACACATCGTGATATCTTGTTGTGCTTGCAGATACACATAATGATTGAAGTTCGTTTGGAGTAAACGCCATAATGTTTTCGTAATACACTTCCATATATATGATAATTATAAATGTCTTTGCGCAGCTTCGTTTCGTATATTGTTGTTTGCCGTTCATGGTCAGGTTTATTCGAGTGCTTGGTTCGAAAGTATAGTTTCGTAATTCAAGTAACAAAACTCGTCATTATTTAATAAAAACTGGGCTCTGACTCTTGATTCACTTTTATTGTGAGATATTAAGCAGCTCGCCATGACTTGCTTCAACATTTTTCAACGAACCAAAATAATTGAACTCTACTAATATACAAATATGTGGTCAGTTGATATATTCGTTTAAAGTCTTAATCGAATTTATTTCCTTTGTCTTCCACATTTGACAGTAAAATTATCATTCGAATGTCTTCTAATGCCGCTGCATACCACTTGTACTCAGAAAAAATTATTTTGGTAAAAAATCCGTTTTACTTACTTGTTACCAGAAACAGATTCTTGAAAGCATGCGGACACCGTGTGGTCTGAAAAGTGTCTACTGACGGTAAAAAAAACAAAACATAATCCTCCTGTCAAGTACTTGTTTGTAAACTCTTTACTAGCTATTTCATTGATAATATCTGTTGCATTGGCAGTATTTATGTTTTTTGTTTTGGCAATTCCTTGATGGTGTCTTTGAACTCTTTTGCACACGGCTGATGGAAGGCTTACTGTGTGTCCAGTTTATCTTTCGATGCCGTCTTGGCGCTGATATGTGTTGATCACCGATGTTTCTTAATTTTTGCGTGTCTTAAACCGCAATTGAATAAAAGCCGATGATGCCTGCTCAGCGGGCGAAGCATATACTCTGTTAAAACCATAGTGTCTGATACTTGGCTGTAGAAGTATATTTCTTCGATAGATACTTGGAACTGCAATTACATTTGAAGTTCTCAAAACTCAAGGAATATGTTGTCATGAAAGAATCAGCGTATTCCAGCAACATACACGAACACAGAAGAGCATTTGGGGAAGTTTCGAAGTCATCAGAACAGAAGCAAAACTTAAATTTGTTCCTGAAAAGCAATTTCGTATATTTTGTCAAGTAGCCATTGTGTTTTGTAATCAAGATTCAAGAAAGTCTAAGCAAAACGCTTAAAAACTTTGTGTTTTCGAAGTGGTTAGGACCGTTTTTGGTGGAGATGTAAGCAGAAAAGTGAAAAGACTATCTTTTTGAACGATCTGATGGCAAACCATGCACTCTTCAGTTTAATGACGTATCAAACTGCCGTCGTGTATCGGCGTTTGTGAGGTTTGTAAAATAAACGAAGCATTCGAAAAGTTTTTGCTGCTGCAAAGTTATTCTACCGCAGTCAATTTTCTCTTTAAATATTTTCCAGGATGTTTTGAGAAAATAACAGTGAATGACAATTCAGTCAGTTCAGTTTGCAACGGTGGCTCGCCCATCAGATGCTTCAAATGCTTTAAATAAAGCGTCTATGGCCCAGGCAGGACATTTTTCAAAATTTCGGGCCTCGGGTCAAGCCGGGCCGAAACCACTAACGGAAACAATTTTGTTCGTTTGTTCAACCTGAACGCCCTCAAAACTGAGATTGAAGAAGTGTGGTGAGTGATAAGGTGTAAAGTTCAAACTTCAAAGGGGTAGGTCTCCGCTGGCTGCTGTGACTTGCTAAAGCACGCAAACACCCCTAGAGTAACAACCCAGTGCGGTACACTTGTACTGGAACCAGTGGCGGTTCGTGACTGTGATTCGTGGGGGGGGTTGCAACTCCTCCCAACCAAGATTTCTTAAAGACTTGAAAGCATCAAGTTTTCCACGACGGCGCGAGAAAAAGTACTCGGCAGAGATGAGGTGGCGGGTTAACTACAAATTTTTCAGGAAAGCAACAGGGAGCAATTGGACGGTGTAGCAAATGATTTAAGCAAAAGTAAAACAAGTAGCCTAAACTGTGCAGTATTCGGTACGCCATTAAAAAAAGATCAGGAGATGAAACTTACCCATAAAAGCGAAGTATAAAATCATCTGCAGAAAACTCCACTTTGTTCGAAATAACCTTGGATGGCAACCGATCCAGATAAACATAACTACCAGAAATAACCACGGTTTCAGTTATTTTACTTTGTTTGTAGCAACCGGATCCGCAACATTTTACAGTGTTGTCGCTGGGATAGTGTTCTCTGACTATCGCCGCTCTTGTGACAAATATACTGTAGAAGTAACGGGTGAACTGTAGCAGACAATCTAGCTCTGGAAATTCAAGTTAGAAGTTACGAAGTTGCCCCGTTTTATGTCAGATAAGGTAGTTTAGCAATTTTAAAACTCTGGCCTGTACTTTTTATATGCAACTCGAAGGAAAGCATTGCTTTACTCTATCACATAATAAGAAATGGGTGGAGATAATGGAGATAGTTGCTTTGTCTGTTTAGTAAAATTTCTTACACAGCGAAATCGCCACAAACAAAACATTTTTGTGTCATTTCTCGGTTCTCATTTAGATTAACTCGGTTCCCACTAAAGTGTTGCTCAAGAAATATAACATAATTTTAGAAAAAAGGGACTTTTGTTCGAGAAGCTTCGAAACGGTCTGTGGAAACAAAATGTTTGCACGTCCTGAGCTACAGCAATAGAAATGATTGGTTGATTGCGGGGAAAATGAAACCGTTCGAATCTTGCACGTCTGTGAGTTATGAAACATGACAAACGCATTCAAACATATATTGCACATCTTGCTGGTGATCTGCAGCAAATATAAGAGAGTCTGTGATTGGTGGGAAATACATGACGAAGCCCGGGATGTTAGTGTGAGCGATGATTTGTAATAAAATCCATTTATTTCTAAACTACTTACGCTTCTGAGTTGGATATATTCAGATAGTGCCAACTGTCTTTAACAATATCATAATTGTCTCATCAGCAATCAGGCACTCGCAAGATGACGCACCAGCGGAAAATGATGCTCAAGTCATTGATGCTGAACAAAGCTAGAGAAGATTTAAAAAGAGAGATGGAAAGGAAGGCCGAAGAAAAAAAAGCAGCCATGAGCAAACGAATGGATGCTTTGGGAGACTTACAATCCATGTCCCAGCAAGAGTTGACGGTAAGATTTTTGGATCAATGGTGCGAACGGCTTAAACTATCTTAACTGGCAGAACTGAATGCTGCCGTGGAAAAAGAATGCGATAAAGGGTTATTAGTTCTGCTATTAATCGCCTCTACACAATCAAAACAACTCCCCCACAATAGGTCAATGTGACCCAGAAAAAACAGAACTTGCCATAACAGCGTACTGCAGCACATACCGTATTCTTTTTCAGAATCAACCATAAAGATATTTTGGCTGATATGAATGACACAACTACTATCTTTTTCCGATCGAGCTGTAATGCGAGCAAATTGGGATTTTTCGCAACAAAAACGCTCATGTGCTTCTTTGATTCGCAGTTTGTTGAAAACAACTATTGACTAAGACAGTGACGCAACTGACCTTTGTCAGTAGGTGGGGCGTTGACCCCTTTTTCGCAATTCCAACCAATCATCGACCAATAACGAGGCACTGCAGGCTTTTATACAAACATTTGTCTGAGTTTCACCTGAATCAAAAGCTCGTGTAGCTCATTTATCACAAATGGCTGAGTTGCCTGGACTGTCTGAATACTTTTTGCTAAAATGGACGTGTAGTTGGAACAAAAGTGTTTAAACTGTGCCGCTTGGATGGTGCAAAAACATTTTAAATTGATTTTGAAGAAACTGACGAACCAGAAAACCAACAGAGCACTTTTAAAAACTTTCATAAGGAAAGGTTTGGCTTATAACTTAATTTTTGCAATATGCATCCGTATCAATACAACATCGAAGTATTTACTGGCAGCACTTTTACGTTAAGAAAACACCAGTTGTGCCTATTTAAAAATATTAAATACGGGTAAATTTTCTAACTGATTTGACCTGATTTCTAGTATTTATATCAATAATTTTAATCTTTTCAACATTTCACTTTCAGAAAAGCTTATCATTCCCAACCTCGTGCTTCGGTTTAAACATATTTTGTAAACTTTGGTCTAAAATCATACTGCATAAAGTCAGAAATGTAAAAACTTCATTATTCAAAAATCTACCTACTAACGATGCAATGTTGCTTTCAATTTCGTTATAAACTTTATTTGTTTACTTCTCAAGGATTTGTGTCGAGAGCTGCATGCCAAGATTGATGTGGTTGACGAGCAAAGATACGAGATCGAAGCAAAGGTGAAGAAAAATGACCAGGAAGTGAGTATTTTTATCTATGTCCAATTAATTACAGTGAAGTAATTCATCGTTTGTATGAGAAAAATTTTTTAGAAAAGAGAAAATGGAAGATTTATCAGACACTAAAACTTAGGCGCAGACGATGAAACAATTAAAATACTCCTCACATTTCTTTGCAAAATAATCTAAAAATTCCACGATTTTCTGTGTTTGGGCAGAAAACGTCGAAATGCACGAATTGCAATTCAAGGTCAGGAAGTTTGGCCACAAGGTTTAGTGACAAAAGTTTATTGATGTGTTGCTTTTCTATCCAGCTATACAAGGAATTGTTGCTGAAAGAAGGATTTTAATATTTGGGGTGTAGCAACCGGCTCCCTTTCAAAACAGACCTGTTCATAACAGAAAACCTTCATAACGGGTCTGTTATGAACGCGGTTTTTTGGAATGGTTTGTTGTGAACAGGTCCCAGTTTGAACTGACACCGTGGCAACCGCGTCGTTGCATCGCATCACCGGCACTGTCATATCACAGGGTTGCCAGCATGTCACCAAATTTCTACTGCTTTAATCAGCCATGTCATCAAACTGATAAACGGTAAATCGTCACCAGACGGTATTGTCAAGTTAGTGTATTTGTTTATTAATAGTTTTTACCTCAGTCAGCTTCATTAAAATCTCTCATTTGTGATTTCTGCATCCATTGCAGGAAATTTCTCCCGAGATTATAGTTTTGAGCAGTGTTCCCTCTAACAAAATTCTACACTGAGCAAATGTTTGTGTTGTTTCGCACTAAGCGCATGCAACTGCGCAACCATGCAGGCACACCAACAGTGAAGCGTTCCCATCCTTGAAAGGGTTATGCGATATGTATTTAGAATGTTGAAAGTGCGCTAGAATGAGATAGCCCTGCGCAAATGGTCTGGTGGTATTATTATTATATTTATTTAACGACAATCTTGCTATAGGCGGTAGCCTGACTGGTGCAATTTTGTCGTGTCACGTCGAGTTATGATAATGTAACAACGCAAAAAGAATAGAAAAACAAATGGAAACGCAAAAACAAATACACTGCATAGCTAGCAACTCATACGGTACTACAGGAACGCATCAAAATCTATTACAAGACTTGAGAAAACCATCCACGGCACAAAACACAGCAACCGAGACATGTGATGGTTCGTTATCAGGCAAGCAAAATAAGGAAATACGCAGCAACTCAACGTTACTCAGACAATCAAAGAACTCAGGTGATTTGTTGTTAGTTACAATATTATAGACCCTATTGAAAAGGATCGCTCGTGCGGCATCATGAAAATTACAGCAAAAGAAAAGGTGAATCTCAGTTTCGATATCGCCGCAAACGTAAGTACGATACGATTTTTTATTGATATTCAATGGGCTGTGGGCGAGGCGAAGCATACAACGGACAGATGTCAAGCGAGGATTAACTCCCAAAAGGTGATGAGTATTTTGTTTTGCAACATGGTAGTAGGACTTTAAACGATTCACGAAATTTGGGTGACTTGGAGAAGATTTAATTTCGAGTGGGAGAGAATTCCATAAACTACAGGGGAGAGAATTCCATAAGCTACAGGGGGAGAGAATTCCATAAGCTACAGGGAAGAGAATTCCATAAACTACAGGGGCAGAGAATTCCATAAGCTACAGGCCTTTCGGAGAAAAAAGTTAAATGCCAGTTATTTTTTAAAAAGGTGGAATCTGAACGTCTAGATTGTGGCGCAAAGTGTAGGGAACAAAATCACCGAACGATCTAAAGAGATTCAAAGGCAAAGGGCAGGGTACCAAACGAAAAATTATTTTAGAAAAATAGCCGAGTGTAGATATTTCTCTGCGATGGATAAGGTTTTGAGGTTTAGATCAAGTAGAACATCTGAAGAGGATGTAGTTTTTAAACAGCCTAATATGATTTGTCTGCTGGTACTGCGCAACTGCGCATCTTAGAGGGAACGCTGGTTTTGAGGTCTATTCGACAACAGGGTTTCTGATGAAACTCAGACAAATACTTCTATAAACACCTGCAGTGCCTTGTTACCGGTCGGTGATTGGTTGGAATTGCGAAAAGGCGGGGTCATGAATGTGTTTCGTAGACCTACGCCTAAGCGCGTCATTATTTACAAGAGAAAGTAAACCTCAATGGAGTGAGACACGGTAGCTGTTGGTGTCTTACGACGGTTACATTTTTTACTCACTTTCTCCGTAAAGTATTCTTAGAAACTTTGCTCTAGACGGCCCCGCCCGAATTTTGCACCCCTAACCTCATCCAATCACTTTCATACCTGCTCTTCTCGTGAACGTCGCGGGGTAGCAGCCCCAGGAGGACTCGAAATACCTCATGGTTTTCAATCACTTTTAATTGTTCTGCTGGCCGCATACTGTTCTAACAGGGATCAAGCAAGGTCGGAGATGTAATCACTCCACCTGGTCCTTGTATGACCTCGAGGGCCGCTTTCCCATGCGTGGAGCCAACAGGACTTGCCTCGCCGGTCTTTCCTGGGACATGGTGGGCACGTGGCCGAACCTGTTTTTTTCGGTCATACACCGAAACGTTTTTGAAAAGACCGAAAAAGATTAAGTTATTTCGGTCAGAATGTCTGAAAACATAGGCTAAAAACACTGTTACGGTGAGTTTTGATGCAACTGTGAAACAAATGACCGAAATGTCTCAGCGAAAAAAAACGCAGGGCCGAACCATCGTAGTTGAGATCTGACGATTCGGAGGAGAGTAGTATCAAAGTATCAGTATCGGTGCAGCTATGTGTTTAACCAAAACCGAACTTTTGCTTCATGTTGCGGCAAGATCGCTTTGCTGTATCTACTTGCTTTTTCGTATGTTGAGCTTTTTATAACAATAGAGTAGATTGGCGTTTCCACGTCTGTAATCACAACTACCAGAATTAAAATTGATAGTTCGTATAAGGAAAAGTTTCATCTCCGACACTGCATGTCGATTTACTGGTGCTAATTATCTCATAATGATTGTTAGTATAATTTGACCATTTTAAAAAATTAATCATACCGGAAAAAACGCCAATGTGTACTTTTACCTAAAACAAGGATATCATGCAACGTTTTTGAAATATTTACAAAAGTATGGCGCTTAAAAGCTGTATTATATGAAATAACTGATAAAATTGTGACACAATTTAAGCCCTGTTAAAGTCTTTTTCTTTGATTTTAAATATAGCAACTCTTCGTTCATTAACAGGATCTACGTAAAAGTAATATTCATGCAGATCGAAGATTTAAACCAGAAGATCTTTGATCTTCGCGGAAAGTTCAAGAGGCCTCCATTGCGCCGCGTCAGAATGTCTGCTGACCAGATGTTGAGAGCTTTGCTTGGATCAAAGCACAAAGTATCGATGGACCTCAGGTCAAATTTAAAAGCGGTCAAGAAACAGGACACGAAGAAAGAGGACGTAAGTTTTCTACGCATTTCAACCAAATCAATTAATATCACATTCACAACAAACGCGACATGAAGGAAATACAACAACCATTATGGCATCTCTCTCCTTAGACTGCCTTGAAAAGTATATGCCAAGTGCATTGAAAAAAGATGCCGCGAAATAATTGAACCAAAGCTGGAGGATACCCAGTGCGGTTTTCTTCCTGGCCGTAGCATTGCAGAACAAGTTCTCACTCTCCTGAAAATCTTCTAGAAATCTTCGGAGTGTGCCAGATATGACTGCGCATGTTTTATCAATATCGAGAAAGCATACGACTGGGTCCCTCCTGAAAAGCAAAGCTTTTTGGGGAGTGTTGTTGGAGAACGGTTTTGACTGCCGTTTGTAGCCAGATTTTCAAACTAGCAACTTTTGCTGCGTTTATCAAAAAGGTATAGATACCAATCGTGGGAAACTTTGGTTTATCCCTCGTTTATACCTCCTGCTAAGAAGATACTCAGCCATTTATGTTATTGGCTCTACGCGAAAATTAAAGGAAGATTTTTAATGTTAAGGAAAACACTTTAAAGTCCTAAAATACAGACACACGCTCAATCTTATCTCAAGACAAACGCACAACATTTGTTGCCTTCTTTAAAAAAACAGTTGCTTTCTTGAAAAACATCCGAGCAAGATGGAAAAAGACTGTTCTAGAGGCAACGACGTGTGTGTAATAGTAATCAAGCAGATAAGCGCTATCGCCAAAACAACCCAGTTCTAAAACGGCGGCGCCAAATGGTCCCATTCCGGAGTCGACGAGGGTGTCACTGATGGAAGTTGCATAATCAGGTCATTTGCTTTTTCCAACAGTTAGGTGCTGCTTATATCCTCTACCAGGGTCTTCAACATTTGATCGGTTTTCTGCTGCGTGCGACCAAGACGGAATGAAAATTAGCGCTAAAAAGATTGAGGTATTATGTCTCTCCTAACACAAGGCAGTGTATACTGCAAGTAAGTGGTAATACACTGCAAGGGGTCTAGAAATTCAAGTACCTTGAGGTGGTATTCAAACTGTCTCAAGACGGAACAAGGAGATGATGCACGGATTGGTGACGCAAACGGAGTTCTGCGTGTGCTTTATTGCTCTGTGGTCACAAAATATGAGCTTTCAAACACTACAAAAGCTGTCAGTTTTCAAATCGTTCTTTGTTCCGAGCCTCACCTATGGTCATGAATGTTGGGTAATGACTTGAATAATACTATCCCAAGTAGTGGCGTGCAGAGATCTGTTGATGCCCGGGGCGACTGCTTGATTGGATGCCCCCCTCCCAAATTCTAGTATTGAGCAGTGGCGTATGGCAGTCATTGTTACTGGATGTACACTGTTTGTGACGTCACAATATGACGACATATTCACGCTTGCAAACCAACGTTTTGTCGAAGTTTGTTGACACACCATGCATATTCAGGGACGTTGGAGCAGCGGTAGAGAAGCAGTCTCGTCGCCACGGGGGACTTTTAGGGCTTTGCCCCCAAACAAAGCCCCAAGCCGCCCAAATTGAATTATGAAGCACTATAAATCGGTGGAGTTTTTATCAAATTTCAAAATGTCAAGCTTCCCTGTACAGACGTAAAGCTCCCTTATTGAAAACTTTCTCGCGACGATTCTGTTGGGAAGGGGGAGCAGTAAAACAGTTGAGGGCAATGGAAACCTATGAAAAAATCGTTATCAAGTATGTTTGTTTCTGTTCATCAACAATGTTGACCTCAAAAATAAAAACAGAAATTATAGAAAATCATTCTGAATTTTCTGGGTGCCGGAATAGCCGCAACAAATTTGTTTCAAGTGCATCTTGATAAACCATGAAATTACCTGTGATGCTGTCATGAAAAGCAGTGGTGTTGGTGATGGGGGATGCAGGGGTTGCAAGCGCACCCCCAAAAGTTTTGATTTGCTGAAAATCTTGGCAAAAGCTTTACAAAAAGAAAATCCGGGTAAAAATGGCGCCCAACGTTGTTTGATTTTAAAAAATGACGCCCAAGGTTGGCATAAAAACACATGAAGACCATTTTTTGGAGGTTACACCAAAAAGAGGTCTTAATGATTTTTGTGGGAGAAAATTTATAGGCAAAAGTTGCACAAAAAACTTTTCGGGCAAGTTTGGGGAAATTCCGGCAAAATCCTTCGCACCCCAAAAATTTCCCTGCTCCTACACCTTTGATGAAAAGGCACCTCCGCCCCCGTTACTCTTTTTTTGACAGGGCAGAGGGGAAATGCCCCCGCCATGCCTCCATTCTCCGTCGTCCCTGTGCATATTATCCTACACGCACTCTCTTTACTGGTTGTTGTAGGCTACAATGTGTCACTGTAATGAACATAAATTATCAGCGGTCCCTTAAGACAGAGCAGTTCATAACTGCAAAAATACAAAGCTGCGCTAATGTCTCGTCGCATAGCAATCGAGCAGAGAAGGTGTGCGGCTGGGATGTCGGACACCCAGGGTTGACAGTTTGAAACTTGATAAACTACACAAGAATTGAGAATGCGCATGAAGTTCGCAAGAAAATTTTCGTTTTTTATTATGTGGTTGTTATATGTACAATTACTGAGGGGAAAAAAAGATACAGGTTTGTGCGAGCCGTTATGATCAGTCCGCCTGAAATGCCAATTAATGACGAAACACATATTGCAAGCACAGGTGTGCGAGTCTATTAGCACAAAAAACGAAACGGGAAACTAGTGATGCATCATAATATCAAATAGGACAGTTGTTAGGACAGTTTTGAAATTTGACTCAGAAATTCAATTAAACGTCCATAATTATCTTCAGTGCTGATGTAATTGGACCTAAAAATAAGCAGCACACTTACTGTACATTTTTTAATGAAACAAAACGAACAGCAACGAAATTTGAAGGTCTTGATAAATAGAGAAGAATAATTCGGACAGATTGAGTAAATTCTACTGGATATTTTCTTTAGCTCTGTAAAATCGGTATGTTTTAATCGATTTTTCTGCCTTCTCTGTATGCAAGCTGTTTCTAATGCTGGAACCATACCAAACCCATATGTTGAAAAAATACACTATATAGATGCTGAACCAGCAGGGCATGTACATGAACTTGACGTGTAACTGCTGAGTTTGTGTGGGAGTGGCTTTTCTCTGTTTGCTGTGCACGTTGTTGCCAAGCCTCACATCACGCACTCTTAGAGCAGGGGTTCCCAACCTTTTGTTTACCATGTACCCCTTCAGCATTCTGACAGATGAACATGTACCCCTTCAACATTTCAACAGATAAGCATGTACCCCTTCAGCATTTCGACAGATAAGCATGTACCCCTTCAGCATTTCAACAGATGAACATGTACCCCTAAAATCTCATGTGAGAAAATATTTTATCATGATTATTCGTAGATATATTTAACAACAAGCATATAATGATTTTTGAAAATAATATTCACTGATATGTGTATAAATATTTGGAAACAAATA
>Ga0210059_1011129_pt1 | contig 13809 bp, 12 predicted proteins | sample Ectturendosymbi2_FD_188042 | JGI IMG/M metagenome (GOLD analysis project Ga0210059, IMG submission 188042) | Ecteinascidia turbinata endosymbiont from Florida, USA - Sample 2 (SPAdes) (version 2) | ecosystem: Host-associated > Tunicates > Ascidians > Unclassified | place: Key West, Florida...
CGGCCAGACCGAATCGGCCAGACCGAAACGGCCCGACCGAATCGGCCGGACCGAATAGTCGTGTACTCCACTCAATAACTTTCCAAACCTTGTGGCACACCTCGACCACTAATGCAAACAATACACTTCATGAATTATTTTGAGTTATTTGCGCATGTTTTAATGAGCACAATCGCTGTAAGTTAGGCTCAATATTTGAAAGAGCAACTCGAATTTCTCCAACTTCTTTCAGGCATGGATCGTTTATCGTTTTTGTTTTTAATAACAAAGACCACATTTTTCTCTTCACGCTTTGTTTGGAGAGGTTTCGAAAATGAAAGTGACGTTTGTCACGTTTTGTGTGAAAAGCTTTCCATGTTAGATGTGCGCATAGAGAAGTTGATATTGTTGAAACAGAGTTTGGTGTGGTATCACTGATTCTTATACTTTCATAAATTTTAGCTTCGACAAAAATTACTTTTAGCATTTGGCAAATTTCTAGAGACCGCGAAAGATTGTTAACTGCCTCTGGCCAACATTTTACCCTGTGTGGTATATTGTAAGAAAGGTCATCGTCATGAAACAATGATAGTTTAACAGCTGCCCGTGTGAGAGACCACAGTAAAGCCCAGGGTTGCCAGATGAAAATTTCAATAAAAAGTGTAACATTGCTAAAAAAGGCCAGGAAAAGGCCAAACTTTATCTATGGTATTGTCATTCCTTTGTTACAAAGAGACATCTAAATTACAAGAACTTCACAAGAATTTCCTTCGAAATTAAGATTAAGTCTTGCTTGGCATTGTACTAAAGCTCATTACTGATGCTTCTCTGACTTTTCATGATTTGTGAGATTACGCACTTTGGGTACAATGGTGCCACGGTTTGCATACTGATCCATCGGCAGCTTTCGACACCCGCACGAAAAGTCATCGCCCATTCACTCCTCTACTTACGACAAATATTACTAACATCAGAATGCGGGTGTCGGTCTACTAAAGCAGTTATCACAAAAATTTTGCAAATGTGTTCCCGAAAAATGGAATACAGTAGTAACATTTTCCTTCAGAGGAACCTATTTCAGCGTAAAACGGTCAATAAAACCACAAGGCTCAACGAATTTTGCAAGGCCAACCAACTTGGGATGATTGTTTAGGACAACCAACTTGAAGCGAGGCCAGATTTCTGAAATTGGCCTAAAAACGTCCAATCCGGCACCACTGGTACAGCCATGATTTGTTTCGTGCAGATATGTAATTGACCTTGCTGTAATGTTGGTTGTCATGTACTCAGAAACAAAGGCAAAAAGCAGCGCTGTGGTGGAAACTTAGTTTCAGGATTGGCACTTTTGCAAAATACCGTCTTCAACCAACTAAACAGGATTTTAATCAAAACGTTGAAGTATTGACTTAGTTATATACTGACCTATAGTTCAAAGTCTAGCAGAATTATTTTTTTATACGTGTGCAAACAAACTATTCGTTTCATTAACAGAATTGTCAATTAATAGCCTATCAGCATTAAATCATTGGCTAATCTTGAATGTTGACATTACTTATCGCCAAGTTTGTGACTTTTATTTGTAACAGCCCATGTCGTTATGTGTGATCATGCTGTACGTTTGCCAATGTTTGGAATGCTGATCGTGTTGCTGAACTATAGTACCGTGTCAAGTATCAAATTCAGTACATCAATTTGTAAATCATCTGTAAGCATAGGTGGCGGAACCGGGGGCCGCATGGGCCTAGGCCCCCCAGTTTTTTGCCTAAATATCATAAGTTTAAGTAACACAGTTAGTATTGGGTCCAGTGATAAAGTAAATCGTTTATGAAAAAACGTTGCAGAATTTTCGAATTTTTGCTAGGTGTGCTTTGTCTTATCTTTGCATTCCGGTATCTAATGCAGTTGTAAAATGAGTATTCAGTCATGATACTTTTGTGTTCAAGATGAAGCAAAGTTGTGATTTTGAATGTGTTAAGACAGGTATCAATCCTGTGTCATTTTTGCCTGTTTTTTAAGCTGTGTTCGTGGTGTTTTGAACAGCCCAGTGGCTACTCCAGCACACGGGCTTCGCCCGAGTTTTCGATTACAATTTATATCGGAGAACGCATGCTTGTGTGCTTTGTATGTTTGTTCCACCACCCAAGGTCCCACTTCATTAAGTTGTTAACTCGGGCGCTTTTCTTTGGGCCTTGTCACTGTTCATATATTTTCGTTCCATGTCTGGCCTTTCGCGTTAATGTTGCAGGTGACCTGAATAAAACAATATCGTTCGTCGCAGGCCCTCTCACGACTTCGTTCGCTCGCGCTTTACTCGGACTCATTCATTAGAGTCCGAGCTGTCCTATGCAGCTAAGTATTTTTTGAAGCATAATTTATATCGGACTGAATGTTCTTTGAAGCAATGGATTTGTATAAAACATTGGATTTGAAGTTCAACCCAATGGACAGTTCCCATTCCGAGAGTAATTCAAAAAAGTGTAATTTAGACCTTCATATGGTGTATAGGTAATGACCTAATATTTCAATGCTTGTGACGTCACAGTTTCCAATTCGTACCACAAAAATGTTCTTAGTTTTCAACGTGCACTTGTGCCCCCCACTTTGAAAAAGGTTCCGCCACCCATGTCTGTAAGGATAAAGTAAAGCGTGATTCGTGTTGCTTTCAAAACACCTCTTAAAACAAGATTGGAAACCTGTATTTACAGTATAAAACTTCACTTCTGCATCAACCCGATTACTATACTGGTTAGACACCAAGCTGTCCCCCCACATTTTACAAAAAATTGCGCCCATGCCTTGTGATACGGACCATGAGTCTGACGCAAGGGCGTGCAGAGGTCTGGTGATTCCCGAGGCAACTGCTTGATTGTATGCCGCTTACCAACTTCTAGTATTCAGGAATGTGAGAAATACAGGCATTTGAAATACGTAAAAACTAGCGTTGACAAAAAACAAGTTTCGAAAAATTAAATCCACCTATCATGTGTTAGTAGCCTTACAATACGAAAAGCATCTAGCTAGAGAATTTTAATTTTTTCAATTTCACTCTTTGGATGTGCAGGACTGTCGTTGCGTTTGCCTCCCTCTTCACACCTGGTCTGACGCAAAATAAATATCATTATTAATATTAAAAAGTATGTTTTTTACATATACATGAACTCTAGTCGTCTTCTCTTGATGGCGAACTCATGCCAAACCTTGTTGTGCAGCTCGTTTTGCTGTCAAGTCGTTCATGATGCTGAATGCAACCATTTGAGGCTTGCGTCACAGAAATTTCCATTTGCTCTTATTCTGGCTAGCATTATCGTTGCTCTGTGACGTGGTTATGTAACAATGAATGAGAAGTTGTCATTAGAACTCGTCCAATGCTGCGTAACGTAAGTCACAGAGCAATGACAACGTCAGTTAGTCCTATGCGTACTAGGGTAGTTCATATTAACCCGAGTTACTGGACAATTTATTGTTCGTTTGAAATTATTTATCGAATGGGAATTGCCAACAGATTGGGATTCAAGTACAATGCTCTATGCGAATCCATTGCTTCATAAAAACATTCAATCTGATATGAATTATATTTAAAACACTTAGGCCTACTTGCAGCAGCTCGGACTCGGATGAGCCCCGACCCAGTAATGCATGAGCGAACGAAGCTGAGAGCATGCCTATCACGAACGATATTTTATATTCAGGTCATCTGCAACATGAAAGCGAAATGCCAGACATGGAACAAAAACATGTGAACAGGGACAATCGGGCCCATGGAATGAAAAGATCCCGAGTTGACAACCTTAATGTAGTGAAGTGGGTGGTGGTGATGGCGCAAATAGGCTAAGCAAGCTCACGTTCTATAGAGTTAATCGTAGTCGAAGTACTCGGGCTAAGTCCGAGGGGCGCGAGTCGTCACTGATATCACGCGATTAACAATCATCTATGTCAGGAGTGGGCAATTAATTTGACTCGGGGGCCACTTTGAGAAGGCCGTACTTAGCGGAGGGCCATATCTTCTATTGCGGTGTCTCTCAACCTTTTTCGGTTCGTGACACCGTTTGTATTTTTACATACCTTTAATTGTGGCCTCTTCCTACTCTGTTTTTAATACCGGCACATATGAGAGAGAGAGTTTATTGGCACAAACATTAAACAATTTCATGCAAAAAATAAAACTAAGGCGCTGGGACACCGAAAAAAACTGCAAAACAGGTTGTCTCGTCGGGCGCCCCTCGAAAGTTTCATAAATTTCTATCGTGGTTTAAAGTTGATGGCCGAATTAATGCGAATTTAATAAGGTTGTAGTTTTGAAGAGGTTGCAGTCTGCTGGATGATCAACACAGTTGCGCGGAAAGTGCTGGGTCGCAACCGGTATCTCTTGTTGTTTGCTCAGTTCCGCAAGGAGCTGAGCGTGGCAGAGAAAGTGTAAATCCAGCTAAAATGAAACTCTGCCCAGGTTTCCATAACCCTTTCGCATCCAAGCAGACGACTGTTGCTCTGCAGCAGTTCATATTTTTGTGCCAAGAGGAGGTCAATTCTCCCACTTCTGCAAAAACCAGCCGCTTGAATAGCCATGCGCACTGTGGTGTACAAAGATTTACAACTTGTGTAGAAGCATTTCATGATGGTGAAGAAACTCCAAGGCGCGGGCCTGCTGCATGTGATGTAGAACAACCTTCTTGGCGCATTTTCCCTGCAAAAGAAAGAGACCGCGGCAGCAACAAAAGAGAAAACGGCAACAAATACAACGGAAAACGAAACAGCAATAAACAGTCAATCCATACACGCAAAAACACACTAGAATTTAATACTAATGTTGCACTCACAGTACTGTATATACCTGTTTAGCTAATATCAATGGTACATTACAAACATGACATTTTAACCATTATGATTACAGCAAAATGCTGTTCTAGAAAAATGGAACAGACTACCACAACATTTTTTACCACAAAAATTGACCGTATGGCCAACTTCTAAATTGGTGGTTAAGTGCTTGACAGTGCTAACCTTTAATCATGCTCGACTTTACTTTGATTTCGTGCCTCCGTTTTGATGTGAGCTAGAGCTGAGTAACCACTCTCGCAGAGATATACTGTGTCAACAAAAGCAATATTCGGAAAGCCAGTTCAGACAGCTGCGGATATAATTCACGCACAGCTCACCAGAACAGAGAAAATGTCATTTAATGAAAAATTTCATGTGCTAATGAATTATTCCAAAGATCACAAAATTGGTCCTGTACTTCATCAAAATATTGGCTATAACCAAAGAGGTAGAGAACTGATTTGGTGAAAATGCATCTTCCTCCATGAGCTCAGAGAAATACCATTGGCACTCTATATCAAGAGATTGAAGGTGATCTATTATATATGTCTTCAAATTCTTAGCAAGTTCGTCACTTTTTTCAACAACATTTGACAATTTCTCAAGCATAGCAACGTTCCTTGCACTACTTTACGAAGTCAGTTTTGCAACTTCGAATAAAATTCGTGCAGATTCGTCGCGAAGCTGGATGATGTTTGTTGTAACCTTTCCTTTTAGCTTTAAACCTTTCAAAAATTTCAGCCATATAAACAAGACTTTTCAACCAAATCTTGTCACTAGTGTAAGATAACAACTCCTTTGCTTTCAGTTCTCAGAATAACTTCATTTCATCTTTCATCACAAAAATGCGGTTTGGAATGTTTCCTTTCGATAGCCAGCGTACAGATTTGTGGAATAGAAAAACTCGTGTGTCGAAATCATGTCTTTGCAAAAGTCTTTAAAACAGGCAAGTGTTAAGGCTTCCAGATTTGATGTAATTGGTAATTTTTATCGTGGATTCCAGCACATTTTACAGAGGAGTAACAATCATATTTCCATTGCAACCCTGCCGAATCAAAAGATTTTTACTTTTCCCGAACATCTGCGATTGTTGTAGTTTGCAGTTCCTCGAAAATAGGAGCTCCTCTTTAATGTCTCAAGAATGAATGTATCTCACGAAAACTAGCAACTGAGCACATGAAGTAACATCTGTTGACTCATGCACGTGAAAAAACATTGGAATTGGAGATGCTTTTGTTTCATTTATCACCTGGTCTTTCACATCTTCCGGCATATCTGAAATGCGCCTCTGAATAGTATCACTGGAAGAGATATTCGTCTCATGTTTGCCTCACTACCTTCTTCACGAAGTTGTTTTACTGTTTTCAACAAACAGGGTTTCACAAGCGTTTTTTCCAATCGTGTGAGTTTTTTTGCTTGGCAAGTTCAAGTGCGACTTCATATGATGCCTGTCTTATTGGGGGAAACTTCCAGCAAGATAGTCTGACGTTTCAAACTCGCTTCATGGCGTCGGAGGAATTCGTGGTTGGATTGCTTTGTCTCTAAATACCGTATCAATTCCGAAGGTTTCACATAGTTTTTAGCACTGAGATCCATTATATCACTGCAATGCGCTTCTTACAAAATGTTGACTGCAACTTCACAACAGTAAACTGTTGGTAGGCTATCTTAGTCAACAACTGGTTTAATACTACAGTAAATTCTTTGTGACATGTTGGAAGGCTTTGGCTTTAAATGCTGTAAGAACTTCGAAGGTTTCATAAACTCAGCATCAGCACCGAGAACAACGCTGCACAAAACAAATTATGGCTTCATTGTGTTTTTTCCAACTATGGAGGTAAAACCAAATTTCAAATACTCCTCAAAATACTTGCGTTGCCTGTCCATGGCAACAATAAAAATGAGAGTATCATAATACTTTGAAGGTAGAATGTGTTCCTGGATGACTGCTGGCTGCAATTTCGAAATAATAATATGCTGGTACCAAAGACTACAACAGTTTTAAAACAAGATCGACCAAGTGCGTCAATTGACACAAGCAATATACCGCTTGTGGTTTACTTCACCTCGGATTTAGACAATAGACGTGCAAGATTGTATTTGATAAAACTAACAGATTGTACTCTACAATGGTGGTCTGACGAAAGAAAGACGTATCTGCTCTTCAGGTTGCGACTTTGCATGCATACATTTCCAATCATATTTTGCAACATATTGTGATATTTGGTTTGGTAACTCCAATGCTATAAATTGCACTAGTAAATTACGGTATGCGCAACAAACAAGTTTCTCCGAGAAGCAAGTGCAATGCGATAACCAGATTTTGCGATTAGAACTTAAGTGTTAACACAAACACGACAATTTAAACATATCCTTACATTGAAATCTTTGCACACCCCAAAAAAACTTCTCGACCTTAGGTCGAGAAACGCTACTCTAGTAGATATAGAAACAAGTCTTGGTTCAAGTTAGCCTGAAAACTAGCATTTACTGTGATAAGTTCGAGGAAATTTCAGACTTGATGATTTTTCCTGAATGCTTCCGCGGGCCACTGAAAACGCTGTGGCGGGCCACATGGGCTAATTGCCCACCCCTGATCTATGTGGTTTCTGCCGCAGTTGCTGGAAAACTAACTTTGGAAGGAATTTGTTGCTTCAGTCACTGAATGACAATTCGAAGCTTTTGCAGTTTGTTTGTGAGAAACAGGATTAAACTATATTTGTTTCACATGAAGTACAGTAGCATTTTGTTTTTCAACCTTGAAAATTTTAAGTTGATCAATCTTCTTTTAATGTCGTTTTAACAGGCCACACCCGAATGTTTCAAGGAACTCTGCTTGTTTTGGAATTGGAAAGAAGTTTGGTGCTTTCGTCACTGAATGACATTCGAAGTTTTTTGCGGTTTGTTTGTGAGAAACACGATTTAAAGGATATTTTTAACTTATGGTGTGGCATTTTTCTTTTCAAACTTGAAAATTTTAAGTTGATCAAACTTCTTTTGCTGTCGGTTCAACAGACTTCACCAGACGTTTCAAGGGACTCTACTCGTTGCTTTAAATTGGAACATTTGACCTGAGTTGATTGTACTCTCAAAATTTATGCCATCCACTGATGAAAAACTCGAAATTTCGCGCGAACATACGAGCATGAATACTTGATGTAATAAAAAAATATCATTCAAAGCTCCCAGTAAAAGTAAAGTGTGCTAAAACAATGGAAGACATTTCATATGATCCTTCCCCAATCTATTCTTTATGGAAGCGTTTGCCAGACCAATGATATTATAACGTCGTTATAATATCATTGGTCAGACGCTAACTAGCTATATAATCAATCACCATTGTGTTTCAACTATCTGCTTTTGACCAGCAGTAATCTCAGCTTGTGTCCATGAAGCGCATGGGCGTCGGAAAGGTGTGGCACCGGGGACCAAGCCCCTTCTGGATGTTGAAATTTGACTTCTTCGTTTTAAAGAGTTATTCTCTTAGTTTCAAGTTGGTAAAATGAAAGTTCACCATTAGTCCCCTGAAAACGTTGTTTAACCACTCCTGGAAAAATCCACTATTTCACTCCTGGAAAAAATCCTTCCGGCACCCAAAATGAAGCGTGCATGCGCAAACTGCTTTTACCACACGAGCCTCATGCGCGGTGATGTGTGAATGACGATAACTGCAGCGGAGACAAACATTGGATTGCTCTGGATCCGGACTATAACGAAATTTTTGGGGTGTGATTGGATCCGGCTGCAAATCGCTTCAAAGATCAAAATGACTGAGTTAATGAAAAAGAATTTTGGCAGAGATGAGCAGACTGTCATATTTTGAGATCCAGATCAAGACCTGACATTTTAAAACTCAATCCAAGTTCAACCATAGTCCAAAAAATTTTTTAGATATGAAGTCCAAAATATTTGAAAAATGCAGCTTTTTCAAAACAAAAACTCGGGCATTTTTTTCCATTAACAAAGTCTAAATCCGGACCGGATTCTAAATTTTGAAGAGTTTTACAGCCCGGATCCAATCCAAATTCAACAAAATTGTCAATAACCCGGATCCAGTCCAAGTCCAGACCAATGCTCATCTCTGAATTGCGGTAGTTTTATTGAAAAATCTGTATTTTGTTGATTTTTTGGATTCCTGTAATCAGTGGCGTAGGAGCACAGTCTGCCGCCCCTGGCCCTAGCAGAAAATGCCGCCCCCTGGTGACGGCCGTTGTGTGGTATTCATGACGTCATCGTGCTCAGTGAACAATGGTATGATCTTTTGTTTTTTTGAAAATCTTTTTGCAAGAACTTTCGCCAAATTTAGCGTAAATTGTGGACTGCTTAACCTCCCCGAAACCATGGCGCTTCGCCCAATGCACAGCTGCGCTAGTAATAGCTGCAATATGATGATATCACCATATCAGCAGAGTATTCTAACAACTGTTACAAACAGAAACCCTTAATTTGGACTGTTTCCAAACTAAAAAATAAGATTATGAGACTAACAACAAATTGAGAAACATAAACGTAAAAAACAAATATTTTGTCGTATTTACTCAACAATTACTATTTTTGAACAAACACAAGATTTGTAGTGGGCGCGAGTTGATATGACCGAAGTCACCATTTCTCGACTCTCAAGACTATTAACAGCCAAACAAAAATTTTCAAAATGAGTGACAGGAAACCGAAACGCAAACAAAAAAGAAGAAATTAACGAAGGGGAAATGCAACTAGCAAGTGTGACTAGGAATAAATCACCAACAAAAATCAATCTACATTGAGACAGTTGGCCGATATACCTGACAACTACAACTGTAGTCGTTTTGCGAAAAAGAAATTCTTTGGCGCTAATGTCAATAGACAAGAAATGCAGTGGGCTATGCCAGTCCTAAGCCAAACAAATTCTGCAGCATAAAGACAGCTCGCACTCGCATATTCAACAAAAACATTACCAGAAACGCACTCTGCCAGGCAAAGGCCGGACAGTCACATCAGCACACACACAGCAGGCGTATTCAGCCCGAATATTAAAAATATCGCATGACAAACACACTCCGATCTGCCGGCCAAAGTTTCAGTCAGCCAGTGCTGCATCTTATCAGCACAAAGCATAACTGCCGCCGCATTCCTGACGCCAACACATTTTCTCAGAAAAACTTGCGCACGTTAATGCCCTAAGAATAAGATCAGCAGCCTTTTAATCACCTATCAAGCATGGGCGTCGGAAGGGGGGGCAGGGGGGCCTTGGCCTCCTTGGATTTTGAAATTATTAGCAAAAAAAGTTTTTAGTTATTTTGAGGGGTAAAAAACAAATTTCACCACTTTTGGCAGCCCCCTGGAAAAAAATTTTGGGAAAACCCCCACTGGCCCCCCTGGAAAAAATCCTTCTGACGTCCATGCTATTAAGGTGACTCCACCGGATGAGCGAAAGTATTTAGCATGTAAGCAACTTCCCTTCCTCTCAATAAAACACAGAGCAATAGCTCAACTACTGTAGAGCTTCCTAATTAACTGCGACAATTAGTTGCTTTCTGCTTCAAACGCCCAGCTGCAACTGTAGTGGTTGGACCTTGACCAAGGAACGATGCTGGAGTTTACTAAAGTAGACGCGTTTCGAGTAGATTTCCGAAATAGCGGCCATTGTTACGCAATAATATTGAGAGATAGGTAGCGACAAAGCGGTTGTGAGCATAAGATGGTGGAACCATGGCCCTGTAATATCGGCTGTGTCGCCTTCATGTCATCAGCCAAAGAAGGTTCTCATGGGGCGTGGGACTTATAGCTGATGAAAGAAAGCTTAAATTTTAATAAGTCTGAACAATTTCGTCACCTGTTTTCAATTATCTCTGCTGCTTACAATAGGCGACTAGACTTTGCCGCCCCCTGGAACGTGCCGCCACTGGCTATAACCAGGGTAGCCAGACTTGCTATCGTGACACTTGGCTTATGCAGTATCACGGCAAGGCTACCTAGTGAAAGCCTCTGCTCGTGGCCCCCAGAGAACCGCTCCGTTACCCCCAAGGGGGCCGAGGGCCCCGTGTGAGAAACCCTGAAATAGATGATACAACGTGGCAAATGAGGCACAAAAGCTGAGAAAACATCATCCTCTAAACTAAACCTCTCGGCCTGATGCGATCGCGATAGATCATAGGTTGAGAGTTGAATTAGTCAAAGCAGGGCCAAAACAAAGGTCCTTTTGGTAGCACCACCAGTTGGTGACAGCACGAAAAATTTGCGAAGAAGTCTTCAAAAGAAATGGTTCTGAAAAACACTTAAGAATGGGGATAGAATTTTGAGATCTTGGTTATTGTACTCAAAAATGGAGTGTGGGGTGTATTGTTTTTGCAGTAAGTTGTTTCGATTGGGTAATGATCCTTGTTTATTTGTTGCAAAAACTTCGATAACTTTTTTGAATTCGTTTGGCTTGGGACTGGTGTATAACCTACTGCATTTCTTGTCTATTGACAAATGCGCTAGAAAAATTTCTTTTTCGCAAAACGATTAGGACGACAGTTGTTGTGGTTAAGCATACCGGTCAATTGTCTCAATGTAGATTACTTTGTTGGTGATTTTCTTCCTAGACACACTTGCTATTTGCATTTCCCCTTCGTTAATTTCTTTTTTGTTTGCGTTTCAGTTTCGTGTCATTCGTTTTGAATATTTTTGTTTGGCTGCTAATCATTGAGTAATGGTGACTTCGTTCATATCAGCTCACCCCCACTGCAAATCCTGTGTTTGTTCAAAAATACTCATTTTTGAGTAAATGCGACAAAATCGTGTTTTACATTCATGATTATTAATTTGTTGTTGCCTTACAATCTTTTTTGTTTGGAAACAGTCCAACTTAAGGTTTTCTATTTATAATAGTTGTTACTTGTTTGAATACTGTGCTGATATCATTACGTTGTAGCTATTACCAGCTGCAGCTGTGCGTTGGGCTCCGCGGCATGGTGTTCTGGGAGGTTAAGCAGTCGACAATTTACGCTAAATTTGGCGAAAGTTCTTACAAAAAGGTCTTCAAAAAACAAAAGAACATACCATGGTTGACTGAGAACGATGACGTCATAAATATAACATCACTGTCCGTACCAGGGGGCGGCATTTTCTGTTAGGGCCAGGGGCGGCAGACTGTGCTCCTACGCCACAGTAGCCAGTGGGTTGCTCCGCCACTTCCTGTAATTGGATCTCACATTTAACATTTTTTGGATTGTGGATCGTAAAAAATATCAGTCCACTTATCTCTGAACCAGAGATGCAGTGGCGTAGCTTAGGGGGGGCGCGGGTGGCGGTCCGCCTTTGGTGGCACTTTTATAGGGGCGGCACTATGGGCTATACTGTAGGCTATAAACCTGCACAGGGTTTATTGAAAAAGTGGTTTTAATGTCGGGACACTACTCGCAGTTGAAGGAGGTTTTTGATTTTGACTAATAAACTATGGCATGTTTATTTAAGCGATTGTTATCTCAGCCAAACAATAAACGTGTATCAGGTATGTTTTATCAATAGGTATTTGTACATGATGCTGCAACACGGTTTTCAACACGTTTATTAATTCACGTGATGTGAGATTTTACTGGTTCGCTACACGGTTGATTGACCGAGTGTTGTGTTTGTTTTTGACGTTTGATCGTAGTCCTTATACGACGTCATAGAGTTTAGAAAGAGCATGGTGGATGAATGTGGCTGCGGTGAGCTCTAAACTTTCGTAAGTATTCTTAAGTTTTTTCCTGCGAGTAAAAGCGCTTCGTTGACTCTAAAAAATATTTGCGTGTAAATCTAATAATAAACATTTGTGTAGACAAATGTTGATAGTTTTTGCGTCGCTTGTTGTTTGTCGTTGTGCCCTTAGGAAGAACGATATTGTTGCATCACAGTCAGAGTCATACGATCTTGCCGGAGAGATAGCTATCTCTGCCAGAGATAGCAGTTTTGTGCTAAATCTGTCAGATACAATTTTTTTACAAACGGCGCCCCATACTACAGACTAGAGCTGCTGTTCAGCCTGTGTGGGAATAAAGTATAAACAGTGTGAAATCCTACTTTTTGCTACTTTGTCAAGCCCACTGGTGTAGGAGGCCGGAATGCAAGCGCACCCCCAAAAGTTTTGATTTGCCAAAAATTCAAACAAAATTCCTTAAAATCCGGGCAAAATCTGTGGAAATCTAGGCAAATTTTCTGAAAGCTTTCGCAAAATCCTTGAAATACGAGCAATGATGTGACCAAATGGCGCCCAAAATCATATGAAGACGTTTTTTTGGAAGTCATTTTTTTGTAGTTTTTCGGGCAAGTTTGGAGAAATTTTCGGCAAAAATCCTTCGCACCTCCAAAAATTTGCCTGCTACACCTATGTTCAAGCTAAATGAAGCAAAATAGCATATTTTCTTATGTGAAGCGAAACATTTACCACAGCGAAGGTGTGGACGGTAATGAGCAATGTAGTTCAAATGTAAAAGGGGCACCTCCTCTGAAGCGGACCAAATTTAATTCAATTGATAAAGTTACAAAATGGGACAACGTATTTCAGATTCGGGTTCATTTGCCAGATGACCCAATTCTGAAAGTAGCAGCTACTTTCAAGAAATGAAAGTGCAACCGTGTCGTTAGATATCTTGCTTTTTTATCTTCTGTAATAACTGCTTATTTGTTGAAGAGTCTAATAACGAAATATTTGATTTTCTTGCGAGTAATTCGTGTTTATTAAATTTTTGGTAATGGGGGTTGCTTGACAAACGCGGAAGTATATCAGGGATTCCACGATGACAAAAGTTTGGCGAGCACTGGTCTAGCTAATTGGCACGGGCTAACTTAGCCAGCTAGTCAATGTTGGTCTAGGGCAGTGGTTCCCAAACTTCTTTGGTCTGTGGCCCAAATGTTTATTTAATAGCGATTCGTGGCTCACCACGTGCTGTAAAGCTTGGGCACAAACAATTTTTAAACTATGAAAATTTAACACAAAAACAGGCGAAATGGTTTCTAGCAATTTATTTTTAATGAGATACATGCTCCTGAAATTTGGCTACAAGATTCGGA
>Ga0210059_1011130_pt1 | contig 13808 bp, 6 predicted proteins | sample Ectturendosymbi2_FD_188042 | JGI IMG/M metagenome (GOLD analysis project Ga0210059, IMG submission 188042) | Ecteinascidia turbinata endosymbiont from Florida, USA - Sample 2 (SPAdes) (version 2) | ecosystem: Host-associated > Tunicates > Ascidians > Unclassified | place: Key West, Florida...
TTTCTTCCAAAAGTCTCTGGCGTATCACGTGTGATTGAATACCCGTTATGAAGGCATCGCGCATTAGCTCTAAGCGGTATCGCTCCGCAGATACAGCTTGACATTCACACTCTTGGCTTAGTCGCTAGACGTACGGACTCACCGGTCATTTGTTCGCAAGTCAACAACTTATGCCTGGCAGCGATCGTGTTCTTCGGTTTCACGTAAAGTTCTTTCAGTGTTCCAATAGTGGAGTCATAATCCTCTACATCGGCGAAATAGCGGTAAACTTGAGATGACACGAGGTTCGTCAAGACCTTGTATTTGTCTGGCTCTAAGTCAGCAGCAGATAAGGCGTCCAAGTAATCCTCGAAACTTCTTAGCCAATGCTTAAACTCGTCTGCCGCTGTCTTCAAGCCCGGTTCGGCGTCTAGACGTTGTGGTTTTAGCACCTTCTCCATTACAGCAAGAATAAGTTTAATAAATTGATGTGACCTAATGAAGGCTTTATTAAACTTATTCGTCGAGTCCGCAGCGAACGATCAAGCGACATACAGTGAATGAAACAACATGAGCGATGTCAACCGAACAGCGACTTCTGAACAAAGGTGGAGGCGCAAAGAACCAACGCCACGTCGCAAACAATCAACGCAAGCCAAACAATTAACGGCGCGCAACAAAAATGCACTCGCGCGTGACACTACAAGAAAACAAAATAACGCCAAATAGGACAAAGTATTTGTGATTTGGCATTTATTTTACTTCGATAAAATAAATCAATATCAAAAATTTGTTTTTTGTTTGTTAATTAATTACAGTTTGAAAATTTAAAACCAAAGAATTTCACTGGAACTCCTAGAACCATTCACGTAAAAGCTTGCAATAAAGAGTTTTTAATGAATAGTAACCTACCACAGTAGAACTCGTCTAATTCGTCAATTCGCTTAAATCGTCACTTTTTCGTCGGTCCCGGCAGAATCCCTACCTTTTGTGTACATTTCTGTTCGCCTAATTCGCCATCGTCTAATCCGTCACCTCTTTCTATCCCTGAGAAGCGTTTTGTTCGTCTAATTCAGAGGTTCCCAACCTGGGGTACATTTGGCAATCTGAAGGGGTACATTTAACGTTAGCAGTAGAAGAGAAATATATATTTAAATATCTTTTACTTCCAAATATTTATAGATATATCGGTAAATACTACTTTCAAAAGCCATTATATGCTTATTGTTAAATATATCTATGATTAATCGTGATAAAAAAATTTGTCATAAGAAATTTTAGGGGTACATGTTCATCTGTCGAAATTCTGTAGGGGTACATGGTTATCTTTCGAAATGCTGAAGGGGTACATGCTCGTCTGTCGCAATGCTGAAGGGGTACATAGTCAGAGAAAGGTTGGGAAGCCCTTCTAATTCGTCATTTGCAGTTTCGCTTTAGATGTCTAAGCAGTTAGTACGTGTGGGAGTTCAAACAAATTAAGGACCTTTATCTGAGAATTGCTGCGCCTCGAAATTTGTTTATCGAATTTATACACGAGGTGCGAAGCGTGACCCGAATCCCCATTGAGAGAACGCGGAAAAGTTTATTAAAGATTTGAAAGGTACATTTGTACTTGATTAAATGCAGGAGTCCAGATAGAGCAGAGGAATTAATTGTTGTATGCAACCATAACGTCATAAACTTGTATTTTACTGCAAATACGAGCACTATGTATGTATACGTGTTACTATGACAAAGTATACGAGCTTCTATGATAGAGTTTTCACCTGTTTGCATAATTCGTAACTTTTTTCTAATCCCCTTGAGGTGACGAATTAGGCAAATTCTACTGTTACTTCATCGCACGTAAGCGTGCTTATTTTTTGGTTTAGGGAGATGGTAACCCTGAATATATGAAAGCGAAAGGACGACAAAATGCAGAAAAGGTGTATGAATTCGATTCTATGCAAAACACAAGCACATCGACATCTCTCTCGATATTCGCCTCAACACAGGCTCCAGAAAACGCCGTCTTACTCGTGTCATCCTCTTGCTTGTCGCCTGCTTCAGCAAGCTTTCCTGACGCAGCGTCAATTTGCTGGCTGCATTCCTTTATGACATCCGAATAGCGTCCCTCCGAAATTGCGATTTTTGCACGAATGTAACCACTGAAAAAATTGAAATAATTTGTTTCTGTCAAATAACGAACGAGACCAGAGCTGAAACCGATATGACAAATGCATCTTCACTACAATACTTCCTAAACATTAAAAACTCGGCTAGAAATCCGCGACTAGCTGAAATTTTCAGCGCCGCACAAAATTAACCGCAGTTCAATCACACGGACAAGTCAATTTAGTCGACGAACAGAAAGCTGCATGCATCCCCTTATTGCAAACCTGTTTGAAAACTTCTGAACGATTAGTAACTGCCGAAGCAGCAGCCATTGAGGCATGTATGCCAGCAAGTGAGGAGTTAAAATACAATCGCAGATCCATACAGCAACTTAGGCTCCTACTGAACGAATATCTTCTATCTGCGGTTGCAATGGTGACAACCTTGAAAGAAGACCAGAACGTTGTACAGGCATCTTAAGCTCAAATGCCTTCAGCGTTCAAGCTACCAGCACTAAAACATTTGCAAAGAACTTCCAAGGCATCGACAGTGCCTGCTAACATTATTTTGTCGGTTTGCTCCAAGTAGCTTAAGCATCTGCTTTTGACACGTCCCAATTGGCGCAGTTCCGCCTTTTGAAGCAAACCATGGTGCGCAATTCTGTCTGTCGCCTTGTATATTGGCAATAACAATTAATGTAAAATTGGCAGAATGTAAACAGCAAACACTTGCTTGTGAGATGCTTCATCCTTTTGATCTTGTGTAACTTCGGTCGAAATAATATCATCTATGAAACTCCCGAAATACTGTTTAATAAACAGGCTCGACGGCATCAAATAACTGCGATTCTGTAAAAAAAAAACAAAGCGTGTACACAGACGATAGCCGGCAAAAAATATTTTGCGGAGAACCTTTCATGAACGAAAGCCTACAGAGGTTGTCAAGAAAAGTGAATTAGGAAGGTGAGATGTGTCTCAAACACTGATCAAACTGAGCCTGCAATAGAAGGTTATATGACAGTCGCGTCGCATACCCAATAGCAGTGGTTCCCAACCAGGGAGGAATTTCACGAGTTCACGGGAGGAATTTCCACTTAATAGTTAAATAACCTTTTCATTGTAAGTGTTGTACTTATTTTTAAGTTGACGTTGGCTCTTTCAATTAGTTATATCACTTTATAATCGTGTGTTATTTAGCGGACTATCACACGTTTTTGTTGACAAACCTTAGTTCCATTATTTGACAACAATCAGTTTTTGTCCCACTTTTATTAATCAAGTTATTGTCGTCAACAAAGACTATTGTTCCAATTGTAGTTAATACTAATCTACAAACCCGGTGAGGGGAGGAACGAAAGTTCCATAGAGGGGGAATGAAAAGTTCCACAATGAGCAAAGGGAGGAATGCATCAAAAAAGGTTGGGAACCACTGCCAGACAGGATAGAAAACTTGGTGGATAGACTAAGAACAAGCTCGGAATCAAACAAAAAGCACGACCACCTAAAAGCGAATCAAAAATATGAACGAGTAAATGCTGTTCACCATTTTACCTCAATGAACAAAGCACCTACTAATTTTTATCTATCAACTAATGAAAAAAACGCTTTGAAAGCAATGATGACAAAGCGTGCGACTGCATTCAAAGAGATGACACCAACGTTCTCCTTGCGCAACTGCTAAGATCCCTCTGCGCAGTTGCAACAATGCTTGCAAACAATGCGCAGTTGCAACAAAAATTGTGATTCAGCGCACCCGCTTGTTTTTCCGCGCAGCATTATTAAAAATTGGAGGGAACATTGGATGACACTTGCAAAAATTGTTCCGAAAGTTCCTTACTGACGCTTCTCAACACCAGAAGCATTGGGCACAGAGCAATAGCAATCACTGTCAAAGACAAGAAAAATAAAATGTTTTGCAGCATAGGTGAAAAATTGGTGAATCTAGCACAGCGAAACCACCACCACATATTGTTACCTTGTATTTTACGAAGCATATTTACGAAATTTGAAAGCCAATAGCAAAACTACACCCAAAATCAGTTACCCTAAATTTTTCAGCAGCTTTTTCTTTTCCGATTTTCTTTAATACATCGTCCGCATAAACCATGCTGTTCGGGTTTTGAAACCCCTCCAAGATGCAAACTGTTGTTATATCTGCACGAAAAAACGGAGTAAACAATACAGAAATTTCTAAAAACTACCAACACTTTGTTTACAGGCCAACAGAAACGTATTTTATTGAATCACCTTCCAGACAATCCTCCTGTCTTCCCAACTTTTCATACGACTTTGATCTTCTGAAAAGAGCTTTCACATACCTTTGATTCAAAGAAATAGCAGCCGTGCATTCGTCGATAACACCTTGCCAATTTCCCTACAAAATAAAAGCCCAATTGCTTGAAACTTAACAAACAGATAACTTCCCAATCAAGTTGAAAACACTTGTTGGCAAAACGAAAGAAAGCCTTGAGGCATTAAAATCTAATCCATGCAGAGCAACTTGGCACTTGCTCCGCATTTGTACAGCTCAAGAAGTTGCAACTCGAAATAACTAATGGAATCGAACAGATATGCTGATTGTAAGGACAAGGACTCGGTCATCTACAAAACACAAGAACAAAACGAGTGTGCACTTTTTTCACGAAGAAATCAACGAACTTCCCAGTCAATATTTTTTATTTTTTTAAGAAAGGGTCGGATCATCCCAGCCCAGGAGCATTTGACCATCCTACCTAATTTATAGCGCACGAGGCTCATGAGCACACGCCAAGGATGCACACCATTTTCGGTGAAACGCTGCTTTTCTAGTGTATCCTCGGCATCAGAACTGTGCAAAGGGAACGATAGGGTTATACAGGGTTCCCACACATTTCTAGAAATATTTTTCCATACTTTTTCAATACCTTTTCAATACCAAATTTTAAAAAATCAATACCATTACTTCCCTTCATTTATCAAAATGAAACTCAATTTTGCACACTGCATTAGTGCTTTGCCTCCAGTAAAACTCTGCTCAGATACTTCAGAATTCTTTTCCATTTAGAATTTCCATAGTTTTTCAATACCTAATCTACATTTTGGCCAAATTCAATACTTTTTCAAGGTCTTGAAAACCAGTGTTGAAAATCAATACTTTTTCAATACTTTCAATACCGCGTGGGAAACCTGGTTATATAGGGTCTGCCATGTTTCGACATAAAATAGCGGATCGGATAAGGAACCAAGGTTGATTAGGTTGCCACGGGAACGAAACTGCATAAGCGAAAATAAAATATCCCAATCTAAGCTGCGTATAATACCACTTTGCGGCTCAGAAACAGGTTGAATACAACTTCAGGTTCAAGAAAAACGTGTACACACTATAAGTCCCTAGAGGTGCGAGTTCAAAATGTTTAAAGATTGTTATTTATTTTTTGTTAATCAACCAATGCACCAGTTTAAGAGCAATTTGTGGGTCAGAACAAAATAATTTATCAATGCCGAAGCACAAGGTGTGTTTATGCTACGTTAAATTCCTACCATCTTTTCCATCGCAGCAGCTTTATTCTGGTGGTAAGTAGACTTTTCAGTGCTATGGTTGTCTGGACACACATTAATAGCTTCAGAATATCTTTTTATAGCTTCTTCATATTTTCCTTGTTTGAACAACCGGTTGCCCTCATTCTTTATCTCTTGTGCTTCCTGAAACTTTGACTATCAAGTAGAAAAACACCGTTATGTGTTGACTACAAAAGCTATGTAATCAACCATCCCTTCACTCAGATGCAAAAATGAAACAAATTCTTTAGCTCAGGCCTGCACAACATGCGGGCCGCATGCGCCTGCGCGAGCTTTCTCAATTGCAGAAAATGTTGCAAAAAACCAACTTCAGATAATGAATTGTTGGTTCAGAAATTATTCCAAACTACAATGACATATATACTTTTGTGGTGCGCGGAAAATTTATGTTGATCAATTTGGTCCTTCGAGCTTTGAGTCGTGCAGGCCTGTTTTAGCTTAACAATCGCCATCAAAAATAGTAAAACAAACGTAGTACTTTTGCTGGCTTTCCTTCAGGTTTTGCGTCTGCAATGTCTTCATGTTGCTGGGGACTTGAACTTCCTTCTGGATCAAACCTTTGCGAAGAACTACTCTCCTTTTGTGTCAAAGAAGCTGGTTTACGACTTTGGTATAGATAGTACATGCCGGCACCACACACAGCAATAGGAATGGCTGCAACAACCACATATTTCCACGATGGCCAACTTTCAGAGCCTACATTGTCAGACATGTTGTGTAGCACTTGTACAAAGCTACTGCACACACAGTAAGAACATTACAAAATTGTCAAACGAATTTGTCATTATTGGTTTGGCATTGCTGCTAATTCACCATACTCAACAGATGTAAGATAAACGCATAATGTTTAGCAAGCATATCACCATGAAACACTGGCAAAAAGCATGCAAAACCACACACAAAAAGTCACAAATGTTATGAGTCTTATTTTTTAAATCACAAACTGTTCTAACTTTTATAAAATGTGGAAAATTGACACCTTTTCATAGCATTGATTGTGCTGATATTCTGACTGACTACAACCTTTGAGTTTTGCTGCACAATACACATTGAACTAGTTCTGTTTTCACTTTTTACTTTGAAAAAGGTTATACACTGACCTGTCACAAAATTCGTCATTGTGCATATACAGCTTATGTTGCTACTGCAATTACAGGATTTGAAAACTGTGGACTTAAATTCACGATGGCAATTATATTATTAGATTAAACACTAGCATAGATTTCTTTATGCTTTAATATTAGTTTAAACAAATTAGGTCAACATCTAGCAGATCTATATATGCTTTAGTCATATATTCAGTTGCTACAATGAATTGTGAGGACCTCAGCCTAGACAAGTTCATGCTTATCAAATAAATGTTTAACTCACTTAAAGTCTAACTCACACCAAAGGTAACACAAGTGACACTCATAACCTGGCATTTCTATCTACAGGATGTCTATTAATCTCACCCTGGAAGATCAACTTCTTAAAATCCTCATTTAGTTTGAGCAACAACTCTTCACTGATAGTCAGATTTGATTCCTCTAATTCAGAACTTCTAAGCCATTTTTCTTTCATTTATGCATGGTAAAGTTTTAAAACTACAATTTAGCCCACAGTTTTTACGATTCTGCATCAGCAGAAAACTCACATACACAACGAATGACAAAAGTGATATATTCAATTTCAACAGTCCACAAGTCATAGCCTATAGGAATTACTTTGGATCCAAATTACAAAGTTTGGAACTGTATGAATACTGTACACCATGTCTTTGTAAATTTAACCCCAAATCATTCATATACCTTACAGAATTCCATCAAGCTTATTTGCAAAGTCCAATCGTCTAGTGGTGCTGTTGTCTTTTATTACGACTTTTATCTTACCGTCATGGGACACTGTGTTTCCATGGCCACTTTACTATGCTGAAGGGACAGCTCAGTGACAATATACAGAAGTGATTTTGGTGACGCAGTAGAATACTAGACCAACAGCAGACCTAGTAAGCAAAGTGGATGAGTTTTGGCTGAGATGGCTTGTGTGAGGCAAGTTGCTGGTTTCTCTGGTGGGTCTAAGGCTGTGTACTTTGCAGATGTGAAATAAGATGCCAGGGTAGAATTGAGGTTCACTGATGAAAGTAGATGTAATACTAATGTAATTTTGCATGTAATCATAAATCAGAAAAGCAGAGGCTTTGTACAGCATCACTGTATAGATCAGCTAGGTGCGTGGTAATCATTGAATTTCTGGTATAAGCTACTGTGTTGTAGGGTCAGCAATCACTGGCAAATGGCCTGGTGTCAGTCAGTGAGAAGTTTGCTAGTGGGCCATGCATAACCAAGGCCAAACTTCACCAAAAATTGCAACTTTTTTTGATAAATAGATGTGTTTGCTTCTCCATGGAAAATCCTGCACTTAGCCTAGGGCTAGGCTTCATGATTCCAACAATATTTGCTTCAATTCTAACATTGCTTTGATCTTCACATAGTCATGAATACTGAGTAATGGCCAAAATTGTTCTCTTACAGAAAGTATCAAAGATGATTTCATAAGGAGTTTACAGGGTGACACTGTACTGAATACTTTAGATCAGTGAAAATTTATAGATCCAGGCAGATATTACCTCCATTTCACTACTGATTACATTACTGATTTGGCTTGGTTGTGCACTGACAATGTAAAGCCAGCATAATTACAGAGGTTGTCAAGAACAGTGAATTAGGAATTTTTAAGCTCCCAAATACAGGGCCCTGCAACTCCTTTATAAGTACACCTTACGACATAAGGATATACTTGTGAATATGGAATTGGAAAAAACAAAATAACTAAAAATGTGATGTGAGACTTTATATAACCAACCTGACACAAAGGGTGATAATTTTTTGCGAAGTTGGGTCCAACTTATTGCATCACTTGGGCATACTTCATAGCTTTACCTAAAAGATTATATGCAAAGAGCAACACTACATTAGCTTTAGCAACATCACTGTGTCTCTAAGAAGTTGCCATTGCATTAACAAAAATAGAAGCAATGGGCTATATCAGTATGTCCAACCCGTAGCCTGCAGGTCACATGTAGCCCAGTCAAAAGCTTTGTGCAGCCCAGTTTAAGTTTTTGCTGTAGTGTAAGTAGCCTAAATACTGATACTCTGCCCTGATTTTTAAATTTGACACAGATGGTCCTCAGTGCTACTTCATCACATTTGAACTGCATACTGGGACCTTTCCATATGTCCACTGACAGCTTGGTGCAAAATTTTTACTAGTTTCCTGATTTCTACTCTTATTCAATTGGCATTAGACTTGCCCATGAAATCACACTTACAAGTGTGGTCAAACATGCCAAACAGTTGTTGTCATCGCAGTTACAATTCAAACGCTTTCAGTACATTAGCTCAAAGTCATTGAATGGGCAGCCCTCATTAATACTTCATTCAATGCCGCACATTGAATGACATTAATGAGGGCTGTCCATTCAATGCCCTGGTCAACACCTTCAGATCTAGGATTTCATCTTAACACAGCAGTTAGGCTGTCTTAGCCGCTGCATAGCTCCGTTGCCGATTGTGCTAGAGAGCTGTTCAAACCCAGCTATACTGGTCTTACAGTGAACTAGATCTTCCATGAAGCACATAAAACCAGTAAACAAAGTAATTGTAATATTTCAACATTAAAATAACCAGGGTCACTGAGTTAACAATAACTAAGATGTTACAATCTGTCTAAGTTAACAATATCTCAGTAACAGTCACTCAGGTGATCCAGCTAACTTGCAGTTTATAACAGGTCTGTGCTGCAAGACGTTTTCTACTGTGGCAGTACAGGTTACTTTACAATATGCAAGAAGCATGTCAGACCTAAAGACATATCTGACACTGCATTCCTATAGCAGTTGAAGAATTGAATCTGGTTAAAGTAGTGGGTTTTTCAGCTTGGTAACAGACAAACACATATCGTGCTGGGTTAATTCACAAAAAAACTGATATGATGAAGAACTTGGTACCGTTATAGCAAGCAAACTTCATCCAGGTAGTTGTTACAACCAGATAATTTCATGTACAAAGTAAGCACACTTTTGTGCACATTTCATGCTTTGAGCAAGATCAATGATCTACTTCATTTAATGTGTTTTCCTCTGACACATGTCCACATTACTGTGGAGGTTGGTCAAAGAACACAAAATGCTGAGTCATCACACATGACAAGGTAGATGTTAGTTGGTACATGCAGGCAATAACAAAAAAATAACCATCCATACTGAAATTGCAAGGCTTTTACAACAAATACTAGTGTGTGACATGCAAAGGTTTGGGGCATGACATGAAAAAATTGTATCCATTTCTGTGCCACTTTTAGAGTTGCACATGAATACAAGACTTACCTTGGAAAAATCTTAGCAAAATTGCCATGTGTAAAAAAAACTAGTAGAATGTCTTGTGTGCACAGAAATGATTATTTCACGAGGGGGAACAAATACTGATACAATGCATCAGCAACTACAGCATTTGGTATCATCATACAAATTAAACAGAAGTGTTACATAGTGGGAAGATTTGAAGACTTCAAAAAGCTGTTTATCGAAAGGAATCAGTTCCCAGCAAAGAATCAGACACTGAGACCTTTCAGGGTATATATACTTCACCTACTAGGTAGGAATCAACTCTTATTCATATAAAATCTTATTTCATGAGTTCACAGGGTGACGCTAAAATAAAGCATCACACATTTGAAAGTGAGCAGGCTTTAAAAAGCATCACACGTTTGAAGTGAGCAGATAAAAAGTTGGATAAAAACGTACATCACTGAACAAATGCATGCAAAATGTTTCTGATTTGGCCTTCAAATGTCCTAACAAATTAATGACTAAAAGTGATCAGCACATGAGCATCTATTAACCATGAAAGGCTGTTTACTAATGACAAATATTGAAAAAATGCATAATTGACATGAAATCTATTTCTTAGTGAAACACTTTAGCTGCTATGCCTTTGTGGTACATTGTCACTGAACTGTGGATATGTGCAGTTAGAATCTTCACAGAGTTATAAAAGCACAGCATGACAGACATATTCCTTGCCCTACTTCTCTTGCTGGACAAACTATGAATGCAAAATACTTAAAATCTTATTCAAACAGATATGCAGATCAATTAATTAGCAAATCAAATGGGGTAAAAACACAACTGCACAATTGGCCTTTCTGCAGTTCCACTAAAAATGAAATTAACTTGAAATTTACTTTCTATCAAAAACTTTACAGAGAATAACAGGGTATGTATCTTCAGCTTTCCAAATTTATGAAAATATGAATTAGATAAAAACCACAAACACTGAAAACAAGAACAATGAAGACAAAAAAATATTGTGCCCTATACAAGACGGATATATCCGTCAATAGCAGATCTTGGTTGCAGATAGAAAATGACGTTAACCAAAGTTGCAAAAATCGATATTTTACAGTAAGCAATGACACCGCAACGGCAGTAAAAATATTATTTGTTCCCAGCCTGGATCCAATTTAAGACACCATTGGTCTCACATCAAGATTATTCCATTATTGATAACAAGCACCAGTGGCACCCAAATTTATGTTTGAACAGTTGCGAAAATATAAAAAATAAAAGCATCGCAACTTTTGACCATTATGTGATTGTGGGAAGGTTATATTTAATTAAAATGGGGAATAATTTTTTCTCCTTTTTCTTCACCTTTGTTTATTGTATAATGTGGTATTTTCACTCTGATTACGTCATCACATATCTGTTAACAATATCCGTGCTGACAGACATCCCTTTTTTACATTGTAGCAAAAGTAACTTTTGAAAGGAAGTACAGGTACACAAACGTTGAATCACATGCACAACATTATGCATTCATTTTCGAAACACAGATGATGGCAAGCAATGCATCATGATGAGTTGAGGGATGACACAGATAATGATGAACAAGAATTATGCAGGTGGCAATGGAGTTTACAGGTAAATCAAGCAGAAGTGTATCATTTTTTGCGACAAAATAATGGTTCACATGGTCAATAGATCACACAGCATTGTGTAGAACAGTGGTTCCCAAAGTGGGCGGCACCACCCCTTGGGGGGGTGAGAAACACTAGGGGGGTAATGAAGCAGAAACGGGCAGTTGGGGGACGATAGGAGACCCAATTAATAATTACATTTGTTGTCTTACTAACTTTGAGTGACCAAATCTCATGTAAAACAGTATGATCAATAAACATGTATGCATGTAATTTGTAAACAAAAATTTAGCATTTTACTGAATTTAGTTTTGTAGTGAAATGGACGAAAAGATTGTGTTGATATGTGTGCTAGGCATGGTAGGGGGGTGATAGAAATTCGTTTGTCAGAAAAGAGGGCGCTAGCAAAAAAAGATTGGGAAACACTGGTGTAGAATATAGGCTAATGTGGAAACTATAGCATTATTTACAGCAAATTTCTACACAGCAACGAACATTCACTGGTTCCTTTGTCACAAAGGATTGGTGAAAGACCAGGTCATCTAGTCTTCCAACCCTGCAATACAACTTTCAGTACTATCATAAGTAGTCAGTGAATAAAAAAGACAAGGCGATAAAAAACAAGACACATGACATTTACAGATGAGTGTATGCCTATGTACACATAGTTTAATGAGATATTCAATTTCACAAGTGTGGAAAGAATAAACACTGAAATTAATGTACATTTGTTTGACAATGCAAATGTTTACATGACAAAAAAACAAGGTGGAAACATATCAAATGACTGACAGATGAAGAAGATTAACCCCCATTATGAAGAGAAGCTTTACAGTGTTTGTTAACACTTTAGTGTCTGGCTGGTTTCGGGGATTTTAGTGAAAAAAACACCAGATTGCACGTGGCTTTGCATGCACATAACTCGAGTGCAGAAAGTGGTAGAGAGCATTCAAAGCCTCAAAAGACATGGCAAGTCTGCTAGCTAGTCTGCTCTCGAAAAAAATTTTTCAGTTGGTAGGTGCGGCTTTTTTTGTGAGTGACGTCATAAGTGGAGGACTTTTAGGCCACCTTGGCCCACTTCACCTGGCCCTGGGCTCAAACCGTTAGATGGTAGTATTTCGCTGTTCAAAGTTTATTGAAAACTAGGCTATAATCCGAGTCTTTTGATACTTTGGATGACCTGCCGCAAACCAAAAAATTTTTTTGAGTACAGAGTAGAAGAGTGGCAGATCCATTTGAGCCATTAACACTTTGAGAGCCGGCGTACGATATATTCGTGCTTGGATTTCGGCCTAAAAAACTGCAGTTTTCGGTTGCCTTACCAACGCCCTAGCTCCTCCGCCGATTGCGCTAGAGAGCTGTTGAATGGCTCAAACGGATCGGCCAGTCTAGTCGATTACACTCGAAAAAAAATTTTTTGGTCGGGGGGTGCGGATTTTTTGTGACCTGAATTAGCAAGTACACTAATTCGGTAACTCAGTTACACAATTCAATTGATAATGGCTCATTTGTCTGTCGTTTATGAATCACAAATAAATCAATTAATTACATAAGTTTCAGAAATATCGTAGGCTTATTATAATGTAGATTTTAGCTAAAGCTACTTGTCTGAAAGGCCGCTGGGGCATCCAGGATGAATAAATGTGGAGTGTGTCAGGACACTGTTTTCGAAAAACAGGAGGCCCTGCAGTGTGATGGAGAGTGCACACTGCATGTGTGTCGGAATGTCAAGTGAACAATGAGACATTTTGTGACGACTATGATAGATATAACGTGCTGCAATGGCTATGTGATAGCTGCAAGGAGCAGAATAAGGAAACCACCCTAAGTGGAATGCTCATCACATGGGGCAAGATGAAAGACTTAAAGAAAATAAGAAAAAGTCTTGATTCGGCATATCAAAAAATTGTAAAATGGAAAAAAAACTATATGCAAATCCCAAGAAGAAAAGCTGGAAAAACACTAATTGCAGAGGTGACACGTCTTATAAGACTCTTTAACAGCAGTAAAAGATGGGAGTCAGTAGCTATACACATGCTTCAAGTACTTCTGCCACTAATACTCCAGAAGCCATCTCCCAAATCAAAAAACAAAGAACATGTCAAATACCTGAACAAAAGAATGGAATGGTGGAAACACGGAAAGCTAGAAGAACTGATCTCAGAGTGTGAAGCCATTCAAAAAAGACTCAAAAGATCAGTCAAAACCAAAAAACAATCA
>Ga0210059_1011131_pt1 | contig 13807 bp, 7 predicted proteins | sample Ectturendosymbi2_FD_188042 | JGI IMG/M metagenome (GOLD analysis project Ga0210059, IMG submission 188042) | Ecteinascidia turbinata endosymbiont from Florida, USA - Sample 2 (SPAdes) (version 2) | ecosystem: Host-associated > Tunicates > Ascidians > Unclassified | place: Key West, Florida...
AGACTCATAGCACTACCTGAGACCAGGGCCACGGTCACAGCCGGAAACAGACTTCCAGAGAAGCGACGCTTTTCTACAGTCAACAGCACGTCACTGCAGGGAGATAGACTAATGGTATGTTTTCTGCTGCCTGGATCGTAGTCAACGTACCAATAAACAGAATGTGATAAACCAGAAATCTGGTAAACCTTCTCAACAAAATTCCGTTGCAGGTCGGAGCAATCTTACTCGTTTGCAATTTAAACTGATTTTCGACAAAAAATTTATTGTTTGAAAATATGATAGAGTAGCCCATGTTACCTCTCGCCGTATATGCATTAGCTACTTAAGCGCGTTTGAGATTTGAATGCGTCAAATTGTAGAAATAAAGAACGACTGTTTTGCTCGCAAAACATTTCGTTACAACAAGGCCGTTTTGCTAACTCTGCAAACTCTTGGATGTCGCATCATAATTGCTAGATTTGATTTGGATAAAAACTTTTAATGATCTAAGATCGCATGCGCTTTGATGGTTATTGCGAAGAGTGGACGTCGGTTTGATTGATTTTCTGAAAAATGTGCTGGTCCTGAGCCAGGGTGTAAAATCCAGGCAATAATTTAAACAAATCTTTTGCCTAGTCACGCCCTTCTAAGCCCCAGTGAAAACGCAGCATAAAGAGAAAAGATGCAGCATAAATAATTTTTTTGCTCCTGTCTAGAGCTTACCGAGAGCGTAGGTTCTGCGCAGGCTGCACACCCGTCAGAAAAGCTTGTTAAATTCATAACAAGGAAGATTAAAAGCGGATCCGAAACGTTTGTACTTTTTCTACAGAAACGACTTGCTGGTTGACGTTCTCACCCAGGCAACTTTACGAGTGGCAAGTCGTGACTGTTACCTCAACCATTAAACAAACAACTGTATGCGATGGTGAAGCAAAAACTTTTTCAGAGTCCGTTTGGCCTGCAGGGTGGCCCAACATTCAGGTTAAATTTCACTTGTCTTGTCCGCACTATGACTACTTTCTCACACGACGGACAAAAACAGTAAATCACCGTTTTTTCGCTCGTCGCCCATGACTTTTGTGTGGTTTGAACGGGAATTTTAATTGTGTTGGCGTCTAGAACTCATTAACAGCAATTCTGCAGCCTCGACTCCAAGCGTTGATAAAACCGAAGATAAAGAGTCGTCAACATAAAGGATATAAATTTCATCCTTTTAAACAACTTTGCACAACTTTCCCACCTTTGACAACGTCTTGAACGCGACTGCTGGGTTGCCAGTCAATAAAGTAGCAACATCAGTAGGCGGAGAATCGAAAGAGAATCGGATTTCAAACGCTGCGCTGCCCCAACGCAGCAGCATCCATCGCGCTTAAGCAGATGGATGCCAGTATCTGACGTCAGCTTTCAGTTTAAAATGGGAACAAATTCCTCCTTGGAGCTATTTGTTTCCACTTCGCGTGACAATCAACTACTGCCTACTTACGTGATGTAATGTTTGCCATCCATTGCACTCAGCGTGGCACTTCGCGGAGGTTCACACATAAGAGCATAAGGGGGATTTTTGCAAGCGCCAAGGCATCGTCTCCTGTTGCTCACGTTGCGAAATTGCACGTTAGCAGAATTGAAAATCTTCTCTTTTCACCAAAAACACACTGTCCTTCATGTCGCTAACAAGAGTGGGCACTTCGACAATAAAAAGCTTGTTTGAAGCACTTGGCTGACGCCTGAATCACTGAGGGTATTTCCAGAAGCCCAGCTTGTTTCCGCTCGGGTCACTAACGAAGCTGAAACTACGACTTCCAACAACAGCTGTCGCGCTGACCCAACTTCCATTTCACAACAAACTCATTGAGCTCTACATTACAGCCCTGCGCTTGGGAGGCGACTGCTTACAGTAAGTGAAGCGAACAAACCCAGCATTAACTTGGCCGAGCCGTACCGCGAAATAGATTGACTGACTGTGGGAGGCGTGCGACAGCAAGCTTCTGCAATTTGTAGGCTCGTTTAAACCTGGTCTACAAAAACGGTGCAGGTTGTGAGGTTGGGCAAGCTGGCGATAAGATGTGCGGGATTCATTAGTACACTGCTTCACGTACGCTTCACACATGCACTGAGATTAATTTTGTTTATAGTTTTTTATTGAGAAGCGCCTAACGCACGTCGTGTAAATCAGTGTATGTCTTGCCCCACGACTGCGTCAGACGCTATTTATTCACCTTACAATGGTGACGTAACAATGGCTAGCGCGGAGCTCAGCGCCTTGTCACCAAGGCATTGCAATATTTCTTTGAAACATGCGAGCCTTACTGAACCATTCGGTGTGATAAATGTCGTCAGCGTTACGCATTTTAGTCTTCATCTTTGAAACTAGCATAGAAAAAGGAAAGAACAAAAAAGTGTTTACCGATTTTTTCTCATTTGTTGTTGGCACCGTTACTGCTGGATGCTGTGGTGACGTAACGCTACAATCGGCTACCATGGCAACTGCTTATGCGTGATTACGAACAAGAAGACAGTGCAGCTGAAGTATAATACAGTAAATAAGTAGACTCCGTTTCAGAACTTTCGCCAGAAAGTTTTCAGTAGGGGGGCTTTTCATTTTTGCGGGGGGGCTTGACATTATAAAATTAACCAAAACTCCACTATTTATAGTGTTTCACGTTTCAATTTGGGGAGGCTTTGAGCTTTGTTTGGGGGGGCTAAGCCCACCAAAACCCCCCGTGGCGATGGGACTGCCCCGTTTAACACATGCAATGTTAATACAACCAACCGCTTATTACATCCAAATCGCTTGGAGCGGAATCTTCCTAATCATTTCTCATTATAAAAACTCCGGTTAATACATCCAACCACCGCTTGATCCAGGGGTGGCCAAACTTTTTGACCCGAGGGCCGAAATCGCGTCTTCCTAGCCACTGGAGGGCCGGATACTGTGCGATTTACGTGATCTATGCAAAAACAGGTTGTGAAAATGTATTGTAATACAATAATAACAATAAAATCACACCATTTTGTTTACAGTTTCACGGCGCTGCTTGCAGCGAAGTGCTGCTGACAGACAAGTCAACAAGAGACAGGCAGCAGCCAATGCTGTTGCACTGCTGTCCACAGTCGGAAACGTGGTGCTTGAAAAATATGTGCAAGGTTTCCACCCCTGGCTTAATCCATCCATTTCTGATTCCCCATGCAGGCAAACTGTTTTTACTGTGAACAAAAAATGGCCTATTACAAGTGCCTTTATGCGACAATATGATCGATAGGCCATCAGCTGCAGAGATGGAGTGCCTTCGACGTTTGGTCTTGGGACTTGACGGAACAGCATTTCAGACGATGAACATGCTTGCTCTGAAAGCAGACGTGTATGGCCATCGGAAAATAGCGTTTCCGCATAAGCAAACCACTTTGCACAGCTTTTTCAGTGCTGAATAAATACAGTGCAACTTGTAAAAAGCGTCAATTGCATCATTTTACCCCTTTGGGATTGTTTAGCTGCTGTTTTAGGAAGATCGGTTATTACAACCACCGCTTATTACATCCAAAATCGGCTGGTCCCAACGTTGATGTATTAACCAGAGTGCACTGTACTCCCGAAACGAGAGAACGCACTGAAAAACTTCGGCAAGTTATAATGCCGATCAGTCAATGAGGTCTTGAAATTTGAAATTTTCTGCAGGTGTCATATCTGTTACTCACTACGTATACATTAGATGTGGTTTGCGAATTTGCTGAGGGATTTGTCGGCCCGTACCTCCAACTCATGGAATAGCAGCCTGTGTTTATCACTGTTGATCTAAAGCGGTTTTGCTGCTGGAGACTCGTTTACACAGATGACTGCACGAAGAACTCGAGAAAATTATGGTTCACTTCCAGTCGCAATGAATGACTTACGACAACGACGTGTCCTTTGTCCAGAAAATGCTGGTTTTAATTTATCATTCATGAGCTGTCACTCCGCCGGAGGAAAGCTGCCACTCCGCCGGAGGAAAGCTGCCACTCCGCCGGAGGAAAGGTGACGTTTAACGCCTCACACCTGTCCGTTGCGCCAGTGATGGCTTTGCAAACGTGAACCAAACCTGTGTCTCAAAGGTTACTGATATTAAAAAATATAAAGGGCCTGAGCGTGGGCGTTACGCATCGCTGTGATCTCGGTATTTCATTTGCGACAACTTGAACGTATTTTATGAATATGCAGGAGGCATATCAGCAAAACCCGGTATCATCGCTCGCGCATTTGGAAAAGAAGTGTTTCAAAAATATGTTTACGTCCTCACCGAAAAGCATGAGCAAAACGCCACGGCACTGTTTGCAAACAAAAGATGAAGTGATTAATCCACGGGTTGGCGAGTTGCTACTTTCACTCTCAAAATCGTAAAGAACATGGTGGACCGTCAATCGTTCTAACATATACGTTTCTGCGTTTAATAAATATGTTTGTAAAAATAGACAATACGCGTTATCACCAAAATCGGAAAACCAAACTACTGCTTATTACGAATGAAACCCCCAAAAGTTTTAATATGCCCCCTGCTCTTCCACTACTCCGACGCCTCTAGTATTCATATTCGAACAGTTTATTTGATATTACTTATTTTTGCTCAGAAAGAAACTCGTTTCAACAGTGAACCATGCTGCAAACCACATACGAAACACTGCCACCCAGATTTAGTTTTTGTTAAATAAGTGCAAGCACCTGATTTGATCACATCCGTTTAATTGGTATTATACAAACGAAAATTAAATATGTTTACATCAGTTGACTATTCGTTCACAAAAATCAAAACGACCACGCTGCGTAGTTGCCCGGTTTATTAACAGAGTATATCTTTCAAACAAACTATAAATTTTGGACAAGTTTTAAACAAGCTATATGTGTTTGTCGCAAGATACTAATTTTAAAAAGAGTTAAGACTGGCTGGGTGAAAGTTAAACTAAATATTCAACAACAGTTAAGATCATTTAACGTTCGTAAAACAGGTCTTACTTTAGGATTCAACTTTAATTAGAATTGTTACTGTTTTTGCGGGAAGTTACAAACATTTTACAATAAAGTGCAAATTCAGGCCAGTTTTTGTTAACGTTTGCAGCAGACTCAAACAAATACAGATAGAACGCAGGAAATCTTCGAGTAATATGCGGGAAATCAGGTGAACGAACGCATGAAGTTCATTTTGAAATAACAGTTACTCTCAACGTTCTTAAAGAGCTCTGAAGCAAAGAGAGCGTAGTTTTTGTTCAAGTTGCGAAGGCCTCTTAAACCTGCAATAAGATTTATTTAATCATGAGCGTCTCACATCCGGCTTTGTCTTCATTTCCTAAGTGCATATCATCAGTTAAAGTTGTCTGCATGACTGACAAGTTAAGAGAGCCACACCGACGGAGTTGTAATTTGAACTCTCAGGTCCAATAACACTTGAGTATTTGTAACTGCACGAGAAGTACGCATCATTTTTGCAATGGTTAAATTCTGATTTCTGAAGACAAACAATTCCGTGGGTCATTGCAACCAGTTTACTGAGCTTTCACCGCATAAATTCGTTGATAGGTTCATTTCATAAACGGATTTCTGTAGGTTTTTTGAGGAAAGGACCAGTGGCGAAGACTTTTATAAATCTACCTTGAAAGATAAAACACTTTTTTTAAAGAAAGGTTCTCTTATTCAAAGCGAGGCTGCCCTGTTTCGCGTTTACATCTCCGTAAGTCAACACCATTCTTGTTCCGCAGTACCTCCCTCGAAAACTGCCGCGATGGCCAGCCATGCGAGAAAGATAGTCGAAAATGTGAAAGCCGGGACTCTGCACTCGAAAACACGAAACCTTAAATTGCATTGTGTTTGCGGTTATTAAGTAATGAAGGAAAAGCTCGCAACGCATCTCACAAGGAGCGTTGAAACATTCAGATTTCAAGTGGTTATCCTCTGCTAATCAATTATGAGTATAGGCTTTCTACAAACAAAGGTACGACACAGTGATAAGATGGTTTCACTTTTCAAGATTTTAAGAAGCTACCAAACTTTGTATCAGCAGCGGAGTCAATTACATAATTGGTTGATTGCTGTCACTGGCAATTCACAAAAGGTCCTTGTGTTTTCACCAATTGCTGTGAAACGATATTTACAGTTAAAACGTAATGTTGACAAAGTAAGGGAGGCGAGGTAAAAACGAACTGATGATAAAACGTCAAATCCGCGCATCCTCAGTGGCACAAACGATTTATTCGCAAAAATTCGCAATTCTGTTCATTTTTCCACTATAAGTTGCTGATCGAATATACATGGCACTTGGCCACGGGCGGGAGGAGACTTTGCAAGAATGACGTCACTAAACCAAGCTTGATCGCTGTGAACTTGCGCAACTAACACTTCCAACAAATTTGTAGTCATGTTTTCGTGCATGTAAAGAACCGTGTTTTTTTAGAGATATAAGGCAGAGCGGCGCTCTGATCTTCATTGCTGAAGGTGGCTCGTCAGCAGAATGATCTTGTTTTGACAGCGCTTAAGACATAAGCGTGTTAAGTTGGATGCAGCGGCAGCAAATCGGAGTAGCAAACTGACGCAGCAGAAATAATAACAACTGAGATCCCGCTTTCAGAAGAAAGGAATCAAACATAACACTGCAACATAGGCACAGCTGTAGGAAGGTCATCTGAGTTCGTTTGCTGCACATGCAGCTTGAACTGCGGTGTCTGCTTTCAACAGAGCGGGAACGGATTCTCATGCTTTTGGAGCTGATTACCCAACACCCCGCTGGTTTGTTTGAAAGGCGCAGTTGCCAGTTGAGACCTTCAATCTTCAATTGGAATTGAAAATAAGGGAACTATATTTGAGTAAGCTCCAAAAAATGCTGGGTATTAAGTAAGGAAAGTAGGTATCCATTGCTGTAGCTAATTTAAACGTTCATCCTAGCTTCACCATTGCACAATGTGAAATATATGAATGTTAAGTCTCTTTTCTTCAAATTGCTGGCATTTTAAAACAACTGAAATAGAAGTGATAACAGTTTCTTTGCAATTCAAAGTGAAACTTTTCCTTCAAATTTATAACCGAAGCCAACATTTTTGGTTTTATTGCGTTTGTTGGCAACCTTCTTAAAGTAAAGTATCACTGCCACCGACGAAGAAGGGGATGTTTTTGCCGGTGATAGCACCCAGCAACTGTCCAGTTTCTTTCAAGTTTACGAGAACGTCTTCAGCTCCAAATTAAATTTTAATACCTTGTTTTTCAACTTTTTTTCAATGCAAAATGAAAAGCTCTCCATGCTTTTGTTAGGTTTTGGTTGCGTCACCATTATGTCAAAGCCCCCACCATTTACATTCCTTATTCGCGGCTTTCGGTGTGACCCCTGTGTGACACCAGTGGGTTCCACAGCGTCTTGTTGATAAGCAACCGCCAAAGTGCTGTATCCGATGTTACGATTCCTTGTCTTCTGTTTGTATGTCATTTACTGCATGGCATGCTCTGCAAATCTGGAATCTCATTAAAATGGGAAAAACGGATTTTTAAGCTCGTTGGAGGCGGCGAAAGTGTACAGTTTACTACAACTCCGCGATCGATATCGATGATCGATAAGCCTTCCGCCAACAGCTTTCAAATTATTGCGAAGTAAGCCATTCTGACGTCGAGGTTTCAAAGGCGACTTTAGTTAGTTTTAAAACCGATAATGGAGCTTCTTTTCTAAGGATCTGACTTCTGCCCAGTAAAGATAAAGATTCCTTTGCTAGCTTCGTCATTGCCGTAGGTATTTCCTGTCAATTGATGCAAATAAAACTGCTTGGACTTATAGGAAAGTGCTCATTACCCGAAGGCGGCCACAAAGCACTGATTTGAGTGTCTGGTATGATATTTCCTGAATAAATTTTGCAGGTGTCCACACAGTAAAACCATTGTGAAAGGTAGTTATTCTTAAAAGAATCCAACCTCATAAAGTATGGCAAAAACACGAGCATCATAAAAATTTCTTTGTTTTTTGTTCTGTGACATGAACATCAATGAAAGCTTGAAACAGTTTATGGTTTTGGTTTGTTTCGCTGAACGAAAACAGCGTTCGAGACATAAGTACAGCCGTTTGTCTAAACCAGTAGTTTACAAATATTTCGGCCGAGAGCAGGGTTTTCAGCACTATCATTGAACACAACAAAAAATTTATACTGATCATGGTTGCTACTGCCATGTTCTCTTTGGTCAGGCAATCGTGAGCTTGTTCATTTGCAATAACGGCAGCGGTCAAACTGTTTCATACTATGTATCTATTGCTACATTGTGTGACATGTAAGTTGCAATATGATCTTACATTCTTAAACTTGAGGTGGTGAACTTAAGAGATACCAGTAATAACTTCTATGCAGCCAAGGTCAGCTGTGCTGAATCAGCACAGGATTTAAAATTCGTGCAATATTAACAAAAAAAAGAGTGAGCATCTTTTCACATTTGTTATTTTTAGCGCATAAACTCGTCATAGTTCAGAGCTTTGAAGATGGAAAACTTTAAAAACATGCGTAGCCATGTCCAATTCGTACTAGACTTTGTCAATAGAACTCAATCGCATCGCATATACATCAGACATATTCAAGAGTAGCTGAAAAAAACGAAGGCAATTGTCCAATATATTCCGTTGTTGAGGATCTTGTGGCACAAGCCCTCATACGCAAATCTTTTTTGTTTCAATTTTCCTGACACTGTGTTCCATCAAACCGAAATGAACGATCGAGGCACCAAGGCGAATTAAACAGAGATGATCCGTTTGCAGCGCCTCGTTGCATACAATGGACCCAGTCAAGCGGAAAGAATTGGCTGCGTATCTTTATGGGGGATCCACCTGAATGCAAAGCAAAAACTCTTGTTGTGTGTGCAGGAGTGCTTGAAACATGCAGGCGCCAGGCCTGGTTGGGGTAGATTCCACAGCAACGCGCAGTGCGCCCAGGTAAGTTTGACGTATGGCGTGGTGCGTTTCCAGACCGGCGACTTTGAGGAGTTTATTTTGTGGTGGGTGTTGTTGATTCGATCGCCGCCCTAATTTTCATCCGGGACCACGCATCATTTCCTCTCAATCCGTTCTCCTGACTGTTTGGTCGTCAGACTGACCGGAGTTGACCCCTGCCCGTCCTTTGTAGCTCTGGTGCTGATCACTGCGAACTGTTAGTTCCGCTTGCTGATCTGACCGCCTTTCTTCGGCGCTGTTCCAGTCCCACCAAGGCGAGTAATTCCATGACGCACTCAGCGCTGCTGCCGGACTTGCTGTTTAAACTGCCGCAAAAGTTTTCCAGTCTATCATAGAATTATTCATAAAGCTTTCTTTCTGAATCTCCAGCATCTAACCTGTTTCTGCAAAAACCTTTGGAAAAGTTTTTTTTTCACTTTAGAATTAAGTTAAGCAAATTTCTAAAGCAATGGATTCCATGGTCAACGAAAAAAATTGCGCGGTTAATAGATACATGTCTGTTAATCTAGTACATTATAGCAGCTGTTGGTAAATAACCTATTCACTCTGTTTTTCCTTGTCAACTTGCTATCTGCCTTAACGGGTTATTCAGCAAACATGAGTTTGAAAGTTGAAGGAAGAAAGCTTGCTTCAGTATAACGGTCCAAAGCAATTAATTTCTTGCTCATGAAATGAACAAGTGCTTCATGGACTGAAAAAAAAACACAGGTGAATTGAAGTATGGATCAAACATTTTTAACGATTTGAAGACTCAAAAGGTAAGCGTCAAAGCTTTCGTATGAAAAAAATTTTCACTCAATAGTGAACTAACAGTTGAAAGTGGGCAAAGCTACCGAGTATTAACGTATACGAACAATATTAATGTTCGATCATCTGACGCATCTTCTGTTGGTTCACAACAATTTAACGATTCCTCCAAGCTGCACAGTAATTTTCAACCGTAAGGTGGCGAAACGTAGCAACCTTTCTGCACCACAAACGGAAAAGCAAATCAGAATTTGAGTATTCAGTTGAAAAATTTTTGCCAACAAACTTTGTTCCACGGTTCGAGTGGCTGTCTATTGTTTTTAGCATGATGGAGCTAAAGGGTTTTTGGTACTGCACACATTCGCTTTAACGCAGAATCAATTACACCCCTTGAGCCCATATACCTGTTGACCATTTTCTAGTAGATATAGAGGTCGGTGTAGTTAAGAAGCGTGTTTTGTCAAATTTGTCAGCTTGTCGCCATTCAAAGCATCTGAAGCATCAGAAAACTGTGTTGATGCTTCCCGACATGAGCCGCGCCGCTAATGTTCCAGGGCATCAACATTTCACGCTAAGTTGTTTCCGGACGGCGAAAAATCGGTGCACCAGGGCTATTCATCGCCCACAACGGCGCATAACCGGAAATCGCGATATTTGCGCTTCCGCTTTGACGAAACTCCTTGACATTAACCCCTCAATGATCGTCCGCGCCATCGGCAACGTCAAAGGCCAGGAAATCCAGGTAAGGACGAAAAAGCTATTTTTGGCGAAAGGTTTGAACGCGAGGAACAACGTTACGTTCGACATCGCGGAGCAAAAAGCTGCGACACATTAAATTAGCCCTTTTATTAGTTGCAGAAAATTAAGTACGAAAATTAAAGAAAACGAGCATTTTTAATTTATGAAACAATGATATTGTTTAAAGACAGTGCGCCACATTCTACTTGATTAGAAAAGCATAAAGACGTAACATTTTCGCGGCGATTATTTCTTTTTTATCCTCAGGTATTGGGGGGGGGAAGTATCCGGTCTTCAACGTCACCTATTACCATTCTCCTCCTTTGTTTCCGGATATCATTGGATCACGTGACACATGATTTTAGAATTTTCTCATTCTGACGTTAGCAGCAACAGCGAAGAAGAGCTGCGCCTCTGCCGTCCAAGCCGCACCTGTCCCGGCCTGACCGAAACGTTTAGATATGTTAAGATCAATAAATTTATGTAAAGAAGCATTAAACATTTTATAAACATTTTTCCTGGAATGTTTAGGAAAGCGTGGGGAGGGTTCCGGTGACATTTCGTGAAACGGCAGCTGAAGTGAAAATAATCGAATACGCACTTCGGTAAGTATGTCAAAAACACTAATGATTTATCGTCTTTCGCAGCGCTTTTGCAAATGTTCCCAATGAAAGAACTTTCACTTTTCCCGGATTTTTGTTTTGTTGATCAGTTTCTGTCACATCCCAGAACATCAAACTTCTGAGAAAAAGGCATGAAAACTGTGGTGGAAAAGAAAAGTAAAATCTTGCGTACTTTTTACTCTTATAGGTTGCAACAAACGTTTATCCAAGAGGAGCTTTTCACGTTCCCCATATGCTTGTTGTGGGCTTGTCACGGATGTCTGGTTCAAACTAATGTCTGTTTAAAAGTTTTGTTTCAAATTTTCACAAAGAAACAAATTTTTGTTGAAGGAATCTTCACACTTGTTTGTCACGCTTGAACGCTTGAAACTAAGGGTAGTGGAATAGGCACAAAACCTCATTTGAGTGTTTTTGTGATATTGATATAAAGTATTAATTAACGATCAACAGCGACTAGGGTCATAGTGGTAACATGAGTGGGACCAGGGAGCATTTGCTAACCCAATACATCTTAAAATCGCTTTTTTGGCAAACGTGTGAGATTTTTTAGGCGAAATTGCACAAAGTCAATTCAAGCCAAGAAAAGCAGCCTTTTGACAAACAAACTTTTGACAGAATTTTCTTAAATATTGGGAAAGGTTTGTAGGTGACATTTTAACTGTTGAATTTTTACTAAAACAAAAAGTAATTGTAAGGAAGAGTCCCAATTGTGGAGTAAAACAATTTCCAGTTTTGAGGTATTTTGGGTGTTGAGTAAACATTTTGCAATGGTCAAAATTTTGTTTGTGCGGCAACAATTTTCTGTAATGGACAAATATTTTTCACTCCATAAATTTTGGTCGTGATATGGGGGTACTTCGGAAGTTTACTTCTCAATTTTTTACACCAACTCCACGATCATAACTCAGTGGCAAACTAACAGTTTGCAAAATTGTGCTTTTAGATTTACGTTATGGTGATATTGAATTTTCACCCCACATTTTCAACGCTGTAGAATATCCACTATTGGCGTAAAGTTATTCTGATTGTGACGTATACGATGCGCATTGACATCTTTTTGTTAGAAAGCAATTTTCCAGAATCAGCCGAAAACGAGGTTTTTATTACTTGTAAAAAAAATTTAACAAAGATGATAAAAACAGCTGAGAAATATCACCGTACTAAATGTTGGACAAAGAACTCTCCACAAAGTAATGAAGCTTTGTGATGCTACATTTCCCCCAACTCCGGTTTTCGCCCCACACCAGTTTTGTGTTGAAAAACGACTTATTTACAACAATATTTAAACCTGGAGATGTTTCTATGCATGAAGGATGATTAAAAATACTCCAAAATACTTGAAACTGTGTTTATTGACGTTTTGTTTGTATTAACAATAGCTTTTGTTGTTGGAAACAACCGATGTCGTTTCTTCATGTTTCTCACGATCCCTGCAAACAAGGGCGTAAGCAAGGGGGGTCTGGTGTTAAACCCCCCCCTTGAGCTTGATATTTTACGAAGACCTTATTACCTGCGCAAACGAGATTAACTGTTTTCGCATACTTTTTGCTCGTTAATTTGTCGACTTATTGCAAATACCATACAATAAACTTGCATGCAAATTTCAAGGAACATTGTAAATGGGCCAAAAAGTAATAATTAGGTTTTGGTGGGAATTCGGGCTATCGTCTACGTCCAAAAACCACCTCACCACTTTTTGCAAACCCTCCATCCACTACGCATGTTTAAGATTGTGTTCTGCGATAGTTCACTTTATCCGAAACAATTGTCTTTATTTTGTCTGTTAAGGCTGATTAGCGCAAGCGCTGACCGCATTGGGTACATTAGCAATTTCTGTAGCATGATAGAACTGTTGCACGAGCTCAAAAACAGCTTTTTTTAACATAGAAGCATTCAGGAATTTGATAACGTCTCAGGAGGGAAAAAGGAAAACTAAACGTTTGCTGGACTTTTATACATAATAAAAATTGAAAGTTTTCTTGCGTACTTCATGCGCATTCTCCATTCTTGTGTAGTTTTGCAAGATTCGATCTTGCAAACCGGTGTGCGCCAGACGGTCCAGCCAGACACTTTCTATGCTCGACGGCTCGTATTCGACAAGACATCAGCGAAGCATCATTTTGCAGCTGTGAATTGCTCGGATGCAGTGATGAGTGTGTTTTGCTACCCTGTTTTAATATGCAGCCTGATATTTTTGCAGTTATGAACTGCTGTGTCGTAGCGTTGATTGTATTTTCCTCCGATATGCTAGCTTAGATGGCTGATAGTTTATATTCAGCAAGAGCGTGAGCAAGGGAGGGTTGGGGTTAACCCCCACTATCAGCTTGATATTTTACGAAAACTGTATTACCTGCCCAAATGAGATTAACTGTTTTCGCATACTTTTTGCTTGTTAATTTATCGACGTAATGCAAATACCACGGAATGAATTTGCATGCAAATTTCAAGGAACATTGTAAATGGGCCAAAAAGTAATAATCAGATCTGGGGGAATCTTCGTTATCGTCTGCGTCCAGAAACCATCTCACCACTTTCTGCAGATCTTTCATTCACTACGCGTGTTTAAAATTGTGCTCCGCGATAGTACACTTTATCCGAAACAGTTGACTTTATTTTGTCTGCTATGGCTGATCAGCGCAAGCGCTAAACGTATTGGCTACATTAGCAATTTCTGTAGCATGATAGAACTGTTGCATGAGCTCAAAAACAGCAGTTGTTAACATAGAAGCATTCAGGCATTTGATAATGTCTCACCAGGGAAGAAGGAAAACTAAACATTTGCTG
>Ga0210059_1011133_pt1 | contig 13803 bp, 8 predicted proteins | sample Ectturendosymbi2_FD_188042 | JGI IMG/M metagenome (GOLD analysis project Ga0210059, IMG submission 188042) | Ecteinascidia turbinata endosymbiont from Florida, USA - Sample 2 (SPAdes) (version 2) | ecosystem: Host-associated > Tunicates > Ascidians > Unclassified | place: Key West, Florida...
AACTTCCAGTGATATGCCATATGTTTGCATCAGTTTGCTGGTTTTGTTAATCTGAAAAAGTATGTCATGCCATATGACAATTGACAACACAAAGCCCCAGGAAGTGATGTGAGTTATCAGACAACGGCTTTCTGCAGCTGTTTTTCCGTCTTTCTTCTCTAAACAGTAACCTTGTAACTCTTCTAATGCTTCCAATACATTTGAAAAGTGGAACCTCAAAGGTGCGATGTACTTAATTCGGCTTTCCCAGCGAGTCGCTGAAGTTAAATTATTACGTATTTATCTATTTACATAGAATCAGTAGGCCTATGTGGGCTTACCTGCTACTTTTGCTTAACTGTGATTAACTGCTCTTTTCAGATTCTTAACTGTTAATTTTGAATCATTAACACCAAGGTTCTAAGCCTAAAGCACTAAAACAAGCTAAGGAAGTATGGTATGTACAGTTTTAAAATCACTGAGCCAAGTTTTTGTCTATTATAAGTCATCACGCAATAGCTATTTTACAATTTATACAAAAAAAAGTTGAAAATGACTGCGTAATTACTCTGCAATCCTTAACTTCTTAACTGCTAAACTTAACTGTCTTTTAAACTGTGATTTTTAAACGGCGATTGTAAACTGATATGAAACAGTGAGCCACGTTTTTGTCTATTACGTCACACAAGATCTATTTCACAATTATTACATAAACAAGTTCAGAGTAACAACTTAGTTACTTTATGATCATAATTAACTACATCGCAAAAATTCATAGCAAAAATCATATTTAACTTCATCGCCCGATCGGCAATGTCGGCCTGTTTGTTCCGCCATTTTATTTTCGCTTCCAGGCCTGTAAGTTAGAGAAGGCCTTGGTACAACACAAAGTGGCGAGGATGGTTGAGTTGATGCCCCCCCCCGGTTCCAGCCAGCTGCCCGTGGCATTTGATCATGGAAATATAAATTATAATTTTCAAAATTAAAAAAGTAAAACAGTAAAAGTATTGCAACTGAGGCGGGGCCCCTAGACATGGCTGGGGCCCCCCCCGGCCGGGGGGTGCGGGGGGCGGTTCCCACGGCCCTGGGTTTGTAACTTATAAGAGAGAAAAACAGGTTTTATTGTGCTTCCCTCTCAAACACCATTTCATTTTTAACGCTAACCGGGAATCTATATTGCACCGGTGTCGGACGTTCCCGCTCCTGCTTACGCAAATGGGGTATGGCCCCTCCTACGGATTGTGAGTGTGGCGCAGAACAAGCCGTCTACCATGTCCTCCCGCCCCATTGACTGCACGGCCGAGCAACAGTAGAGATTTCCCGTTCGACCAGATTCACTCTGTTGTTGCTTGGGCGCAGCTGCCTTTCGAAGCGCTTCCTGACTGCGCGCTCTATCTCTGGGCATGTGACGCGATGCGCTGCCACATGAGACCATCCATTGGCTTCTCAACACCTGCTCCAAAGTTGCGAAGGGCATGCCATATGTTAATTTTGAATGTGGAAAGCTATCAGAACTTGAATAACTGAATTTAAAAAGCTATCAGAAAGAGTTGTTTCGTAATTGATTCAAATACCCTCAACACACTTAAAAATCTGTCCGAACGAGTTATTTCGTTAGCGATTAAAATACTCTTAAGGTACTTGTGTTAAAGCGAGACTCCATGCTTAAGCTAAATGAAATTTAAGAAAAAAATTTGATCCAGAAAATTGATCTTAAAGACGAGGTGAACTTGAAATGGAATTAATTCCGCGCTACGATTTACTGGTCGAAAGATTGCAAAAGCATAAAAGTGATTGAGGTGTTATAACTTATAAGCACTACGTTTTTCAGTATGCTTTCGAGGAATCAGTCCATTGCGCTCTGCTTTCATCTTTTGCGATGATGCAAACGTGCACATATCTTTATTCAAGTAAGTGCTCTCCACGATGGGTGTAAGCAAGGAATCCATCAGCAAATATTTGATAGGAAATCGATTTCAGATGAAAAATTTTCTGATCGATTCCTTGCTTACACCAGTCTTGGAGAGTATACTTACTTGAGGTGTGATAAATGTCAGTTGCAATATTTTTTAAAAATTTTCCGTAGATAGCTGGTTAACCGTATTCACGTTTACCTAACTAACTCTGTTCGCCAACCTATTTGCATTTAACATGGAGGATTGTAAACCTACCGGATTTGAACAAGTACTGGTTTTGTTTGGAAGTCGAGAAATCACTTATTTCTTCCAACAGTGAAAGTACGCAATATAACCCCATCATTGACTCCTCATGAGCGATGTGTCGAATGTTATCCAGAATTGAACAGTAGCAGGTATTTTTAGCAAAGAGCCACCAAAGCAATACGTTTCAGTAGTGGTAGATGTAGTGCCGCTGCTTTTCTCAAAATTTAAAGCAAACAGTAGCATACCATTTTTTTCTCTAGGTCGTTAATCGCCACTTTTTGTCAATATAGCGGTCTATTGTTATTGTTATTGTTATTTTAGTATTGAGTACGCGCCTTGTTTTTACGTCTGGTTATTTTGTATTTGCGTCAATATAACAACATTTAATTTCTTGACAACGCTGACTTTCTCTCTGCACTACCTTGCTTCTCAATATTTGTCGTTCTTGTAAAAGCCTTTGGTATTTTTCAGCCTGAGAAAATGATTTGATGAAAAAGTGTAAAAGTAGAAAGTTACTTCCTATATTTTCGGTAGCAATAGCATCGCTAATTTTTATGTAGTAACGGCATCAGTCGCAGCGCTTTTTTTTAATATCAGGCATCCACCTCCTGGTGGACGATCATTGCATTTGCGGTCTCTCGAAAAGAGTCACTTCACGTTGACTGAATTTTGTCGTCTTTCTCACGTAGTACATTTTGAAGCCTGTGATTTGCAGGTGCCTGAAATTTCCATCACATACTGTATACCGTATTTCCGATTGTTAGCCACGACAACGCAAGCTCATCTACAGTAAGTCCGTAAGCAAATACGAAGAAACAGCAAAGCTTGAGTTAAGCAAATGCAAGCAGAAAGTGTGTGCAACGTTGCTGCAGATCTTTTGGTGATATTTCGTGGTTTTAATGTTAATTTTTTATTTCTGGTCAGGAACAGAAGATTCTTGAATGGCTCGTAAATAGTTTTGTATGTTTGAAAAATCAGTGATCAGTATATTTCTGAAGAGTCAGTATAGATTGTATTCATTTGAATCAGGCACTGGATGGTATGTTCCAGACACGATGGGGCGCAGATGTTCTGTATTACATTTGAAAAGATGAAACGTGTTTGATAAACTGTAAACATAAGTTATTTTTGAACGTTTTCGGCAATTACGAATATGCAATATACGAAAGTCTTTGGCGATGAATTTCAATGAACTCAAGTCTCATTACACTAACTCTTGTATAAACATAAACACTTCTAATGTCTAGTCCCTGCATTTACCCTTGTGTTGACGCCTGGACGGGGTGCGCGTTTGAGAATAATTTTTCTATGGTTTTGTTGATTTCACGTCTTAGTCGGTAATGAAGAGGTATGTGTTGCTTGTACATGAGGTCAAAAATAAGAGTTTTAGTTTTACATAAGAGAGAATTGGCATTGAACGTTGTTTGGTAAGACGAGAGGCGTTTCGTTATTGCCTTGAAATTGCTGAGAACTTCGTTCCTTTCGTGACTGACACCTGATTGCTTGCCAGTGAAGACTCCGAGCAAACGTATGTGTTCGTTTGTCCAAACTATGCTTGGAAGTTGGATTGTGGCTGGAAATCGGGTGCAGTAAAGGCCGTGCGTTTTGTCAATGTTTATTTTCACTGTGCTTGATATTTCAAAGCAATGGAGAAGATTAAAACCTTGGACTGACGTGACGTCGAGCCTGCTACGTCAGTGTCACATAGTCTACGTACTTGTCACATAGTCTACGTCTACGAGAACAGTAACGTGGCGTCTGGCAATACAAATGTTAGAAGTTTGTGAAGCCGGGATTATTGGCTCAGCAGCAGTGGGAAGCAAATATAGATTCGGTGCGTCACCTTACCTCACGCCATGTTCAAGATATAGATTTCTTTCGTGAAGAAGCTGTTGAACAGCACTTGTGAACAGGTGCTAGTCTTCGTGTTCAAAATTGTTCAGCTATTATAAAAAAATGGTCGGGAAATTTCATCTTGTGTATTACATAATCGTGACCGTATCAAAAGACTTTTGGGAGTCTAATAAAATGAAATAAGTGTCTCCGAGTTTTTGGAAACAGAAAAATGTTAAAACTCCTAAAACAGCGGTGAAGTGCTGATAGACTTGCAGTACTTTGCCTAATATCTCCTTCATTCGATTTTCCAGACATTTTGTGTATATTTTCAGGTCGCAGTTCCAAAGCTAAACGCCGGTTGTTTTCAAAATCAGTTTTACGTTCTTTTTTGCGTATTGAGGTTGCGTAACCCGTTTTCATCTTGGCGCATATGTTCCCGGACTTGTGCATCACGCTGATGACTTCGCCAAATTTCGATACAACGACATTCCAACATCGAAAGCAAAATTCAGCGCTCAGTGCGGCAGAACCCAGTGTCTTGCCAAGTGACATTTGATTCATGGAGTTCGTGTTCAGGGATTGGACGAATACGTTTTTCATCGTGCAAGCCAAGGTTTTACTGAAAGAGGAACCCGATGCCTGCGGGAAACTGCATAACTTAACGGAGTTGCTCTGATACGAGGAATACGCTGCGATAAGATTTGTTGTCTTGTCTGAAAGTAGATTTCCGTTTGAGTCAAATTTAGTTATTTCACGTATGTGTTTTTCTTTCTAATCGCAAACTGTTGATAAAATGCTTTTTTTCCGTGATCGCTGTTGTTAAAAAGGGAGTTTTGAGAGGAAAAAACAATTTAATTTGAATGAAGGTTCGCTCTCCCTCTCAGAGCATACGGGTTCGACTTCATCACTGGAGCACAGTCCTAATGTATCAACTCCGAATGGATAAATTCCAAGGTAACGTTAATTCTCTAGAAACATGAAACCGAGTAACTGCTTATACATGGGCATCGGAAGGATTTTTTCCAGGGGGGGCACTAGGGGATTTTTCCAAAATTTTTCCGGGGGGGCCAAAAGTGCTTAAATTTGGTTTTCCCACTCGAAATTAAGAACACAAACTTTTTGCTGAAATTTTCAAAATCCAGGGGGAGCCAAGGCCCCCCTTCCTCCCTCTTCCGACGCCCATGTGCTTATATGAACGCAGTTTCATAGCCCCTCTGTCATTCACACTGCTCCTACCTGTTTCTCATTTCTTGATGCGGGCTTGAGAAGGGCGGATCCAAAATTTGTCTCTTCAGAAAGTTTTGATGCAACAGCGCTGCAGTCGTTGGTTGGCCAAACCAGAAAATTTTCATTATACTCGCTTTTGTAATCCTTTCGGAGTGTCACGAGTGGTCTGCGGCGTCCATCTCCGCTCGCTTGCGCTTTGGAGCCACGCGGCCACTAACTTTCTCAGTGCATGCTGCACTCAGGGTCGGCCTTAAGCCGATGCAATCGATGCAGCTGCATTGGGCCCCGCGCCATGGTGCTTGGGTAGATTGTTAATTCTTGCCAGATACACCTTGCGCTTGAAAATTCAGTAGAAACGCCACACAAATTTCATTGTTAACAAAGAACGCTCTCGTCAGAACTAGCGAATTTCCTCTCGAACGTTAGCAAACGTGCTCAATTCTCCTATTAGTGCTGCACTGTGTATCTGCGCTCTACCACGATCGTAACACGGTTCACTGAACATGATGACGTCATAAAATCACTGCTCAGAGGGGCCCCGCATCTGCTAGAGCCGGCCCTGGTTGCACCGATGGCAGACAAATGGCAGCACCACGCGTGAACCTTTCACTTGCGCCATCCGTTATTGCCAAGCACTAGGCTGGACGGGCCGCAATTGCCGTATTTTAAGTCCTCGGTACGACCCGACCGGGAATGGAACCCAACCAACCATCAGTGGAGCGCGCTCTCAATCAGCAGAGAAATTAAACAAAGCGAATGTGTGAGTTTGAACACCACATTGTGAGAATAGAACGCAATTATAGTGTGGCAGAACGTCTACGAAAGATGATGACCGCTTTCAGAATCACGAAGAGAGTTCCTCTTCATGAAACCTTGGCCGAATTTAAGTGCTTTTAGACTTTTTTCATTAAAACAATGCGACAAACCATGAAGTGGGAAAGCTATACTAACGAGAGGACATGTCTGACTGGAGTTAAGGTTGTTTAAAAAGTTTTATTAAAGAATTTTAGTGAAATCAGCGCAAAAATGTCGATATTTTGGTACCACATTGAAAGAGCAAGAAACACTACTCCTCCTTCAAAAACCTGGTGAAGCAATCACCTGCGTTCCCTCGACTACACCATTGGCCTCTGCAAAAAATAGACAAGCATTTTCACTACGCTGATTGACTTCCATGAAGCATTGTAAGATAATGTGGCAATGCTCCTAGAAAATTCTGATCCTAGCTACAGCAAAACATTTGAGAATATCCGCAAAGTGGTGGGCACTGCCATCAAAGAGGAGTTTAAGCAGCAGGGGCTAACCACAATCGCTTAGAGAAGTGGTTCCCAAATCGGGTGACTCGACACCCTGGTGCGTCGTTTCGACATTGCAAGAGCTTCGCAAGCTTATATCCTGTTTAGATCCATTTTGAATCTAAAGAAGCTCTTTGGATATTAAATTTCATTTGGTACTTCATACTTGTGCGAAGCTGGTCATTGCGGTGATAACAACCAAGTATCGCTCGAAGATAGACGTTGAAAGATAAATGCGTTTAGCCATTTAAAAATATTCCGCAGTTGATGCGTTACACCACAACAGGCAAGCTAACAATCGCAGTACATAACAATTTGTGAAAATGTTTTATGCAGTCGTTTTATTTTATGCATAGTACAGTATTAGTGCGTCGTGAGTTGATACTAATTGGGAGCATGGGCGCAATTTTGCTTTAATATGTGGGGGGACCTGGCCTATTATATTCCTCCTGTCTGAAAAAGTGGGGGACGCGTCTCCAGTGTCCCCCACCTAATTGCGCCCATGATTGGGAGCCACTACTTTCGAGATATCTAGGAGTTCTAAATATCCCTGAGGAAATTTCGTGGACAATTAATCTTTTTTCTAATTTGGTTCACCAACATCGGTGGATTTCATCAACAATGTAGGCCTATGATAATATTCAGCTGATCCTAGATTATGATACGTTGCGTTCTCGCTCTGCGAACAACCCGTGACAACCAAAGAATGGATGAAAGTATCAGAAACGGATGCTTTTGTCGTATCTTTAGCTTTAGGTAATTCATTCTAAAACAAAGGAGCATTGAACTGGTTACCGCCATCACATATAGTTGTACCGTACTTGGCTGGAGCGAGCCACTTGAGAAAATCTGACACTGCAGCTGCAACCGCGGTGCCAACTTTAACAGTTGTAATAACTGTGATGATGCAAAGCCTTTTGTTCACGTATGTATCTTTTTGGCTACTCTGAAATGTTTCTCTCATCAGACCACTGGTGCCGCGCCTAGTGATTTTTCACTAGATCTAGTGATTTTTAGTGACCTAGTGATCTTGTGAATTTTCACTGCAATCTAGTGATTTTTTGCAAAGTGTGTGTTTGGAGAAGATCGATTATTTTTTTCTACCTTTTCAACTTTTTAAAGATTTTCAGCAGTTTTTAATCCCTAAACAATTGATTGCGTGAATCGTTGTTTGAAGATTTGCAACTACGGAACGAAGAGGTGTTTCTAATTTGAATTTCTCATTGTTTTTACTTCCGTGCGGTTAATCGCACTTTTATTGACCATGACGGTATTTTCATTTCTTTGAAGGAACACTGCAGTGCAAACGTTTAAATAAATGTTAGGTTGATTGCTCTAAAATACTCCGTTTGTGGTGTCGTTTTGTCGTTTTCAGCTCTTGGGATAAGCCTGAAGATTGTTAGTATGAGATTTTCCAGGCTTCAACATGATATTTTTTGACAAACTTTCAAATGATGTAAAGGTTTTTGGGCAATAAAGTAAATAACTAAATCATTTCAAGCAAAGCTGCAAATTCAACGCCAAATTAACATTTTGGCTTTGAATTTTGCAGCTTTGCTTGTGGTAGCACTGCATCAGTCATCACGTGCAAGGCAAGCATTCTGCTCTGTCTATCATATCAGCAAGGCCAATGAGGCAACAACTTCAGCCACACAACACTCAGCTTTTCAGCAAATCAATTCGTTGACTGGAAACAAACCATGCGGTGTCGCAGTCACTAAAGCTGAAAAATCCTGACTTTCCGTATGCAAGCAAAGCTGTGCGCTATAGGCTTGTAGTATATTTAAAGAAGGCGCTATGATATTGTCAAACAACATTGAGCACTGCTAGTTCGTTGCTACTTGCAGCAATACACGAAACCTTGATCTCAAGAAAGATTTTAAGCCGTGGGAAAGTTTAAGAACTTGCCATTTCCACGTGCTTTAAATCTTTAATACAAACTGTGTTTCTAATTTTCTATCATTTTTCGAGTGTTCTGTGTTCCAAAAACAGTATTCGGAGAGTTTTCGATTTAAATATTGCAGTTTTATGTACCCAATAAAAAGCAACAAGAATATAATGAGCACATTTTGTAAACTCGATAAGAATATCAGAAGCACATTCATATCAAACGGTGATGCATACTTAGCAGTCCAGGAAGACTGCGAGAAGTCGGGGAAGTGATCACGATTATATTAAAAAACTGTACCTGACATATTCCAATAACAAAACTGTTATCAAAACCAACAGGAGCAAAACATTAAGACGTGAAGCTACATGTTTTTGCCTTCGGTTTTTCGTCGTTTTAAGCATATTCTGGTGCAGTTAAACACCACGTTATCTTTTTAATACACCTGTATACATGATAAAAGTTCGAGCAACTGTTCAGGCCTGTAACCAGAGGGACGTAGGGGGGCTTCACCCCCCTGCAAAAGTTTTCGCCCCCCACTGGAAAAATGTGTTGGACATAGTTTAAAACTATTGGACATAGTTTAAAAAAATTGGGCCCCTCTCAGAAAACTCTTTGCCCCACCTGATGTCCCAAGCTGGTTACGGGTCTGGAACTGTTTCCAATGTACATGAGAATACGTAAGTCTGCGGATTGTTGCATTATACTGATATGAAAAAGCGTTTCATCATTTGATGCTCACGGATGGCAATTTCAGGCTGAAACGGTGTCATTGAGAAATTGAGTTAGCACAAATATATGCACTGCGTATGAAAGCTGCATGAATTAGAAACGACGAATCCTGTATTATTGTGCACAAGACCTTGTTGCCGATTGTAATTAAGCTTTGCGTATTTTCATCTCCATATATTTCAAAGAATAATAGAATCCACGAAAATCCAACCAGTTGACTCCGTCAGCAAACGATTGATGAGCGCCTCCATGGTACAGTCCGTTGGGGTTACCCTTATGGCATCGATCATACCACCAGCCGCCTTTGTAGGTTTTTGCACAAGACTTTGAACTATTGTCTTGATCTCTGTCTTTGGTACTAAACCGCGATCCTTCACCGCTCATGTGGTCACCTGAAAACCGTCGCGAAAGTACGTTGCCCAACAACCAAATGACATATGGAGGTATAAAAGCCCATGACAGAGCGACAACTTGTTTAGAAATCGCAATAGACACAACTTCACGCAAATTGACCCTTCACGTAAAATGCAACTACTTACACATTCCGAAATGTCAACGTGGGATATTGTTATTAGAAATTATGTGGCTAAACATTTGTGCCTAAGCACAAAACTCAACTGCTTGTAGCTGATGTGTCCTAGTGACTATATCGGTGAGTTTATAAGGTAGCACCTCTGACTTTTTTGTAACAGTCACTCATTACTCTGACCGAATGGCGCTACCGATCCAACTCTCAGATGGCGCAGCATATACCTCTGCGTTGAAAAGTGAATCACTGACTACCACTCCAACTTACAATTTCTTTACAGTAGAAAAATTGCGTTTTTGCAGAGAAGTAATGTCTCCTGGCCATCACCAATCATTTGAAGACCTCTTGAACATGATTCTTTTTCTTAGATTTGTTGAAAACAATTTCAAAAACAGCTTCACAACTTCGCAAATACACAACTTCGCCGCTTAAGCTTTGCATGAGCGGTAACACTATATTTGCTTGAGAAAAAACACTTTTGTTTGGATAGTCATCTCACTTAGACTGATATTTTAAACAAAGCACTAACTGCGGAGGGTGAAACTGAACTGCTGCACCGAAATCAAACATACTTTTGCCCAATAACTCAACAGTGGGACAGTTTGCGAAAGGATGAAGTTATTTTCGAATGTCTGGGCTTTGAAACGCTCAAGTAATTGTTTGTGAAACTTTCATTACTACAGATGTTTATCGGGCATAGGCCAAAAATCAGACTACCGTTGTTAATTCAGAAAGTGACAGTAAATTCAGTTGACTTATGGAAAGTGTGTAACCGATGTTGCGAATTGTCAGAGTGCAGGTTGAAGTGGCAAAATGCAGCAATAGCAAATGGCAGTTTAAGGAACATGCTACGCAATAATGTTTGCAGCATGCGCGCCTTTGCGCGGTGGATTGCAGAAAGAGCTCGCTTTGAAATATTTACACGTTTCTGTTTTTTCAATTTTGTTGTGTGATTCGAAATTTCAATAAATTTTATGTAAAAGCGATCTTTGCTGTAGAACAGTCGTCAACAAAAATGTCTGGCAATGGCATTGCTTGGCCTATCTTGACACATTTTCTGTGAAAAATGGTCTTAAGAAATTAGTGAACCCGAGACTGTGGTAGAATTTAGTGCACTTGCCCCCCAAGCAACCATGGCGCTCTTTTCCGAATCCAGTGGCGTAGTCAGCCCAAAATTTTGGGGAGTGCCAAAAAATTGGGGGGAGTGCAAAATGTTGACTTTAGGTGAGCAACAGTAGCTTCGTTTAGGATGCCGCCTCTCAAAAGACAAAATGACTAGATATGTCAGAAATTTAGGATGGGCCATGGCCCTCCTGGCTCGTCTATGTCCGAATCCCTCTGCCACAAAACATCAATAATATTTTTTTAACGTAACTTTCTTTTATCGATGTTGTGGCGCCTTTTTCCGATTAACTTTGATCTAATCAAATCAGATTCACCACTGTCTTCAAAATACGTACAGCACGTCACTTTCCAAATACGCAGTCATGTTTTTAATAGAAAAATTTATGTTATCAACCATACCTGCAGAGCCGCTGTATTCACCCAGTGTTGTGATTGTGTAGTTGGTTCCTTTTCCAACAGCAAAACTCCTAAACAATTAACAATAGGAAGGAACACGAAGTGAAACTCAATCAAGAAAATCTCATTTCTTACACAATATAGTGGGTCAGAACGTTTCACTGGTTGAGAAAGTTTTGTTCAGAGCAAACAAAAAAACATAAACAAAACGTTTGCTGCAGGCAAGAAAAAAAAAGCTGAACTGACATGATTCGAACCCAAAAACAATATTGCTTATCCACTTGGTTTGCAAAATTGAAATTGGTGTGTAGTTTTGTGAACGTTTTCGCCTACGTACCTATAGGCGGCGTAGCCTTCGTTCTCTTCGAAATCTTCCATGTCAAATCTCTGCTCGTATTTGTGCTTCGTGGTTAGGCGATGCAGCAGTTCTAGTCCTGAAAATACAGTATGAATGGGTGAAGAGTGTTGTTTCTGCTTTCAGCTGTATGAAACTTTACGTGACTTTCGAACTACTTAACATGGCATTTGTAAAACAGAAGACGCATCATATCAGTAAGATTTTGTTGTTGAACGTTGATTGTTCATACAGCTCGATATACTTGATACACTCATTTTTGGATCACTGAAAGAAACGTCCTCACTGTAGGCTAGTGGAAATCTAGCACGATCACATAGAAAATCTTTTCGATCAAAGCTAAGAAAAAAAGAAGTTTTTGCTTCTTTCAAGCTATTCATCTAAGAAAATAGGATTGCAGACTTTTTATAAGCACAAGATTATTTTTGCAAGTCACATGTTGATCATTTTCGCTGAGTCATGATAAAAGGTGTCAAGCTCCGAAGGACAATTTTATAAAGTTCGATAATCTTTCGCGTGTACATGGCCGTATGTTGCGCTCCAACCTAGCCAAAACTCTCCGTTCAAATCCCCAAAACCGCTGACGTAATCGTTCCACGAGCGAAAAAAGTCTTCCGAGCCATCCATGCGTCTTTGCACAACCTGCAGAAAAAAAAACATGGGAAGTTGTGTAAAAAACACTGCAATTCGGAAATTTTTTATTTCTTTCAATACCCGAGCTAGGTTCTTTAATCGCTTTGGGACCTTGCACTGTCGTTTCAGCAGATTCCAGCACCAAAGAAAAATTTATATAAGCAGAGTCACAAATTTTGTTCTGTAGATTCATTCGCCGTTTTCACTAATCAGAGATATTTTTCAAGAAAATTGTACGTTATTTTCGTTAAGGCTAATGGGGCATAGTATTCTATCTGGACCTGTAGTGCGTGCGAAGTACCTCGAATGAACTAAATTAGGAAATATCTAATGGCAGGGAGGCACAAACCGAAGAACAGACTCTAAATATTATTCTTATTATTAGCGTTGGACAGAATGCAACCGAAATTCAGGCTTGTCTACGGATACATTTTTCCGCCCCATCTTATGGGATTCCCACAAAACTAGCAATATTATGTCATGAATACGTGTAATGTTTAGCGACTACAGAGCCATGTCTAAGGCATCTCAAACCACCCAATTAGGGGCAATGAAAATTTGGTTACCGCGTTTCAGTTGTCACTTAAAAATTGACCCAACAACCTTATTTTGGGGGAATCGCATCACTACGCCATATCACTGAGGCTATACGTCTAATAATTGCTGTACTATGAGCATATAATATTGGTATTCAACATCAGAAAATTTCTGCTGTGACGATGAAATTACTTATGATGGAATATCGGACAAAGTTCAAGTCCACTGTCCCAAATAGCATTCCAGTGAACAAGCCTGCCGATATTGCTGCGGAGATACTGTTCTACACAGTGGCGTACGCAGAAAATTTCCGAGGGGGTAGCCAAAGTTTCGTCACAATCGTGTGACGTCACAAATCAACTTTAGGGGAAGTTCCGAAGGCACGACCATTCTAGGGGGGTCCGGGGCATATCCTCGTTTCCCTCATGAATTTAAAGAAATATTCATAAACTAACGTCATATTTGCTTCATTTGGGGGGTCATGACCCCTTAGGCCCCTCCCTGGCTACGCCTATGTTCCAAACTAATACATTCGAATTGTAGTAACTAGTAAAAGAAAGTTCAAACACTAGGCAAAAAGTCCTCTGATAACACAGCATAAAATTGGCCAAAGTTGCACCTTCCTTGCTTTCTAAAGTAACTACCTTCAAATAACAATCATCATAACCACCTTCGGAACCACATCAAATCCACTTGAACATTATGTTCGGCCAACCATCAAAGCTCCAAAATTTTCCTAAAAATCAGATTCATAACTGCTCTGAAAGCATACGTAATAACGTACAGCATGCACTGCGAACGCTGGGTTTCCGTCCCATTGTGACGCACTGCAGAGTGAGAGCGGAAGTCGAAAAGTTTGCAACCCTGGCTAACTGAAAGCATTATGACGCAGTGGTAAGAAAAAACGGATGCGGGCCCTGACCGTGGAGACAGAAGTTCCGCCTTAAAACGTCACTGAGGTTCGTAACTACTCGCTTTGAGAAGCATGGTGATCTTGACGAGATTTCGCAACTGGGTAGCAGTCATAGATGGAGGAACCAGGGGACCGGGTAGGCACAGACCCATCCACTTCTGACAAGCAAATGTGCAAAACTACAAGACTTTGAGAT
>Ga0210059_1011134_pt1 | contig 13801 bp, 11 predicted proteins | sample Ectturendosymbi2_FD_188042 | JGI IMG/M metagenome (GOLD analysis project Ga0210059, IMG submission 188042) | Ecteinascidia turbinata endosymbiont from Florida, USA - Sample 2 (SPAdes) (version 2) | ecosystem: Host-associated > Tunicates > Ascidians > Unclassified | place: Key West, Florida...
CGACAGCAGCGATGCGGCCTCCTTCACGCGATATCGCACGCCGAGCATGTCGGCAGCAGACTGTCTCCGGGGGAGCTTTTCCTTGCCGGACTGATAGGTTTGCGGCATGCAGTCGTCGGCAGTCAAATTGTCCAAACCGCCCGAAACGGCGGAGGCAGCGCGTTGGTTCCGCGATTTGCTTTTGTTGGCCGCAGTGGCAGTACTTGCAGAGTAACTGGCTCGTTTTTCGAGGGAAGAAACGTCCTGCGACATCGGCTCAGCGCGGAGCGTTTGCCTTGCTTTGGTTTTCTCCACAGTCGTCGCGGCCAAAGCTTCTTCCTTCGAAACGCGATGCACAACTTTATTGCGGATCGTGGTTTCAGTTTTTTCTGGGCGTTTGTTGGTGAGGTTTTCTGTTAAACAAAATCAACAAAAAAACTGCTGCGTTAGAAGGAACCGAATGCCAGCGAAAACGGCAAACTTCACTAAAAGCACCGTGACCCAACCAAGATATCTGAAAAAATAGCGATTTGGCACTATCTAGTTTTTGTTATTTTTCGCAACCCCGGCAATTTTTTAAAACCTTAAGGCATCGCGATAAACCGCGCAGCTGTCACAATCAGCCATCCTACCTCAAACTCGGTGGTTTTCCAAACTTACCCTTAAGTCGCAGCATACAACCAATAATTAAGCCAACCTTCTAGTCAAAATGCTATTCTCAACATACAAGTCAACGTCAGAGAAGGCATGCTATGGTAAAAATATTGAACGAAACTGGTGTTTCAAACTGTTGCAGATGAAATACATGCCTAGGCTACCTCTCATGTTGCTCGATTTGAAGCTGAGGGGATCAAAGTCCAGACCACGTTCATCCATTACGCTGGGAAAGTTTGGGCCCAAGCCCCAAAAGGGGCTGCTGCTGCCATGCACGGTCTCCTTCGTCGGTGACAACTCTTCGGAAGTTCCCGCACTGCAGTACATAAAACACAGCTGTTCCAAGCAGCATACGACATAGATGGCGACAAATTGCAATAAATCTGTTTTCCGAAAAGGAGAAATTTTGAAAAATAACTTTATGCATTGACAGAAACGAAATCTATGACGAAGGTATTGATCATAGCAATAGAGGTGAACGGCATAGCTCAAAACCTTACTCACCTCCACTTTTCCCAATTTGTACACAGCTTGCAACAAACCTGCTGTCGTTCACATTTCACATATCCTACAAGTGCATATACTTGTATGCAAAACATTTGAGCTGTCCTGTTTACTTTCGTTTTTTTTCGTTACAAATTCTCTATCAGTCAATGAAGCTAGGTCGCATCAGCAAGCAGTGTCCACACAGGGCTGGATTTACTTGCTAGAGGGCACTAGACCAATCTTATCAGTGGACCCCAGAATTTATGGAAATGTGTGAGAAAAATGAGAAGCAACATCCACATTGGTACAACACCATTATTTTTCGGATTGTCACAAACGTTTTATTATTATTACTACCCTGGCTCTCTTGTTTTTTTAGTAACTTTAAGTGCCACATCAGCTTCAGGGGACTCCAGGTACCCTAGGACCTAGTTCAATAGCCTACTCTGTCTAATGTCAAGTCTGGTCCTGCCTATACTTAAAAAAAATAAGCACACCTACGTTTCCAGCTTTTAACAATGATCAGCATAATTTAGAACAGGCAATATGCCTACGCAGAAAATGCGGTTTGACCTCAAACAATGCAGGAAGTAGAAAATGAAAAGGCGCTAATAAGGAACACAAAAAGCGTTGAGACAAGACCCGTCAATCCCTGTTTTCTACCCGTTGAACCGCCACTAACCAGAGAAAAAGGGTGACAATATACGGTACACTTGTTAAGGAATGATGCAGGGGTCTAAAAACAACGAAACGACAGCCAATAAGAACGAACAAACAACTCCTTTTCACCCAGAACGACTGGGTAATGAATGCTGCGTGTCCATCGCGTCGTCAGACTCGTTGCAGGAGTATACGACGCCGGTCGGCCGCTCTGCTCGGTTGTCGCGCGCCCTCCTTTCGACGCCGTCCTGTTTCCACGAGCAGAGAGCTTGCGTCGCTGCGCTTCTGTCCAACAAGCCAGGGTCCTGCGCGCACGCGTCCACAACGGTATTCAGTGCTGCGCTGGGCGACGGGCACCACAAAGCCTAGATCGGTCGTATACAACACTGACAACTATTCGCACGTGGCGGTGTGCTTACCGGCTCGAAACACGCTGAAAGTCTACGTTGGTAAGAGACTTAATTAATATAATACAAAATCTCCAACGTAAAACCCACACGTCCACTACTCCAATTTTCATTTTACAGGAACTAAATTGTCGGCCACGAGTACTGCACATGAAATGCCCACTCCTTCCGAACACAGCGCCTCTGCAAAGCTGTTAGAGCGCGATGCTAAAATAACTGCAGCCCACAACTTCACGAACCTCACACGACAAAGCGTGAATCAGCGGCCGTTCCGCAACGCAGTCGAGTGAGCGCTGCTGCATGGAACTGATGGAAGATATGAGCGAGTCTTCGCTTTGGCATCGGCGCAACGAGCCTGAGCAACAGAAACGCTATTTTTGTGTTGCACGACATCTGCGTGAGCTGCCGGCCTGTAGGTCAGAGCACCAACAGCATGGCATACCACGCGACCAACAGCACATGCAAGCTACTTGACGCCAAACTCCCGGCGCTGCATTAATAACGCGACGGAGCGGTTCTGCTTTCGGCGAAAAACGACAGAGTCGTGAGCGAACTGGCGGCTTATCGCCTTGAGCTCGTCAAACGCAAGAACTAAGGCTTCGTTTAATGAAACGATCGAGTGTCTGTTACTTGAAAATCAAGTGCTCTGTTTCTCAGTTACGAAAAACAACATTAGGTGATCGCACAAGGAAGGGAAAGCTATCGGTGTAGCAAATTTAGAACTCCGGTAAAATAGCTTTGCCACAAGGAATACAAAAGAAGAAGTTCAGACAACAGAAAACAAACCTAGAGGGTCGAAGCTCAAGTTTTGCCCAAGCACTTCTATAGACACAATACGTAGTTCTATCATGCGAAGAAATGCTACAGGAAATTGATTGCTTCCAGCATTTCCGAAGAAGTCACACCTTTCATCTCGCTCAGATTATAGTTTAAAGTAAGATAATGTTTGCATGTGGATCCGAAACTTTGAAAAACATCAGGTTTGTTTTGGCATTAGTGAGGAAAATCGTAACGCACAAAAGAACGCAACATTTCAAATGTAGAAACAGTAAAATAGCAAAGCAATTTAGGCACTTGAAAACTCACTGTGACTCAAAGAAGCAGCTTCATCCACAGCAGAGCCTTTCCTCAGCAAGCTACCGAGCCTCATCTTCCACTTGGATGAGGTCATTCCCTGCTTGGTATCAGGACTTGCTTTGTCGCATAGATCGTTCGAACTACCTGCACTTTTCATGTGCGTACCTGCAACATGAGAACAGCCATCACATTTATTACATTTGAAGCAAATTCCATGATCTAAGGAGCCGATCCTTTTATTCAAATTTGAATAGTTCATGTCCGAAAAATGTATTGTGTTACTGTTAGAGATCTGTAAACGGGAAAAATGTCAACTTCTTGTTTATTCTAAAAAAACAGGTTCGTAGGGTCATTCTAATAAAAACTGTTTAACCAGCTTCAACTGAAAGAAACAATAGGAAAACACCTTCTATGTCAAAACAAGGTCGATCGAAAGCTTCTTTTCCTGGAGATTACAAAGAAGTTAGCTCGTTTGCGATTTAAATGGGTTTACAATTAAGTTAACTTGTTCCTCACTTTGTTTTCAATCCCGTAAAATCTTCAACACTGCAGTCAGAATCTAACCGGACAAGCGCTCAATGCAGCTATAAATACTTCCACAGCACGATCTCAGGCAATTAAGTTAACTTGTTCCTCACTTTGTTTTCAATCCCGTAAAATCTTCAACACTGCAGTCAGAATCTAACCGGACAAGCGCTCAATGCAGCTATAAATACTTCCACAGCACGATCTCAGGCAGTTTTACCGCGCGTTTTCAAACTTCCTGAAACCGCCTTGGATGACTTTCCAGCACCAGAATGAGCGACGTCCTGAGACGCAGGTCGTGAAGAAGGTTGCGACGTTAAAGTTTTTTTGTGTTGTTTCCTGAAACAGAAACCTGGCAGCTGCAATGAATGAAACTGAAAACGTCTTAGATAAGCTGACACAAGCAAGGTTTCAAACAGAAGTTATTAGGCTTATGTGATGATAACTAACAAAAACAAAACAGCAATCGAAAAAAAAGAATTATCGAATAACGACAACACTTACGATGTTTAGGTGAGAAGGAACAGGCCGTCGAAGCACATAATAATCTCGCGGAATAAAAGCATCATGCAAATTAAATGAAACAGGAAAAAGTTGCAGAAGGCATGCTCAACCCTCAAGGCGTGAGAGGTATTTTGAGGAACACACCATGCTTTGCCAATAAAAAACTCAACACCAAACACTGTGCATGCAGTTACTTGGCACACCCAGGTAAAAAAAGGCTTTTGAAGTATTTTGGTGAAGCTTCATAATGGTTTTCAGTAAACGTCTGGAACTGACGGTTGCACAAAGTAAATTAAATTCAGTAACGCAGTCGTTAGTCAGAGCAGCAACATCGCCGAAATATCACGCTAAGGTACGCAGAGACATCTTTGGAACGCAAATTTACGAATTTCCCTTTTGCCGCATGTATAAAAAGAAAGCAATTCGCAATGGCTGTCGTACAAGGATTGAGTTGTGTAAAAGATGCAAAACACATCAAACTGCGGTCGCCAAAAGTAAAAGCATCTGACACACACACACACATACATACACAGCTACGATGAGTGTCCGGCAAACAATAACCCCAACGCAAACAAGTTACACTCCCCAAGCGAAAAATGAACACCATGCAACTGCTACTACTTGCTACAACCAAGTGGCCAGCCACAGCTGATTCGGACGTCACACGCCACCCTTCGCTGCAGTTGTGAATTAATCTGATCAGCAACACAGCAACGTTGTAAGGGTCAACTTCTACTGTTCAAAATTATTTAGGACCACGCACACAAAGAAGCAGAAGTGTGAAAGACAGAGGCTGAAAGGGAAAGGTCATGATTGTGATTAAAGCTGGGAGGATTTTCTGCGAGATTCTTTATCGAGGCCGTCTGGGTCGTCAAGATTTTTGCGGCTCTCGGCGTCAGTAAAGATGCGACTTATCGTTATTTGCCGGTTCCTGCGTTTTTGAGTGAAGTCACCGTACGATCTTCGCCTGCGTATGCGACAAACAGATCAGCTGAAAGCACATCGTTAGCGAGCGATAACACAAAGAAAATCGTGTCGTGGTCAGCAAATGGCGACCTGCGGTTAGCGAAATAGCGGCTCGATTTTAACATGTCCTCCTATTGGCTCAGCCAAACGCTATGTGCGTCGTTGCGGCACACGAATGCCATCGCTCCAGCGCAGGTAATCCGATCGACTGCCGTCAAATGTGTTCGGTAATATCTGACAAAACGTGTCCCTTGTACTTAACTTTTTTATGGTGCGATGTTCGCGACGAAACTCATCATCAGCGCAGCAACTATGAAAGTTGATCAAATGCTTCGTTTCGATGGAAAAGGGAATAGAGTCAACATTAGTAAAAACACGCAAGGCTTCTTCTGTTCAAAAAGAGCCGGTTATTAAACCTCACAGGCAATACCGAAAAATGTCAACCAGTGTCAATGAATGCAGCCTTTCGATCGGTCAACTCTTCTGGATCCACACACACCACAGTTAAAAAGGCACGGAAGCAAACGTATACGAACAAAGCACACGCAGCTATAGCAAGGAATTTTACGGTGAAAGACGCCTTAGGCTGCCTCCGATCATTAAAATTATTTCACGCCGACGTTAACTTGCGTGAGCACAGGCACGAGGTCCGCTGTAGCGATCCCTCACCAGCAGCACCCACTTAACACGTGATACACTTAACGTAGTGGATCACAACACCGAAACAGTGAAAGTTCAGGACGAGAAACGGTAAGTGCATGCTTCATGTGCTTGACACGCAATTGGCTCGAACAAAAAAAAAGTTAGGCCATATGCTCACAAGACAGCAGTACAAATGAAATACCTTCGTTCATAGGATGACCTGGACGTGTCAGAACGCTGTCGCATTTGAACGTTGAAAACGCTCGAATTCTCGTTTGAGCCGGAAATGTTAAAACTGTCCGATGAAGCAGGCGTTGGTACCGTCTTGGATCGAGCTTGTGCCTCTTCTAAGCTGATCAACTTAAGTGCGTTGACGATCATTAACGACCGGGGTCTCAGTGGTTTGTGGTCTGCGCAGAAATTCAAGGGTCGCCGACAAGGAATGGGCAAAAGTTTTTTTGCAAAAGCAGAAATTTGCGCTGGGTTTTGCTTAAATCTACGTTAAAACGCTGCTGGAAGCGTTGTGCCCGTGGCGCTCGGTAATTTTTCAGCCCAAATCTTCACTACTTAAAAAAACGACTGGTCACGACCAGCAAATGAATATTTAAAAAACAACAGCATCGACTTTCAACGTACCTGCATCGTACTGAACCGTCTGAAGCTTTTCGCTAAAAAGAATGTCGCCATTCAAGATCAGGAACTCAAGTACGACCGACTGTATGCGTGCCTCCGTGAAGGCAGCCAAACCCGCTTCGATATCTCGTGACCTCAGCAGGTTGGGAGCCCAGACTATGGCCAGGTTTCTGCAGTGCATTGATGTTTGCGAGTCGTGCTCGGCCATGAAGCGCAGGTGCTTGATCAAGCATTTCAAGGTTCTGATGAAGAACCAAAGAAATAAATAAACAATGCGGTAATAACTTAGCTCAATTTTTCTTTGAATCAAAATCGAACAAAAAAACGAAAGAAATTACCAAATGGTTTTCAATTACTTTTTGGTTTACGGTTGACGTACGCGGCACTTGCTTCAGCTCAACTTCGCTGAACTGAAAGCTGGGCTGAAGCAGGAGCAAGCATTTGGCTTGCGGCTATCCTCGATCATCAACTTCAAGCCCCCGAACTCTAACTTGTCACGTGACACTTTCCTCCGATCAATACCTGTAATGAGGTGGAGGCAGCTGTTGTATCACGTCGTGTACTTTCAGCAACCGTTCCTCTCCTTCGTACTCGCTCATGGCACTGGCGAATCGATTGTAGAGCTGGTACGTAAGTAACGGATTGGGCAGTTCTCTGCAAGAAACAAAGCCCAAGCCTGATGTCTGGTCTTGCAGCTGACGTGATTTAAAGCTGTTTTCCGAAATCGAGGCCGCACGAATTTTCACGCCCGAGTCAAGAACAGTCTATTCCGCATTTTAATTACCTTTCTGACACTAATGGCTGAACGAAGAAGAATTAAGACCTTTTCTTTTTACCGTGAACAATGTGACATTAACTTATATCACAAGTAGCTTTCAAATCCTAAATCACCAAAACATTCGCACAAGAAGTTGGGAGATTTATTTTTTTCAGCAGCATGTGCAATGCCATTTCGCAGCAATATTCATCTGCTTTCTTCAAACGCAACCAACAAGAATGGACAAATAAACTGCTAGATTTTTGACGGTTTTAGCTTCGTTCAAAAACGTGATGTAGAAATTTTTACATGCACTCAAAAACGATTTTCACTAGAGCAAAAATCTGTTATACGTTTTCGGATGAAATGTTTAAAGCGAGCGAGCTCTCGGTCAGTCAAAAATATTTGCTGATGAGGCGTGTAGCCATGTATTCGAAAATGTGCTGTGCGAAGCCTGCCATTTTAACTTGGTCATTGCAGTACATGAGATGAGAGGTGGTAGAACATAAAAATGGCTAAAATATCTTGGTGCATGAAAAAACGTAGTTGAAAAGAAGTAGCGCAACGTAGTTGAAAAAGAAGCGCAGATGGTATTCCTAAGCTGTTCTCAAAAAGTGATGGTACTTCACATCTCATGGTTCACCGCAAATAATAGTGCGCGCTAAATGATCAACTAAGAATTTATGAAGATAGCGCAAGCCATTCAAATTCGTAGCGCCTTCGCTGTATTTTCATGATAAGCTGAAAAACGAATCTAAATTAATTATGCGTTTGCAACGTGGGATTTAAAGCTTTCAACGATCAGCACTCTCACACAAACGATCCGACAAGCATGCGCACTATCACAGCAATTCTCAGCGATAACGCGTGGCTGCGCAGATGCGAATTAACACTTGTCGTGACGAACCAACCAACTCGTTGTGCAACAACATCAACATACCGAAAATACAGCTTGCAAAGACCCGCGATGCTGTGCGGATCGCATATCGCGCCGCCGTCGCGCGACATTCCAGGAACGCGGCCAGCCTTTGGGAGGCTGATGACCAGTTGCTCGAAATCTGGCTGATGATCTGAATCGAATTCGTAGCGAAGATAACGTATGTGGGACGCGACGCCCGATATTCGGTATATGCCGTCCACCAGGCCGTGCTTCTCTATGAATCGTATACATTGGAGAACAACAGCCGGAACTGGAAAGAAAAAAGAACCAGAGCGCGGTAAGTGCCCTCGCAGACGACATGTAAAACATCAACCGCATCACCTGCCAGTCTGTACAGCAGGAAGTTGATCGTGACTAAAGCTACTAAAAAAACAAATCATGCCAATTGCATCTTCATAGACACTAGACAGTTGATACCAATGAAACTAGGTTCCGAACAAACCGCAACGATGGCACGCAAGCAACTGGTAAATGCCACAGCAATGCGCTTACAGCTGATGAATGTCTCACCATCTTCTCCGGTCCGATGCAGCAATTCGCCAAGGTCACAACCAAACACGCGCTCCTTCAAGATTCCTTTTTTCTTCAGCTGCGATTTCGAAGGACGGTTTGCTAAAAATGACCTCAAGAAATCCATAATTTTTCCGTGTCTTTTCGCAACTGCAAGTGCACAAAGATCATTTGCACCATCGGTCGTTAGCGGTAAAAACTGAAAAACATAGACTGTTTTTGGGTGGAAGTGGTCACAAACTTGGTTTAGTCGCAGCACTCGTGATATACGCGGGGGGTGAAAACGGTCGCTCGTGTGTTCCCATGACATCGGTGGCGCTGTTGATACGACGGACACACTGTGAGGGAAAAGATCCCACTTTCAAGCCTTGTTTGCCTCTCCACCAACCGGTGGCACCCATTTCGATGATGGAAACCATGTCTCCGACCTACAACGCAAAACAAACATTTTGTTGAAAACTGCTAAGCAGGTGTCTCCATGCGAAAAAACATGAAAAGTTGCGCCACTTTCGTCTGCTTTCATCGCACGCATTTTTAATCCAGGAAAAAGTTGCACTTTTGACCTTCATCTGCGACTTCAAAGAAACAGCAATATTTGTAAAGCCACAACAGTGACCCACACCAAGCGAATCGATCGCAATTTATTGCGTAGTTACACATTTTTTAAAATCATGGAAGAAGTTAACAAAGATGCAGTATGGCATGTAATCCAAAGAGCAACTTTTGCTGCCTTAATTTTGAAATCGCTCAGAGAAGGGATGTGATTTTTTTTGCAGATAGGTGCGACATTTATAAAATAAATCAGTTATTGCAAAGGCATCGGTGGCATTGGCCTCAGCAAAATTTACTATTCTGTAAACAATAGGTTAAGATGCATGTAACCAGTCAGCAAATTTTAGGAAACTAAGCTGGGTGGTTCCTGACAGTTTTCCTTCAACAGCAATTGCCCTAGCAAGGACAACATAGGCCTGCAATTACGCTGGGAATACACAATATAAAACCAGCTTTGCATCACTTACTGGATAGGTGACTTGGTACGTAAAGCGCAATAGTGCCAACATGGTTAGAAACAGGGCTGTTAGTAACACTTTGCATTTCAGTTTCAGATTAATTTATTTGATGTTTTAACTTCAGTACAGACAAGTAAAAAGCCAATCTGGCATAGACTTTTTCAAATATTTATAAACTTTCACACAAAGAGTGATATCCCAACCTTATATGTTCAACCTCTTTAGCCCACTAAACATTAAACAATATATACAAGCATTCCAAGCCAGGAAACACCAAATGAGTGATGACATACTTCCAAGTTTAATTCGTCTTCATCAAGGGCAGTGTATCTGCGCACAACACGTGCTGCACCGACCGCAGGAATATTGATATCAGCCACATCACCGAGAGCATGAGGAACAAGATTTCTTCCATGATTATCAGTTTCTAGCCAGTGCAACACAGGTGCACACGATATTTGTCCACCACTTGTAATAGCAGAAAAACTCCTCAAATAAGATCTTAGCAGTTTCTGGATTTCCTACAAAAAAATTAAACACTTGCTGCTGGTAGCACCACCACAGCTTAAATGTTGATGTATGTGAGCAACAGTTTACAATATCATGCCACACAAAAACACACTACTGTGGGAAGTTGAATTGTACATAGTACATTCTATAACCGCAATGTTCACTGTGTAGTGAGCAGGTATCCAACATCTGAGTATGAGAGGTTGTCCAGTGCAACATTAAGCAGGATCTAGACACAGCTGCTGGTCATTTCATCAACACACAGTACGTAAGGAGCTACTATATGCTTAGCGTGGCAAGAGAAGATATTTACACAATGAATGAAAACTGCTTAGCACTAAACTAGTATTCATCCATTGGCAGGTATCTTTCATCCATGATGAGCATATGTGTTTTACAAGGTTCACAGGAAAAGATACTGAAAATGATGTAACTTAACTTGCAAATAGGGCTAGGATGGCATCAGCCTAATATGTAATAATTGCAATCCACAGTCATAGATTTTCATGCAAACACAGAATGCATTCTGCAATTTTGATTCTTTATACAAGCACAATCTAGATATTGCTACACTTTTTCAGTTTTGTATGAAATCATTTGAAAATTCAAATGTAGTACACCAAAGAAGCAGACATGATTAATTTAATGGGATTTGAATATAAGCTTTTCACAACTTTTCTTGGAGACAAATCACGTCTCTTGAATGGCAAACTCATGACTCATGAGAAACTATCTATTAACTACAATTATTCGTACCAGTATTGTTGCTAGGCATATACAAAAAACTAAAAAAGCATTATATATTTGAGTAAAATTATTTGAGATCAAAGTACAAACCATGTGCCCAGCCTAATGCACGCAATATGTTGTTGGTACCATATCTTGGTTGTAAAATATTACTATAAAAATCAACCAGCCGATCTTACAAGAAACAACTATCACTTAACCTTTCATCTTAAATAAGGCAGTTCACTTTTAACATTTAGTAAACATTTTTAAATGAACAAACTGTACACTTGGAGGCATGGGTTAAACATTCTAAATGCTCCTGAATAATGCAAAATGTTGGTTTAGAAATCCGCAAGTGTATTTGATCTTAATTATTTGCACAATTTTAAGTGTAACCTTGTTGGGATAAGCTGTTTTAATTCACTATTTTTAAATTAAAAACAATGGAATTTATTTCTCATAGCAGTGTAACAACAAAATTATTGTATAACATTTTGAACAGGGTGATGGAGTTGAACATGCAAAAAGCTCACACACTAGTTAAATCACTGACAGACGTGGAAAAAAGTGAATTTTGGAAAGCAGCCTTTTAACATTGCTGTTTGCTGAAGTAATAGAACTATGGCAAAATTTTGTATTTGCTCCACACTACATCTACGTTACAAAAACAATTGCATTTACATTATACACAAAGTTATGTGGTGGTGATAGGCTAGGGGTATATTGTTTGATTTTCAATGAAAAGATTAGCAATCAATTCATAGGCCCTGACTGAACTTGCTGTGGTGCACCATGGGAAAGAGCATTAACCTCACCTACTCTGGCAAGAAATACAAGGCTTCAGCCTGCTGCCAATTACTGTCATCCAAATAATACAAAAAATTTAGCAAAGTAAGCATTAAGCAAACACAGGAAGCATTTAATTAAAACCTCAACATAATGTAGAGAAAATTTACATTTACAAACTTTACACAACCATAATGAAGAGGAATTTTACATAAAACAAAACTTTTCAAAAAACATGTATTTGCAAAAAACTGTCTCACTACAACCAGGGCATACTATGGTATGGAATGGTATGCAATGGAATATGGACTGCAAGGAAAAAATTGGTATGGAATGACTCAAGCATGGAATTGGACGGAAAATCTGATGTATGGAATGGAAAAAATCTTCCATAATCCATACAAATTCCATACTTGCATATTTTGACACGGTGTTGCTGGTTTTTCTTTCAGTTAAACATAGTTGCAAACAGTCTGAGTTCAACTAGAACAGTACTTCGTAAACTGAGGAGTACTTCATAATCTACGTCACAAACAGTAACGTGGACGCGAAAAGGAGATCGCTTGTTCTGATTCTGACTCTGCTTTCATGGGACATTATGGCCAGAGGTCAACTTGTTTACTTTCGTGCTGCCAACCAGCCATTGTGTAAGACCAGATAGCTACCTTGCTAGCATTGCCAGCAACGTCGCTTTTTAATCTAAGACTTGACTTGGCATCCTGTGACAAAAAAATGTGCCTTAGTTTGAGTGGCAATAACTGAAAGAGAAACTATAATCGCTCTTTATAAGCGAGGCATAAAGGCATTCTTGCTGGCCGCGGCAACTAGTCAGTGCCATATCAGCCCAACTCTGGGCCGCCCCTAAAATTCTTACAGGGGCCCCTTATAAATGGTGATTTATAAAAAAATATTGACATTATGCTACATCTCGAGACCGAATGGCCTTCAAAACAAAATATTCTAATTGCAGACACTCTTTTGGAAGAACCAGCCACGCAGCCAAGTTTTAAGCTTTGGGGGAGAAAAGTACATGATTAGGGGGGAAAGATTTGTGTTTATCATATGTTTAAAGCATATTTTTCTGAGCACAACAAAATTTGGGGTGAACAAAAAATAGTTTGGGGAAAACTGCTCCAAATATCCCCCATGTCTGCAGGCCTTGGCTGAACCGTCACCAGAAAGTCTTCAGTTGGGGGCTTCATGTTTGCGCAGGGGGATAGACATTCTGAAAACTTATATTTAATTCACAACATGAACAGCATTTGCATATTGCGCAAATTAATTATAAATATTTTCCCGTAAATACCTATATTAGGCTTGTAGTTTCTAACTAAAATTTTTTGAACAAGCTTAACAAAAGGAATTGGGTCTTAATAATTGTTATTTAATTGAAATAAAGGTCGTAAAGGCTTTTTACTGGCTGAAATACGCATGCATAAACTTTGATGTCTGGACTTGTTAATCTCTTGGTGCATGGCACATGGTTAGCCTAATAACGTTTTGTATCTCAACTATTCATTCATTTCATTCATTTGTTTTATTTGGGAAACAAACACACACGAAAAACAACAAATAAACAAGATAAAATAAACAAGCAAACTCATGAATAGAAATACAATCAAAATTATATGTGCATCTTCCCGGGGTACCTAATATAACCAGGTGGTTTTCTAGTTAGGTCCCCCACTAGTCTAATGCTATGTTAATGGGGTTTAAGGTTTGTACTACTAGAAATTTTTATTATGACAATGAGGAATACTTAAGGTAGCATATAATTGACACAAGTTAATATTGGTTTAAGAAGTGTAACTTGCATTTCTTTTTGAAAATGTAGAAAGGTTGTACTTTTAAATTTTGATCTAAAGATTTCCAAATCTTAACTCCTATATAAGCAAGAGATTTTTGTGCAGTTGCCAATCTTTTTCTGGGAACTATATATTCTTGAGATGTTTTCTGTCTAGTATTATATGAATGTATATTGTCCAACTTTGTGAATATAAATAGTTAAAAACAGATGGTAAGTAGC
>Ga0210059_1011135_pt1 | contig 13801 bp, 6 predicted proteins | sample Ectturendosymbi2_FD_188042 | JGI IMG/M metagenome (GOLD analysis project Ga0210059, IMG submission 188042) | Ecteinascidia turbinata endosymbiont from Florida, USA - Sample 2 (SPAdes) (version 2) | ecosystem: Host-associated > Tunicates > Ascidians > Unclassified | place: Key West, Florida...
TGCATCCCATCAACCCTGGCTGATGCTACCTAGTTTAATAGAATTTGTTATTACACCTCGCATAGGTCAAATACGTGATTATGACGTCATAAAAGGTGGGGAAATTTTTTGACCGCCTTCAGCGCGCGTAACTTATGTAGGTGGTACGCGAGCACAGCATAAAACCTCGAAATGGTACGGGGGTGAAAAAGGTTGGGAAACACTGGTCTAGGCAGACTGGGCTTTTTTTCACTGTGTGGACCGGGTTCGAGTTAAGTTGTTGAAGTTTTTGTTTGAGAGTGGAGTTGATTGAATGTTCCGGGTAGCCATTTTTCAATGGGATTGAGTGGTTCTTTTTCGTTTTTTCTGAAACCATTTGGGTAAGCAAAACGCACAACGACAGTTAAAAGGATGCGTTAGTTACGACTGGTATGTTATCCATCAACTTTTGAACTGAAGTTTCCTTTACATCTTTCATTTTCAAACAAATCTTTAATAAATTTTGTTCTTTAAATCTTTAAAAAAATTTTGCTCATTGAACTGAATTTTCCTTTGGTCTTTCATTTTCAAACAAATCTTTAATACAAACTCTCTCCAATAAACCAAGAGTTTCAAACTAAAAGATAGGCTACTTCAAGTGAAATTTGAATGGAAACATGCCAGTTCACAATAAAATCTAATCTAACAACAGTATCCCTCTAATGTTGCGCATAAGTGCAAGATAACTAAAAAGTTTAAAATTAATAAGTAGGCTAACTGCAATGCAGGACGCAAATGCTTATGCTGCACCGCGGCGGTGTGCTGAGCTGTGCATTTTGCTGATTGTTAAAAAAAAACAGACATCCTAAACTGAAACGTTTTTTTTATTGCAAACTACATACCTTCACGAGTCTTTAGAGGGTTTGAACAGCTCTCTAGCTCAATCTGACAGCGAGGTATTGCCTGCGGCGAAATGCCTCCAAGAGAGACTTTTGAGGGAGCAAAATGTTGGTCAATTTTTGGTTTATGAGCCATCATTTTCGCTCCCGATATGCTAGAAAGTCAATCAAAGGCTCTATAGACGAGGATTTTGACCTAGTTTTCAACTAAATTTGAGTCCAAAAAATGGCCCATTGGGACGGCGCCCAGGGCCAGGCAAAGATGGGCAAAATAACACAAAACACCCCTACTTGTGACGTTCCCCCAAGAAAAGCTCAAACCCCAAACGAAAAATTTTTTTTCGATTTTGACTGCAAGACTTGCTGAATCCGTAGAGGCTTTGAACAGCTCTCTAGCTCAATCGCCTGACGAGTTATAGGATTGCAAAGCTCTGCAAGAAAAGTGGCGCACGCGGGACTGAAAGGGTTAAAAGCAATCGCAATAATTGTAGCAATAATAATTGGAGTAATAATACTTATCTTTATATTTTCGATACTGAACAAAATTTTCATAAGTAATCGACCTAAAACTGACTTGAATCAAATGACAAACCCTGTTTAACCAATTTATATTAAACGAAAGCGTCCATATTAAAAAGATTCAAGATATTGCGCTTTATCTTTGTTGAACAGAAAACGACGGACAACGAACGAACTACATTCCTAAAATGCCTACTCCTATGTAATTCAACTGGAAGAATGAAACAACATTGTCTTATTTTTGGAAGTTTTCAAATGACTTTTTTCCTTAACTTAATCATTATTCTCATTGATGTAATCAATGTACTCATCCTGAAATTTATTAAAATGATAAAGAAATACACAAGGACATGTGCCGCAGCAATACGAAGCAAACAAGTGTTGAAGTCTCAAGAACGACAAAGACGACAGTCAACCTCAGATCTGAACAGTGGCGTAGCAAGGAGGGGGGTCTGGGGGCCGCGGGCCCTGGCGGCACTTTTTGGGAGGCGACACTGTGCTGATTAAAAATCAATTTTTGAAAGGAGTTTAAAACTTCTAGCTTTTCCTTATTATTTTTAAATAATTTTTTAAAGTTTTAGAAGATCTAACTCTTCAATTTGTGTGTTTGGAAGCCCTAGATTAGTAGGCTAGCCTAAACAAAGACGACATGTGGCTGTGGAGTGAGCAAATTGATGAGCTTTGACTCAGACTTTAATGTGCTAAATTGCCCCAATGTTTGTCTTGAAATCAGGGCGTTTTTAACACACTTACTTGGGCGGCCATTGTGCCCCATTTCCTACACCTTCCTCGCCAGACAAAGTCATTTCCGCCATCCCAGTCAAAAGTCCTTTTCAACAAAAGAAAGCGAAAACAAATTTGTATGATTACCAAAAATTGAAAGAAACCAATGCAATATGCTGAAATTCCTGCTTTACTATAAAAACATAATATGCCTCTAATCACATCATAAACCTAAAAATGCTCACAGATTATAATTCTGTATTTAGTGGCGTATGCAGAAAATTTTCGAGGGGGGGCAAAGTTTTGTCACAATCGTGTAACGCCACAAATCAATTTTAGGAGAAGTGCCAAAGGCGCGACCATTCTAGGGGTCCGGGGACATGCCCCCGGGAAAATTTTGCAAAAATTACACCTGAAAATACGCATTTTTGTGCATTCTGGAAGCAAATTTTAGTGTAATGCTTTTACGAGACTTATTAGCCGGTGAAACAGAAAACTGAACTTTTGTTGTCTGAGGCTCATGAAATAAACGTATATGCGTGCTTGGATGTTATAAGTTTTAGGCCTGTACCGCTTATCGAAGACGCTTATTGAAGTTTGTGGGCTCAAATCTCACGCCTGCCGAAGCTTTTTTCTGGTGTTCATTGTTACCTGTGTTAAGTTGCTTAACAGCCTCGTGTGAAGCAATTTGGTCAGTGAAAGAATGAAATCGTAAAATGAAAATCAAGCAGAGGAAACGTACAGTAGTCACAAAAAATTTGCGTAGTGCGTAGGGCCGTAGGCTATATCAGTAACCAGAAGACAAAGTCAGTATATTTCATATTGGGGCCCTTGCCCCCTTTAGTAACGCCATTGGCGAATACTGTGTGCATTTTTTTTATTTTTAGGGTCTGAGGGGGGGCCATGACACAGTGTTGGTATGAGACTAAATCACCATGGAAACTTCAAAGTGCAACGTTTTCAACTTTTTGAATAAATAAAAAAAGACGACCGCGCCCCTCCTTATCCTACAATTTGCGTTTGGTCCCCTTGAATGAGCAAACTATGAAAAAGTCATGATGTTGGCTTACCGGAGATAAAAACCAACAGGGAAGAAAATTTGCCGAAACTTGTCGGGTTCGTATATGCATATGTAAAGAAAGCAAAAAACAAAGCATTAATGATGAGAAAGGTGGTGACAAGCAGATAAAGCAAGACTCATAATCGACAGTTAAAAACAAGACCCATTTTAGTTTGTGAGTGTTTGATTGTGATTTTCAAGATGCTTTATTAATCCTTATATCTTCTAATAAGCAGGGAGCATTATCTTTTTCTATTTTATATTTTTGTAAGCAAATTTAGGGGTTGAAAGGGCGGCACCTTTATGGCCGGCCCCGTGCGGCACTTAGCCTCGCTACGCCACTGGATCTGAATATTTCAGTGGCAGGAAACCGACCACTCAAGCGTATGCCACGAAAAAGAACTAGAAGTCTTTCAAGCATAGACAAAATAAAGAAAAGTTTTGAAATTTATCAATGGTGGATTGAACAAGTAAAATCACCATTTAGTTCACCTATGTTGAAGAATAAGAAACGGAACAATGATTTGGAAGAAAACGGATGAATTTCCACGCTAAAATACACCCCGGAGAAAATGTTGGAGCCTTTTTATTACAACATCTGATAACATTTAACAACATATAAAAACCGAAAACAACAAACGAACTGAAGTGACTCCGAACCGGGCCGGACTCAAACCGAAAATTATTTCATTTCAATATGTGAATGACTACCTCGGGGAATCTCCGATACTGGTAATTGAAGGAGCTGATATTGGTAGTCAAGCTTAGTCTTGACCATTCTTGGTGGGAGACTTAACTACAAAAGACTCTCTTTAGTAACTCTTCCTGAACCTGTAAAAGCCCTGTAACAGTAACTTGTGAGATTGTTATATTGCTTAACCCTTTAAATAAAATCATTGAAGTAGATTACTCTCTCTCTTGTACGTTGTGTAGTGCTAGGATAGTTAAGTCTTCACAGATAGATGTGTACAAGGTGATAATTGTCCTTGGAATGCTTGTCACCCTTGACTGCAATGTAAGACAGTATTCCTAAAAATAGTTAGGTTACGCAAACCGAAATAATTAAGGTTCAATGGCGTAACAAACCTGTTATAGTCACCCCGAGTACCGATTATTGTGCTTCACAATTGCTCTTTGTTTTGACAGTTTTGAGGAAGCCATCGGCTTCAACATAGTCGTTATTCGTAGCATTGCTCGTTGTGACTTTGTAATCTGTTGATATATTTGTTTCGTTTTCATACATGTTGAGGCTATTGTGACGTAGGGTCACAATATGGATGAATTTATTGGAGTTTGTTAAAAGTTTTATTCCTAAAAGTGTTGCAATTATGCAAACCGATTTGTGCAGCGCGGAATTAGAGATGTTGTTTACAATGCTGCGAACGTGTGCGAACCACACTTCGTGACAGGAAAACAGTGCGCTTGATGAAACATCTTGTGACGTCTTTCCGGCAGGCGATACCTGCACGGAAGCTTTGCAGAACTTTAAAAACACTTGTTACGTTAATCACACCCTCTTCCAATAACGCACGTTTCGAACAAGGGTCTCTCTGCAGAGTCCCCCTTCGAGTCGCCGTACCTTTTATTCTGGTAACAATTTGATTCTAAACTGTGAAGTGATCAAACCACAAAGTTCTGATTGGTGGTAATATTTTGCGGGGCCGCTTGGCCTTGCACCGTTGACAATAAAACACGATGCAAAAATAGAAAGCTTCTTCAGAATGAAGTCAACAGGAAAACAGGAACATAATTTAAACTTTAAAAGGAACAGTTACATCCCCAAAATGTGTGTGGATCCTTGCCCCGTGGGGTCCACAACAAGGCCTAAACCTGCAGTAAAGTGCCCTCAACATCTCGGTCGCGAAGGATACAGAAAAATTACCTGTTTTAGAATACTTGTATTACATGAAGTTTTTGCAATGGTCATTTGTGTGAACTGTGATTACATGTGTGAAGAATGATTGTTGGAATGAAGTGTGATGAATGAACTGTGTTAACAAAAACAACTAGAATGAACTAAAAACCAAACATAGGAGGATGAAGCTAAAATCATCTCAAAATAGGGAACCAAAAATTTGGCAAAAGAAAAATTAACCCAGAAGTCCATATAAAATTAGTATACCACTAACGAGAAACTACAAGAAGGTAAAGGTACGCGTACGAATCACATTAAGGAAGGATGCATCCAGCCCCAAAAACAATTTTGCCTAAGAATAGACTAATTACCCGCTAAAAAATAATAGGGATTTCTGCTAACAGAAGGCTCTTCGAAAAAATTTGGAATTGTGTGAAGTAGCAAACTCGTCACTCGCTATTTTGCATGGTTAAGCATGAAGATTGGCTTGGTGACGCTTGCGAATCTGCTTGCAGACGAAAGTGGAAAGCATCCGCAGCAGAAACAACACTAAAAATAGTACGGTGATAAGGAATTACAGACATGAATATTTAATACGATAAGGGGAAATAAAAATAAAAACATGAAAGTTGTACAACCCATTACAAAAATTAAACATGTTGCAACAAACAGAAATTTATAAAATGGTGAAAGCACTGAAGATATGAAAGAATGAAAGAAGAAGAACTGTTAAATTGAAAGACCTGATTATTTCAAGGATCATTACAAGTCTTAAAAAGAAGAGGGAACAGACAACAAGCAGTCCGAATAAAAATGGAAATTTTTATTTGAAGGAGGGAGTGATGTTATGGTATCACAAGACCATAACATGAATGATAATAAAAGTGACAATGACACTGAACCAAACACAACGTTGATAACATCCTGAAATATAGCAAACTGCATAATTATCTGTAATTCATAATTGTTGTTCGTATATGAACTATTGTGACCGTTTTTCTGTTATGTATAGAAAAAATGGAAATGACTAACATGCAAAATACAATAAATATGTTGTAAATACTACAGATTTAGTAGACGCAAAAATAAATGCAAGTTACAAGTGCTGGAACAAAACAACCACTGATCCTGCATTAAGGAAAGTGCATGTGTAGCGAAGCTAAATGATATTTCTCCTTAATAAGAAAAGCAAGTCGTACGCGTACACAAAAGCGACACATTGAAAGTGCATTAAGCATACCATTTATTTGTGAATGTGACTTTTGCAATGGTGTAGCAAATTTTACAGTGAATATGTGTTGTATATACCGTGAATTGCATTTGAATGTATTACGTGTGTTTTGCAGAAGTCAAACGCCTACCATGTAACTGAAATTGCCTACAAGTAAAAGCAAAGCTAGCTAGAAATCATAACGTCATGAATGAAGGCTCTGCCAAAGTTGATGCAATTAAAGAAAGTTCAAACTAGAACATCCGATATAGCTGAATGACCCATGCAAAACGGTAATGTTATTTCCCTACGGTACGAGAATGTTGCAACCTTAGGCATCATTCGCGCTAAAGTCGCTTCTATATGACCTGAGAAAGTCCCAAAAGGTAAGTGTGTGAAGAATGATCCCACATTAATCAGGACACCTTCACCAACTGGGTTATAAAACAAAGAAACCTTACAGAGCTTGACAACAGGTCAAACGGTATCGGAACGACGTCACAAGGTACTGAAATGCGCCTAACACAGGATGCAACGCAAAGTAGGCAGAAATGAATGACTCCAAAATTAGCTCTATAAAATCACCATGCATTGAAACGAAAGGACCGCAGTTGATTTCCAACTTGTTACGGAGCTGGACTAAACAAATGCCAGCTTAGGGCAAGTAGAAGCAAACCCAATTGTAAATTACATGAAAATTTCCATGCATAACGTTATTTTATGGTTAAAATCAATCTAAAGTTAAAAGTTATGAAACTAAGGTTAGGAATCAGGATTAGGGAATCATTGGCACATGAAATTAAGGCGGTTGACTGACTGATGAATTTTTATGTACTGTAAGTATATTACATTTCTTGAAATGCACCCTTGTGCTAAAATCATGAAGTTTTGATACAATCTATGCGTCCGTAAAACCCTTAGGTAACTGCATGCAATAAACTGTTTTAAGTGCAACCAAAATCTCGCATGTTATTGCGCATTGCATGTAATCCGTTGGGCTATAAGAATAAAATGGCTCTCAATCGTTAAATCCACCACATGCATTCTGGTAACTGTTCAAACCGCAGTTGTCAAAATCGATGTGCTAGTCTTGTTGTAATCAGTGAGAGAAAGGCGAGAGAAATATGGCAACTTAGCCGTGAAGGTGGAAACGGTCGAGTCCAAAGAATCCACCAACTGGGAATTTAGACAGACGGCATGATTAAATAAATTATGGCAGCTCTGAATTCACTCTATAGTTAATCACTCTGGGCAAGTGAAAATGCTATAAAACAGGCACCGATACGTCTGTGTCAAAACAAACACCAGCATCGTTTCAAACTCTGTCACCTGCAACGTAGGCCTACTTCAATATCTGCTTCTGTTTTCAGATGATTTCAGGACTTGCAGTGAATGTTGATTCGGTATTAGGTGAATGCAACTCTTCTTTTGATGAATTGCAAAGCATTCACAAGAAAACAATAAAATCCCTCAGCAGTTTTAGAATGTTTTGTTAGGAACAAATTACAAAATCACCATTTTAATATACAATTACAATGACTTTGAAATTCTCGATGCGTAAAATAATGACAACGTTCCAGCAATCGGTGCAACTAGTTACAAACGCAAAGGAGTTCTTCTTTGCATTGCCCTCATTTATATGAATGATCTGTTTTAGTGGAAGAAAAACAACGTCTATTTTTGGATACCCACGGTCCTAACTGGAGTAACTCAGAATCATAGACATTTTATTTCTATGGTCATGGCGACCTCCCAGACATTTTCTTGATGCAAACTTTTTCGGTTATGTGCCATTTTATTTTGACCTGTAAGCGAGTTAAACATAAGTTTGACTAAATTTTCTCGAATATTGTCAATTAATCACTGATACTTTTTACTGTGCCATTTTTACTATACTGATATAGAAGCTTTTGTTTTTGTGAGAACCAAAGAAACTACATCTTTTGTTCAGTATTCTTTTCTTGTGGAACTTCTCTTTTCTATAAGTGTAAATACTGTAGTTAAGTGCTTTCTGTAGATAAGAATGATTGGTTGCAAATTAACAATTAGTTAACCCCGCCTTGATCGTTTTCTGCTCTGCACGGAAAAATTTGACCGTAATCCTCTGGCATTCTAGGTTGCGCTTATTTTTACCAGATACAAAACACCTTTATCCTCGTTCAAACGAGTTTATTTCCAGAGCTTAAAAAACCATAAAAACATTTTTACAATTTTCGAAAGTTGACAACCGATTGTTTTTAAGATAAAGTTCTCTTCATTTCTCTTGCATATGAATTCGTCCATCAGGCATTTATGTTAACATCTTGAGAAAATGGCGTGTCGTGTTTGCTCAAGTCCACATTCCATAAAGTAAGATCAGGCAAGATGATTTGCATTCGCTCGGCCAGACTGGCCAAGTAAGCTTGAACTTTGTCGTTCACTCGTGTGCATTCTTTCTGGTTCATTTCTTTTTTTATATCCAACGGATTCCGTTTTTTCACCATCATCGCCTGTAGCTTTCGACGTCGCTGGTAAGTCGTCAGCGATGCTTGACTGCTTCTGACGCTGGCAGCGCTTTGGGTTCTGATTGTTGGCTTACCTTTAAATATTGGATTGAAGCATCAAATCGCTTTCAAAATGAAACCTAGTTTTGTTTCTACGAAACCATTGATTTCTTACTCCAAGCTCTCGTGATGCATTATTTGGTTGGTTTTCAAAACAATTTAAAAAGCGGTTGCACAAGAAAAAATTCGTAAAGCTTGATACTTCTAATAATTTTCAAGAAAAACTACTAATTGCAACGCACCAGGAAAGTTTTATCGAGTAGTAATAGTTTAGTGTTGGCAAATTTTTCTGAACATTCCCCTACACCAGGGACTGCCAAACTACGGCCCGCTGGTCAAATCCGGCCCGCGAAGCCATTTCATCCGGTCGCAAAGACATTTTGTCATTAATGAAAAATAATTAAGAAACATTTGTCGATTCGGCAGAATGTAACATATTCCGAAACAATCACACTACGTAAGATGTCCGGCTCTCGAACTGTTGTGTAATAGCATATGTGGCTCTCGGACAAAAAATGTTTGGAGATCCCTGCTACCCAAAATAAGCATGCAAGTTTTCCAGAAATTCCAAAGCTGCAAATAAGATGTAATTCTGAATCAATGGAAAACAACACGTAAATCGTAAAAGTCTACAGTGCTAAACATCGTCGAAATTTGTTCATTTTGCTAAACACCTGTACCCAGAAGTGATAGCGGAGAAAGCACTACCGCTGACAAAGGAGATTGTCACACTGCGCACTAGAAGCTGCTGATATTCTGTGTTGCTAGAGAGTTAACGATTCCCCTGTGATTATGGATTTAGACATCAGGACCGTGTACGTCAATACTTAAAACAGCAATTCGCAAAGTTTTTTTCATATTCCCCCTTCACAAAACCAAACACCATCAATTCCTCCCCAACTAAAATCACAAAAAAGATAATTGCAAAAATATCACACTACCTACTGTGAAGAAACAAATGATGATTATGAACGAAACAGACTCTTTTATAACATCAATCACTGCAGGTAAGGCAGCTTGTAATTGCGTACTGTAGACATTCCCATTTAAACCAAGCTCGTTGTGCAGTTTTTTCTGCGTTGAATGAACAAATAATGAAAACTTAAGGTTTTTCCATCCATAGCTTTTGCTCCTCACTTCCTCCCTTGAACAAATTTCCTCCCAGGAATTACAAATTACTCCCTTAATGAGCCAAGTGGCACCCGTTTGAGAACCACTGACTTAAAACGAGCAAGTCGTAATTGGAGTAGAAGTAATTTTGTCATCGAAGTATATAATCACTGCACAAGTTTTTCGGTTTCACGATTTTAAAACTCAAATACAAAAACAATTTATTTTCACGAAATTACTAAATGGGAAATTGGTGTTTGTTCACAATCAGCTCGAATTTTTTCTTAGTGCGAAATAGTAACTGTCAAAATCATTTTCAGCTACCCTTGATGCATGACCCACAAATCATTCATTGTGTAACATTTACTGACCTTGGTTTTAAAGACAGAAATTCTTCAGGTTTGATGAAAGGTGAAAACGAGTAAGGATTTTCAGTAACTTTTAAGTTTCATAGTAATAGATGACTGAACCAATGCAATGATAGGGAGATCCAGTGACAGGGCGAAGGGAATAAGGGATCAGTCTCGGTGTCCCGGGCTTCACCTACTTTTGCGTAAAGGCAGCAACAAAAAATAACCGAATCCACAAACACAAAATAACTTTAAATGACGGGAAGAAAATGGAAAGAATGGTATGCCGAGATCACCTACAAAATGGCAGATGCCGAGTTCATCTAAGCACTGATTTTGCGTGGTCTCCTGGTGCAACAAAATCTTGCCAAGGTCATTATTTCAGAAGTTTGCTTGTCAACATCAAATGGAAATTGTTTATGCAAAGTGGCAGCAAGAGCTGCTGGGCTGTAGGAAAAAGAAGCTGGACAATACAGGGGAGACATTTTGGCTATGGAAAACGCACGCTGCCAAAAATGAGTAGAACGAGAATGATATCATCAAGCCTATAAAACATTTTGCTCCTAGCATTTGGCATCAAAACGTTTTCAACAAAAACACTTCGTAGTTAAAACTACAGTTACACGAGTGCGCATGGCAACTGTGAGAAAAACGCACGCACCAAAAATTCTTAACAGCATGTAGCGAAAGAAATGAGCTCCAGCAATGCAGTTGCCGAGAAGGAATTCTTCCCCACTTATTTTTGTGGACATTACAAAGTGTCTAATAAGAAAAAGATGCTGGAAAAAGAAGCGTCGACCACGAAACAGTGAAAGATTCGTATCAATCCATCCGAGTTTGCATTGACTTGAAGAATACTTGAATTACAGCATGTTTTTAGCAATTTAGTTAGTGTTCTTTGAAAATATTTTGATGTTTCTGAAGCTTTTCCTTTTGGGCTGGCCTATAGAAGTTTATCACCTTTTTGGGTTTTTAGTGATCTCCAATGAAAGATTTGCCACAGCGATTGCTTTAACTGCGCTCCCAAATATGCTGAGCTGGTTATCTCTGATCATGAATTGCTCTCCTAGAGTCAAACGAGTATTGACCGAAATATCGGCACTTCAATTTCACATTTAACGTTACGTAAACCACATATATGCAGTTATTTCTGATTGAGCCGCAAAACCACTGACGTTTTTCGGTCCAGCACGCTCAACATCGAACCAGTACCAAAACAGAGATATCAGTGGTTTTCTAAAAGTTGTAGAGGGTCACATTTTTAGTGAGGTGACTGGCACCAAGGTCCCGCGGGGCTGGCAGCAATACTACAAAAAAGTCTTATTTACTGTTTTCCAACTTTTTTCACAGTTGATAATTTCTTTAAGAATATAATACCAAGTCATAATTCAACAGACTCTCACCATCTTCATCCACGTTATCACCATCTTCATGATTGGTTTGATCGACGTCTGACTTCCTGTTGAGAATAGAAACAGAAGTAGGTTAAAATAAGGTGACTCATTGCATTTTAACAACACGTTTGCTTTTTGTAACGTGTTTTTAACACGTTTGTTAACAGCGCGGAGCCTACTTGCATGTAAGTTATTCGAAACGTTGAATTTCAGTGTTAATTGGTGTGCTGTGTCATTCTTTGCGTACGTGTTTATATGGTATCCATTGCAGGGTAACATAGTGTTGTTGTAGAGCAAAATTGATTCCCTTTTTTCACTGTGCTCGCATTACATGTAGAAGAAACGTTTCTTCGAAGTAGGCTACATGAAAATCAGAACTTTTGCAGTCTTCCAAGAATAAATAATGTAAAAAATATTGATTTAAACGTAATACTGATAACAGTTTGGAATAACAACTCTTTTCATCATTAGCACAAACCAACGATGTACTATCTATTTATTGTAGTTGAGAAAAAACTTCAACTGTAGCAGAGACGTTCCAGCACTTACTGATGAGAAATGCAGTTTTTTTTCTACTCTGCACAAGAATTACTTTAACGCCGAAAATGTAGAAGCAAACAATTAATTTCGGCGTCTCGTAATCAATTTGCAATAAGCTTCCACGAGAAAATTTGCTTTCACTGGCATTTCTAATGAGTATTGAAAATATTTTACCAATGCTCAAAACCCACTTGACTTGTTTTTTATCTAAGTGCAGTATGCTAGACCTTTCAGATAATAAATTCAGAAGGTTACGTTTATTTACGACATTGATGGTGCTGCATGAAATACAAAACTTTTTCTTCCTTATACTGAAGGCATACTCGAAGGTTGAAAAATGTTTTTGATTTTTTGCTTTTCATCGCGTTGGCTGTACCCATCGGCGAGGTTCAAAATTTGTTTTGTGTTACATTTGAAGTTATTGCGAAAGCCTTGTGTAGAATGGTGATTATTATGATTTGATATATGCACGTCTGTACGTTCTTCCTTATTTTAAGCTATTTCTGCTTCTGTTTGATTGGCAATTCCCCCCATGAATCTTCATCAACTGAGTTGTCGAACTCTGAAAGCTTTGCATCGGAAAGGGAAACAAGGCAGTATTGTCCCATCACTTTATGTTGTGCATTTAAAACTTGATTCCTCTGGAAGCATTCATCATTGTACCAATCATTCAAGTGATTCTACTGTATTTGATGTGCTATCATCCCTCCAGTCCTTTTCAACTCTGGGTTCTGCTAGCTAGACCAACAACTACAAATACCCTGCGCTGTGGACGAAACGAATGCAGGAAAGATACTTCACTCACTTTTATGAAGGTGGGTCGTTTATGTTTTTCAAGGTTTCAAAAAACTGGTTCTTTTTGTTGTTTCATGGAGATCAGAAGAAAATTTCAGACACTGATAAAGCGACAAACCAATTTCTCACTGCACATAGAGCATTCCCCCTTCTTTCTGGCACCACACTACTGCCTCTAGCCAAAGCTAAAAAATACTAACTGTAGCTTCAAATAAAAGCTTTTGGTTTTCTGTAGGCTTTCGAGGAATCAGCCGACTGGGCTCTGCTTTCATCTTTTTGCGATGATGCAAACTTGCACATATCTGTATTCAAGTGACCAGGGCCGGCGTTAGCAAGTGCGGGGCCCAATTGGAAACGCTTTTGCGGGGCCCCACTCAATGGTGTGCAGAAATTTTTGAGGGGTGCATCAAGTCATAATGATAAAAATCGGTGATGTTAAAAGGCGAGGCCCGAAAGAGAGGTACTGAGTGCTGTGCTAGTGCATATCCAGAGCTGCAAAGTTTGCAGTGGTAGCAAAAGTTTCCATGTTTGTAGGCCAGGAGTATTAGCCACGGATGACCTACCGCTTCACCATTTGGTGGTATTCTTTTGCAGTGAAACTTGAAAAACCGCGTCCCATCACTCTCGTTTCTGGGGAAAACTTCCATTGTGATTACAGATGGTCCTATTTGGGCTAAATAATCCAGGTTGGTCCCTAACGTTCCGACTCATGACATCTGGCTAGCAGGTAAGTACAGGCCCGTAACCAGCTTGGGACACCAGGAGGGGCGAAAAGTTTTCTGAGAGGGACCCAAATTTTTTGAACTATGTCCAATAGTTTCAAACGATGTCCAACACATCTTTCC